>TARA_R110002012_G_scaffold321327_2_pt1 | contig 15104 bp, 15 predicted proteins | sample TARA_R110002012 | Tara Oceans TARA_R110002012 (sample SAMEA4396515) | marine metagenome | biome: Westerlies Biome; feature: [DCM] deep chlorophyll maximum layer (ENVO:01000326); material: water (ENVO:00002006), including particulate matter (ENVO:01000060) such as... | depth 40 m
CGAGGTCATTTTGGAACTGGGTCATGACGGCGGACCTTTCGGGTGTAGGCTTGTTCTCCCTATCCAATCCCGCAGCCGCTGTCCTGTTCCCGACAGGACCGCCGTGACGCCCGAAGGCACCCGACCATGACCCGCACCGCCCTGCTGCTGACCCTGACCGCCACCGCCGCCCTGACGGCCTGTAATCGGGAACCGCAACCGGCGGCACCGGACCCGGCCGCTGTGGCCCCGGCGGCCGTCCCGGCGGAACCCGGTGCGGCAGCGACCCCGGCCACGGCCACGCCCGCCCGCGCCACCGCCCCGCGCCTGCGGCCCGGCCTGTGGCGCGTCACCATGAGCGGCGACGGCGCGACCGGCACCAGCCGCATGTGTGTCGACCGGGCGATCCAGTCGCGCATGAGTGTGATCGGGGCCTCCCAGTCGGCCGGGGCCTGTCAGGAAAGCACCACCCGTGCCCTGCCCGGCGGCGGCTTTGCCGTGCACAGCGTCTGTGACGCCACGGCCATGGGCGGCGGCCGCACCGTCACCGACGGCGCCGTGACCGGCGACCTGACCACCGGCTATGTCAATCACATGACCTCGGCCACCACCGGGGCTCCGGTGGCGCATATGAACCGCACCATGAGCATGACGGCCACCGGCACCTGGGCCGGGGCCTGCCCCGCCGACATGAAGCCCGGCGATATGGAGATGCCCGGCGGCATGCGTTTCAACATGGCCGAGATGGCCGAAGGGGCCGCCCATATGACGACCCGGCCCTAGAGCGAAATCGGTTGAGTTGGACGACGTCCAGCCCGGCTCAGATTTCGCTCCAGTTTGAATCTGGACCATTTTCTGGATCCAGGTCGATTCGACCTGAAACAAAAACGGTCCAGACGATCAGGGGGCCTGGTCCTGCAGCAGCCGCAGCAGGCCGAAGATGCTCTTCACCGTGAACCAGACCGTGATCAGCAGCCACAGGATGCCGAACAGGATCAGAAACGGGATGCCGATCAGGACGATCGAGGCCAGGGCGCTGACCAGGATGGCGACCCAGCAGGCCACGGTCCACCAGAACACCGACCAGAACAGCGCGATCTGGGCCTCGATATGGGCCCGGGCGACGCCGGTGGCATTGGCCCGTCCGGCATAGGCCACGACCAGACCGACCAGCACCAGAATGTTGGCGCTGGGGATCGACAGGATGAACAGCACCCAGGCCGCCAGGGCCGCGACATTGCCTTCGGATCCGTTCGCACTGCCACGACGGGCACGGTCTTCGGGGGGGACGGCGGACATGGCGCGCTCCTAGATCAGCAAGGTGTGGGGATTGTCGACGGGCTCGCCACTCTTCAGTCGCCACACCCCGGCCGCGCCGCGAATCAGGATCCACACCGCAGCGAGGAACAGCACCAGCACCCCGACCCCGATCACCAGCAGGATGCCGCCCAGCAGGGCCGCCACCGCCGCCGTCCACAGGGTCCGCTGCTGATAGATGAAATGGCTGCGTGCCAACGGCCCGTCCGGGCCCGGCCGCCCGGTCACCGCCAGCAATCCGATCACCGCCGCCACGCCGAAGGTCGGCACGCTGAACAGGATCAGGGCGTAGACGGCATAGAGACTCATCGCCCCCTCGACCGGTCCGGTGTCGCGTCGTCGTGACGGCGGCGGCAGGGGCGACAGCTCGAAGGTCGACCCCGACTCGACCGGCGGCGCGATCACATCGGGCTCGGGTCCGGAGTCCGCCACCCGGGCCTGACCGGTCAGCGACGCCGCCGAGACAAAGCCCACATGGGCGTCGGCTTCATGAGCGTCAGCCTCTTGGGCGTCACTTCCGGCGTCCGCGACCTCCCCGGTTTCGGGGGTGTCTTCGGCCGTGTCCGGAACGTCAGTCTCCGGCATCCCGGCCGGGTCCTGCGGGGCAGGTCCGGATTCAGGAACGGGATCGGGGTCGGGCTGGATGGGATCGCCGGGTTCGGCCAACGGATGGTCCTCTGGTGTGGGGCAAACAATGACGGTCCGGCCCGCGCGGCGCAACCGTCAGCGACTGAAGGCGACCTCGCAACCGGCGGCCTCGGCCCCGTCGAGGGCCCCGGGCTTCTCGATCCGGACCGCGACGCGACGCACCCGGGGGTCGTCGAGACAGGCCATGGCCAGCCGCTCGGCGAAGGTCTCGACCAGGCCGACATGGCCCGCCGCCGCGACGGCCCGGGCCGCGGCCGCCACGGTCTCGTAGTTGATCGTGTCAGCCAGATGCTCGACCACGACGGGCCCCATCTCCAGCGTCACATCGATGACCAGGGTCTGCAGTCGGCCGTGTTCGTGATCATAGACGCCGATACCGACGTCCAGCTTCAGACCGCGCACGAAGACGCTCAGCCCCTCGCGCTGCAGGGTGCCGCCGAGCGGAAACGGCGTGACCGTGGGGGACGAGGCCATACGGCGCTACTCCAGAATATCGGGGGTGCGCCACGCCAGGTGCTGCCCCCCGTCGACGGCGATCATCTGGCCGGTGACCAGATCAGCCTCGATCAGCCAGCGCACGGCGGCAGCCACCGCCTCGGGGCGGCCCGGCCGCTGCAACAGGGTCCCGGCCGCCTCGGCCGCGAACTCATCGGCCGTCTGATGCACCGAGGGCAGGGTCGGACCCGGTCCCACGCCATTGACCCGGATACCGGGGGCCAGGGCCTGGGCCAGGGTCTGGGTCGCCCACCACAGGGCATTGCGCGACAGGCTGTACGAAAAGAAGCGCGGGTCCGGCTTCAGCACCCGCTGGTCCAGCAGATTGACGATGGCCGACCCGGCCGGGGCCTGGGCGGCGAAGGCCTCGGCCAGCACGACCGGGGCGCGCAGATTGGTGTCCAGATGCCGGTCCCAGACGGCGCGATCCAGCGACCCGACGCGGTCGTCCTCGAACACGGAGGCATTGTTGACCAGGGCCGTCAGCGGCCCCAGACCCGCGACCGCCGCCGGAACCAGCGCCCGGGTCGCGGCCTCGTCGGTCAGATCGGCGGCCAGCACCAGCGCGCGCCGACCCAGATCGCGCACGGCCGCAGCGACCGATTCGGCCTCACCCGCAGAGTCACGATGATGAATCGCCACATCGAAACCGGCCGCAGCCAGCTCAAGGCAGATCGCCCGGCCGATCCGTTTTGATCCGCCGGTGACCAGCGCCGCGCCGTGACTGGCGCGAGCGTCAGTCAATCCGGCCGAACTCGACGTAGTTGATGATGGCGATGACGGCGATGAAGCCGAGGATGATACCGAGAGCCAGCATGGAAACACTCCTGTTCGTGCGCCGCAATAAAGCGCCCGGCCCGCCTGTTCAAGCGCAACCGGCGCGGCCTATCCTCACAGCGACATGAGCAATTGGCGAACCCGCGTCGAGCCCTTCACCCGTCCGCTGTTCTTCGCCTGGTCGCGGATGACGCGCGGCATGACGCTGGGCGTGCGTGGCGTGGCTGTTGATGGCGAGGGCCGGGTGCTGCTGGTGCGGCACACCTATCTGCACGGCTGGTGGCTGCCCGGCGGCGGTGTCGACCGCGGCGAGACCCTGGAACAGGCCCTGATCCGCGAGATGCGCGAGGAGACCGGCCTGGTCGTCGAGGGCCGCCCGCAACTGGTTTCGGCCCATTCCAACGAACGCTTCTTTCCCGGCGATCACGTGCTGGTCTACCGCATCGACACCTTCAGCCTGACCGACCGCGCCCCCGACGGCGAGATCGCCGAGACCGGCTGGTTTGCCCCCGACGCCCTGCCGCCGGACACCCACCGCGCGACCCGGACCCGGCTGGCGGAAGCGCTGGAGGGCGAGACCAGCGATCCGGACTGGTAACGCCGGGAATTCGCCGCTAGCGAAACACCATGAACCCTTCGCTCTTCGCCATGCTCGCCGTCGTGTTCGGCGGGGCCGCCACCGCCCTTCAGGCTCCGACCAACGCCAAGATGATGACCGCCGTCGGCTCGCCGGTGAATGCGGCCTTCGTCTCCTTCGCCGTGGGAACGGCCGCGCTCGGCATCCTCGCTGTCATCCTGCAGACCCGCCCGGACATGGCCGCCTCGCGGGCCCTGCCCTGGTACGCCTGGGTCGGCGGCCTGTACGGAGCCATCTTCGTCGTCGCGGCGGCCTGGGGCGTGCCCAAGCTTGGCGTGGCCACCACCATCACCCTGATGGTCGCCGGCCAGCTGCTGCTCAGCCTGGTGCTCGACCATTTCGGCGTCATGGGTGTGCCGAAACAGCCGCTGAACCTCGGTCGCGCCGCCGGGGTTGCCCTGGTCCTGATCGGCGTCCTTCTGGTGCGGCGTTCCTGAGCCTATATCAATCGGGATGACCGACCCGACCGTCCCTGACGCGCCAGTTGAATCCGCCGCGCTCACCGCCGCCGAGCTGATTCGCGACGAGGCCCGGCGTGCGCCGGACAAGCCCGGCGTCTATCGCATGTACGGCGAGGACGGCACCTGCCTCTATGTCGGCAAGGCCGCCAGCCTGAAGAAGCGCGTGCTGCAATATGCCCAGGGCCGGTTCCACACCCAGCGCATCGGGCTGATGGTGTCCCAGACCCGGTCGATGGAGCTGGTGGTCACCGCCTCGGAGACCGAGGCCCTGCTGCTCGAGGCCAATTTCATCAAACGGCTGAAGCCCCGCTTCAACGTGCTGATGCGCGACGACAAGTCGTTCGCTGAACTGATGATCCGCAAGGACCACCGTGCCCCCCAGGTGATGAAACATCGCGGAACCCACACCCGGCCGGGTGACTATTTCGGCCCCTTCGCCTCGACCTGGGCGGTGAACCGTACCCTGACCACCCTGCAGCGGGCCTTCCTGCTGCGTACCTGTTCCGACAGCGTCTATGAGAGCCGCACCCGCCCGTGCATGCTGCACCAGATCAAGCGCTGTTCGGCCCCCTGCACCGGCCTGATCTCGCTGGAAGACTATGGAGCCCTGGTCGATGAGGCCTCGGCCTTTCTCAAGGGCCGGTCGCGCGCCGTCATCGATCGACTGTCGGACGAGATGACCGCCGCCGCCGAGGTGCAGGACTATGAACAGGCGGCCCGAACCCGTGACCGTATCCGCGCCCTGACGACCATCGCCATGGAGAATTCGGTCAACGCCGGCAATATCGCCGAGGCCGACGTCTTCGCCCTGTTCAGCGACGGCGGTCAGGCCTGTGTCCAGGTCTTCTTCTACCGTGCCGGCCAGAACTGGGGCGGGTGGGCCTATTTCCCGCGCGTCGACCGGGCCGACACCGATCCGGAAATCCTCGCCGCCTTCCTTGGCCAATTCTACGAGGACAAGCCGGTCCCACGCCTGATCCTGTCCAATGTCCGGCCGCACGAGCTGGAACTGCTGGAAGCGGCCTTCAGCCTCAAGTCGGACCACCGGGTCGACATTGCCCGGCCGCAGCGCGGCGACAAGCTGGGCCTCGTCGACCACGCCCTGACCAATGCCCGCGAGGCCCTGGGCCGCAAGATGGCCGAGAGCTCGGCCCAGGGCAAAATCCTCGATGAAGTCTGCGAGGTCCTGGGTCTCGAGGCCCGCCCCGAACGGATCGAGGTCTATGACAATGCCCACATCCAGGGCACCAACGCCGTCGGCGGCATGATCGTGGCCGGACCCGAGGGTTTCCAGACCTCGCAGTATCGCAAATTCAACATCCGCGACGAGGATCTGACCCCGGGCGACGACTACGGCATGATGCGCGAGGTCATGCGCCGCCGCTTCGGCCGTCTGGTCCGGGACGAGGCGGCGGGCGAGGACGTTGTCCGCCCCGACCTGCTGCTGATCGACGGCGGTGCCGGCCAGCTGGCCGAGGTTCTGGCGGTGCTGGCCGACCTCGGGGTCGAGGACATCACCGTTGTCGGCATCGCCAAAGGGCCGGATCGCGACGCCGGGATGGAGCGCTTCTTCATGCCCGGCCGCCCGCCGTTCATGCTGCCGTTGAAATCACCGGCCCTCTACTATGTGCAGCGGTTACGCGACGAGGCCCACCGCTTCGCCAACGGGGCCCACCGCACCCGTCGCTCGATGGACATCAAGAAGAATCCGCTCGACGAAATCGAGGGCGTCGGCCCCGGGCGCAAGAAACTATTGCTGCACGCCTTCGGTTCGGCCAAAGGAGTCGGCAGGGCTTCGGTGACGGATCTGGTCAAGGTCGCGGGCATCAACCAGTCACTCGCCGAACGCATCCACGCCTATTTTCACAAACCCTGATCTCGTCCTGGAACCGAGCTTATGACCGAAGATGCACTGACCGCCGGCTATCGTCGCTTTCGCGACACGACCTGGCCGGCCCAGCGTGACCGCTTCGCCGCCCTGGCCGCAGAGGGACAGGAACCCCACACCCTGATCATCGCCTGCTCCGACAGTCGCGCCGATCCGGCCGCGATCTTCGACTCCACGCCGGGCGAACTGTTTGTGATCCGCAACGTCGCCAATCTGGTACCGCAGTATGAGCCGGACGGTGGCCTGCACGGCGTTTCCGCAGCGCTGGAATTCGCGGTCAAGGTGCTGAAGGTCAAGCGGATCGTGGTCATGGGCCATGCCCATTGCGGGGGCGTCAACGCCATGCTGTCGGGCGCGCCGAGCGACTGCCTGGATTTTGTCTCGCCCTGGGTCGAACAGGGAGTCCAGACCGTCCGCCGGGCGTCCGATGGCATCGCCCCCGACCAGATCGAACAGGCCGCCGAAGAAGCCGTGGTCCGCCTGTCGCTGGAAAACCTGCGCACCTTCCCCTGGATCGCCGAGCGCGAAGCCGAAGGGAAGCTGACGCTGTCGGGCCTGCATTTCGGCATCGCCGACGGTGTCTTGCGGGCGTTGACGGACCAGCCGAGGTTCGAACCCCTCAGCTGAGTCCCTCGCCAGCCCCGGCGAACCATGGCAAACCTCTGGCTCCCCGACCGGAAATGCCGATGACCCACGCCCCGCACGTCAACCCGATCCCCAACATCCTGACCGGCATCCGGTTGTTCGCCGGGGTGATCATGTTCCTGATCCTGGCCGGAGCCGCACCACAGGGCGTGCCGCTGCTGTCTTCCTATCTCAGCCCGGACGACCAATTCCGCCTCGGGCGTACGGCCTTCGTGATCTTCATCATCGCGGCCTCGACCGACTGGGTGGACGGCTATCTGGCGCGGCGCTGGAACGCGACCACGCGGCTGGGGGCCATTCTGGATCCGATCGCCGACAAGATCCTGGTGACCGGGGCCATCCTCGGCGTCCTGGCCTGGGGCTCGGTGCCGCAGATCGCCATCCCCTGCGGCCTGATCCTGTTCCGTGAGTTTGCCGTCTCGGCCCTGCGCGAGACCATGGCCGGCACGGTCAAACTGCCGGTGACCCTGCTGGCCAAATGGAAGACCACCCTGCAGATGGTCGCCCTGGCCGCCCTGCAGCTGGTGCTGCTGTGGGACGGGTTCGGCCTGCCCCTCGACTGGCAGCCCGGCTTCCAGACCTTTGCCTATGTGCTGATCTGGGCCGCCGCCGTGGTCACGGTCTGGACCGGCTGGCAGTATTTCGACACGGCGCGGCGCGAGATGAGCGCGCTCTGATCCGGTAACGGCGGACCCGGATTGAGCCCGGGTCCGCCGGTCCGCTCACTCGACCCCCAACTCCGCCGCCAGCCACTGCATGCCATAGACATCCCGCAGCGCCGTGGTCACCGCGCCGGTGGTGACGATGACGCTGCGGTTGACGTTGCGATCATAGCCATAGGCATTGCGCTGGCTCAGCACGGTCGAGTCGAAATTGGCCCCGACGATCTCCCCGGCCGCATTGACCACCGGCGAACCTGACGAGCCCCCGATGGTGTCGGACGACACCGCCATGTCCAGCACCGTCGTGCCGTCGATCCGGTCCCGCGCGGCCAGCAATTTCGGCGCGACGTCGAACGGGGCCGCGCCGGTGGCCCGGTCCCACAGGCCGTCGAAGGTGGTGAAGGCACCCCAGCGCTGACCGGGCACGTCCGAACCCTCGATCCGCCCATAGGTCAGGCGCAGGGTGCCGGTGGCATCCGGATAGACGGCGTCGCCATAGGCGGCGAACCGGGCGGCAGCCAGTTGCTCGGACGCCCGCGCGGTCGGGGCCTCGACCCGGGCCTCCCAGTCCGCGCGAACGGCCCGGGCCTGGCCGTCGACCTTCAGCGCATACTGGATCATCGGATCGTTCGAGGCCCGTACGGCGGCGAGACCGCCCTGCCACAGGGCGCGACGCACCGCCGGGTCGGCCAGGGTCGTGCCCGCGACCAGCCGGGCTGACAGGCCCTCGGGTGACTCCTGGCCGAGCAGGGCGCGGACGCGGGGATCGTCGACGGTCAGCCATTCGCGGGTCTTGGACAGCCACCATTCCAGCCGCACCTGATCCAGCGACGGATAGACCGGGCGCTCGGCCATCAGCCGGGACTCGACACTCGACAGGCGCGAGTCGGCGAATTCCGCCAGGCGTTGGTCGGACGGTTTGGCCCGCTCGATCGCCGCGCGGACCAGGGTCTCGGCATAGCTGTACAGGCTGGAGCCGCCGCCGGACCGGCCCTCCAGCATCGCATAGGCCGGATAGAGCTCGCGCTGGATCGGCTGGACGGCGGCCAGGGCGGCCCAGGGGTCTCCAACCGTGGTGGCCAGATCAGGGTTGGCGGCCACACGACGACGGAAATCGGCCTCCGCGTCGGCCCGACCGGCCATGAAGGCGGGGTCGATCAGGGCCCGCATCCGGCCCAGTCCGCGCTTGTAACTGTTCTCGACGCCCGAGATCGGATCCATGGCGATGAAGGCGTTCTCCTCGCTCTCCTCGCTGAACCGGATCATCCGGCCGCGCAGCTCCGAAGCCAGCAGCTGGTCCATCGGCAGGACCACGTCGCGAATGGTCATCAACTGGTCCTGGGTCAGCAACCGCTGGGTCGAGCCCGGGCTGCCCGAGACGAACACCGGCGTGCCCTCGACCGGCCGCGAGGCGTTCCAGGCGAAATGGACCGGGGTCACCGCCGGGGCACCATTCTCGTACAGGCGGATGAAGGCGGCATCGACGGCGAAGCGCGGGAAGCTGAAATTGTCGAGGTCGCCGCCAAAGGTCGCGGCCCGGTCCTCGGGCGCGAAGGCCAGACGCACATCGCTGTATTTCTTGTAGGTGTAGAGCTTGAACTGACCGCCCCGGTACAGGGTCACCACCTGGCAGCGGCGACCGGCGTCACCGCCACAGGCCTCGCTCTCGATCCGGCCGGCCTCGGCGTCGCGCGCCTGGGTGAAGGCCTGACCCGACAGACCCTCGCCCGCCCTGTGCATCCGCGCGGTGACGTCAGAGATATCGATCAGGATCTCGGCCGTGCCGCCCGGACATTTGATCTCTTCCTCACGCGAGCGCGGCGTGAAGCCGGTCTCGGCGTAGTTGATGGCCTGGGTCGACAGATTGGCGACACAGCTGGCGACACAGTGATTGTTGGTCATCACCAGCCCCTCGGCCGAGACGATGCCCGCCGAACAGCCGCCGAACTTGGCCGACGACAGCCGCACCCGGTCCAGCCAGGCCTGATCGATGTTGGTGCCCAGCGTCGCATTGGCCCGGGCGATCGGGAAGTTGTCGAAAGTCCACATCCCCTCCTCGGCCCGCGCGGCGGTACCGGCGGCAAGGGTCAGGGCGACAGCGGTGAGAACGGGTGAGAGGCGCATCGTTTTCTCCTTCCTTCTCCCCTTGCGGGAGAAGGTGGCCCGCGCAGCGGGTCGGATGAGGGGTTATTCCCTCATAAAAGACGTGAGGAATGAACCGGGCAAGTCGCGCGTTTCACCCCTCATCCGCCATCCCCGGCGTTCGCCGGGGCTGACATCTTCTCCCGCAAGGGAGAAGGGACGGTCTAGTCGACGCCCAGCTCGTCCAGCAGCTGCGGCTGGTGATAGACATTGCGCAGCACCTCGGTGATCGCTGCCGTCGACACGGTCACCGACCGGTTCAGGGTGCCGTCATAGCCGTACGACCCGCCCAGCGAATGGATGTTGCCGTCGAAGGCGGCCCCGATCACCTCGCCCGCGGCATTGATCACCGGCGAGCCCGAGTTGCCGCCGACGATGTCGTTGGTCGAGACGAAATCATAGACCGTGTCCTTGTTCACCTGCTGCTCGGCATCGAGGAAGCCCTGGGCCGCGTTGAACGGTTCTGACCCCGTGGCCCGCTCGTACAGACCGCCGATATAGGTGAAGGCCGGCACGGTCACGCCGCGATAGGTCCAGCCCTTCACCTGACCGTAGCTCAGACGCAGACTGAAGGTCGCGTCCGGATAGAGGTTGGAGCCATAGGCCGCGAACCGGGCCTGGGCGACGCGTTCGGCCGCGAGGGCAGTCGGGGCCTCGACGGCTGCGGACCACTGGTCATCGATCGCCTTGGCCGCGTCGTCATTGGCCAGGACGAAGGCCAGCAGCGGATCGGCCTCGGCCAGCTGCGCGGGGGTCCGCGCCAGCGCCCACTGGCGGAAGGCCGGGTCGCCCACGCGGGTGCCGCTGACCAGCCGTTCGGCGAGGGCTTCGGGACTCTCACGCCCCAGCAGCGCCTTCACCTGATCGTTGTCGACGGTCAGATATTCGCGGGTCTTCGACAGCCAGAAGCTCAGATAGATCTCTTCCAGATCATTCGAGATCGGAACCTCACCCGCCAGACGGCGGTTCAGCGCCGCGATGGCCGCCGCACTCATCCGGCGTTGTTCGACGGGGCGGGCCTGATCCTTGGCCGCGCGCACGATCGACCGGGCGTAGCTGTACAGGGTCGAGCCGCCGCCGGCGCGGGCTTCCAGCTGGTAATAGGGCAGGAACAGGTCGCGCGCGGCGATCTGGGTCCGGGCCAGGTCCGCCCACGGATCGCCGATGCGCTGCATCAGGGCGGGGTCGGCCGCCACCTGCTGCCGCAGATCGGCCTCTTCTTCCCGCTTCTGCGCCATGAAGGCCGGATCGGTCAGCGCACCTGACTGGCCGTAATAGACCTTGAACCGGTTCTCGAGACCGAAGATCGGGTCGAGCGCCACCCGTTTGGCTTCCTCGCCCGAGGTCGAATACTCCAGCAACCGGCCGCGCAACTCCGAGGTCTGGATCAGCTGGATCGGCAGACTCTGGTCCCGCAGCCGCTCCAGCTGCGACATCGTCAGCAGGCGTGACGTCGACCCCGGATTACCGGCCACAAAGGTCACATCGCCCTCGGCCGGCGGGTTCGGATTCCAGGTCAGATGGTTCGGCGTCTCGACCGGCTTGCCGTCCTCATAGGCGCGCAGGAAACCGACATCGAGCGCATAGCGGGGGAAGTTGAAATTGTCCGGGTCGCCGCCGAAGAAGGCCGCCTGGAACTCCGGCGCGAACACCAGCCGCACGTCGTCATATTTGCGGAATTTGTACAGGGCGTAGCGACCGCCGCGATAGAAGCTGATGACCTGACAGGTCAGCTTGGGGTCGCCGGCGCAGTTTTCCTGCTGGATCGCCTCGGTCACAGACGTCCGGGCCGCGTTGAACGCAGCCCCTTCAAGGCCCGCCCCGGCTCCCAGAACCCGGTCGGTGACGTCGATGATGTCGGTCAGGACCTCGGCGGTCTGGCCGGGGCAGGTCGCCTCCTCCTCACGAACGCCGGGCATCCAGCCGTTCTTGACGTAGTCGTTTTCCGCCGTCGACAGGTCCTGCACGCACCCGACCACACAGTGGTGATTGGTCAGGATCAGCCCCTCACCCGAGACGAACGAAGCCGAACATCCCCGCAGCCGCACCGCCGCGCCGCGCACCCGGTCCAGCCACGCCTGGTCGATGTGGGTTCCGTATTTGTCGTTCACCACCTGAATGGGGAAATTGTCGAAGGTCCACATACCCTCATCGGCCCGGACGGGGGTCGGGACGGCAGACATCAGCGCCGTCGCGGCACCGATGACCGCCAGCGAACTCATCAGGCGAATTGAACGAACCGACATCTGAATAATCTCCCGTCACCGGATGCTGGATCATCACGGCTGCTGACCGATAACTACCCGCCCCGAACGGGGGCCGTCTACTGTCCATCACGGATCGGGGACGGTCCGGTTCGCCCTCCCGGACCCTAGCCTTACCCCGATTTAACTAGGACCTCAGGCCCGCGCGCTTCAGATAGCGGTGTCCGTCAGGGGGTTTAGTCCGTTCATGTCGCTTGCGCTTTCCACGCTTCTCTACGAGTGGCGCCGCTATATGGCCGCCGTCATGGCCCTGGCCCTGTCCGGTCTGCTGGTGCTGGCCATGACCGGTGTCTTCATCGGCATCGGCAAGGGCTTCACCGCGACCATCGAGCGTTCGAGCGCCGACATCATCATCATGCAGCCCGGGGCCAAGAGCCTGATCGGTGGACCGTCCGGGGTGCCGCGCCGCTTCATTCCGCTGGCCTACAACCACCCCGAGGTGATCGAGGTTCTGCCGCTGGACGGCGCGGGTGGCACCTTCCAGAGCATCAAGGACGTCGACCCGACGATGAGCCAGGCCGACCGGGCCAAACAGGGCGCGCCCCGGATGAAATTCGTCCAAGCCAGCATCATCGACACGACCCCGGACGCGGTGACCATCCCCACCGACTATTCCCAGGAGCTGATCGACGCCCTGCGCCAGCCCCTGACCGTCGCCATCGACGAGACGGCGCTCAAGCCCCTCGGCGTCAAGCTCGGCGACAAGGCCCTGTACAACGGCCAGACCGTGACCGTCGTCGCCGTGCTGCGCGGCTATCCCAACATGATGCAGTCGACCGTGGTCATGTCGCGCGACACCCTGCGCATGGTGGGGCAGGCCGATACCGGTCCCCGCGTCGGACCCCTGATGGTCAAGTTGCGCAATCCGGCGCGGGCCGACTTCGTCGCCGCCCAGCTGAATGCCATGGGTGACGGCCAGTGGAAGGCCTGGACCCGTCAGGAGCTGGCCGACGCCAATGCCGGGGCGATGTTCGAGGAAGGCATCCTCGTCATCATCATCGGCGGCTGTGTGGTGCTGGGCACCGTCATCGGCGTCGCCATCACCTGGCAGACCCTGCGAGGGGCCATCATGGCCAACATCAAGGAGTTCGCCTCGCTGCGGGCCTTGGGGGTCGGCATGGGTTCGCTGCGCCGCATCGTGCTCGAGCTCAGCTTCTGGGTCGGCATCGTCGGGGTGGCCGCCGCGATCGGCCTGACCTGGCTGGTCTCCCTGCTGGCGGCATCCAATGCCGTCATCATCGCCCTGCCCTTCGGCCTCCTGGTCGTCGTCGGCGGCGGCCTGATCCTGATCGCCATGGTGTCGGGCTTCCTGTCGATGGGCATTCTCAAGAACAGCCAGCCGGCGGATTTGCTGCGATGAGCCCGACCAGATCCCACGGCAAGCACGGCGATTTCGCCATCGAGGCCAAGGCGCTGGTCAAGCGCTTCAAGACCGGTCGCACCTATGTCGAGGTGTTGAAGGGACTCGATTTCGACGCCCGCCACGGCGACCTGACCATGGTCATGGGACCATCCGGTTCGGGCAAGTCGACCCTGATCGCGGCCCTGTCCGGTCTTCTCCGCCCGGAGGAAGGCCAGGTCGCCACCCTCGGTGTCGACGACCTGTGGAAATTGTCCGCGGGCCGGATCGACAAATTCCGCCTCGATAATTGCGGCTTCATCTTCCAGGGCTTCAACCTGTTCCCGGCCCTGACCGCCTTGCAGCAGGTCGAGGTGGTATTGAAATTCCAGGGCCTGTCCCCCGCCGCGGCCAAGAAACGGGCGACCGAAGCCCTTGAGGAGGTCGGACTGGGTCCGCGCCTGCACCAGCGCCCCTCGTCCCTGTCCGGCGGCGAGAAACAACGCGTCGCCATCGCCCGGGCCCTGGCCAAGGATCCGCAGATCCTGTTCGCCGACGAACCGACCTCGGCGCTCGACGGTGAAAACGGTCAGGTGGTCATCCGCCTGCTGCGCCGCGCCGCCACCGAACACGGGGCCGCCGTCATCTGCGTAACCCACGACCCGCGCCTCGAGGCCTGGGCCGATCGCGTCATCCATATCGAGGACGGCAAGATCATCGACGATGAACGCCGCATTCCCAATCCTGACGCCACCCTGGCGTCGCACTGAATCACGATCCGAAGGACACTGACGACATGCCCCGTTTTCTGAAGAACAAGTGGCTCTGGATCGGCCTGCTGCTGATCATCGTGATCGTTGTCGGCTACGTCTTCATGCAGAAGGCCGGCGCGGCGAAGAAGGCCGAGCTGGAACAGGCCGCGACGACCAGGGTCGAGAGCCCCTACGCCGCCATCGCCAACGGCAAGGTCGACGTCGAGGGCGGTATCATCCAGATCGCGGCCCGTCGCGGCGGCGTCGTCCGTGACGTGCTGGTTCAGGAAGGCGACAGGGTCACCGCCGGTCAGATTCTGGCCCGGCAGGAAGACGATGAACCCCGACTGGCCCTGCAGAGCGCCGCCGCCGACGTGGCCCAGGCCGAAAGCCAGTTGCGCCTGATCCAGGTGGAAATCCGCACCGCCCAGCGGGAATACGATCGCCTGCATCAACTGGTCGCCACCAATTTCGTCGCGGCCCAGCGCATGGATCAGGCTCGCGACGCCATCGCCACGGCCCAGGCCCGCCTGTCCAGCCAGCAGGCGGCGATCCAGACGGCCCGGGCCCGTCGTGACCAGGCCGCCTATAATGTCGAACTGACCATCATCCGCTCGCCGCAGAACGGTCGCATCGTGCGCCGCTACGCCAATCCCGGGGCCGGGGCCTCGACCCTGAACGTGTCCAACATGTTCGACCTGGAACCGGATGCGCCGCGCATCGCCCGGGCCGAAATCGTCGAAAGCGACATTCCCAACATCAGCCCGGGACAGGCCGTCGAGATCACGGCTGAAGGCGATCCGAACAAGATCTATGTCGGTACCGTGCTGCGCCGCGCCGCGGTGTTCGGAGCGCGCAAATTGACCTCGGACGATCCGTCCCAGCGCAGCGACGAGCGGGTGGTCGAGGTCGTGGTCACCACCGGCGACGCCCCGATGCTGATCGGCCAGCGGGTGCTGGTGAAATTCATGAAGCCCGGCCAGACTGCCGGAGCCCCCCGCGCCCCCTCGGCCGGCGTCCCCGCCAGCCGCTCGATGCGGACACCGCCCGCCCGCTAGATGTGAGCTCTCAATAGGTTGTCCATCCGGTCCAGGCCGG
>TARA_R110002012_G_scaffold79454_1_pt1 | contig 15104 bp, 11 predicted proteins | sample TARA_R110002012 | Tara Oceans TARA_R110002012 (sample SAMEA4396515) | marine metagenome | biome: Westerlies Biome; feature: [DCM] deep chlorophyll maximum layer (ENVO:01000326); material: water (ENVO:00002006), including particulate matter (ENVO:01000060) such as... | depth 40 m
AAAGATGTGTATTAAACCAGATATTGCAAGTAATATTATATGAAATGCGCTTTTTCATGGATGGAATAAACTTTTCAGTTTCTAATCTTCAATTATAAACACATCTAAATCTTAAAAAGCTGTAAAAGTACCTTTTGAAGTGCTTAAATTTGTTTTCATCGAAATACATTTTCAAAGAATGTTCTTTTTAATAGGTTTGACCCATAGAATGGTCTATTAGTATTAATTACTTCACATGATATTTAATTCATTTGATTTCGCAATTTTCCTGCCAATTGTTTTCTTCCTATATTGGTTTGTAACAAAAAACAACTTAAAACTTCAAAATCTGCTAATAGTAGCAGCAAGTTATGTTTTTTATGGATGGTGGGATTATCGCTTCTTGTCACTTATTGCTTTTAGCTCCATTGTGGATTATTCAATTGGAATTGCCTTAAACAATACTGAGAAAAAGAGTTCGAGAAAAATACTGTTAATAACAAGTTTATGTACAAATTTGGGATTGTTGGGATTTTTTAAATACTACAACTTTTTTGTTTCCAATTTTGAATCGGCATTTAGTTTTTTCGGTTACAAATTCGAAGGTTACACTCTGGATATCATCCTTCCTGTTGGTATAAGTTTTTATACTTTTCAAACTTTGAGCTATACAATTGATGTTTATAGAAAAAACCTTAATCCAACGAAGGACTTTATCGCCTTTTCTGCTTTTGTCAGCTTTTTTCCACAATTGGTGGCAGGGCCAATTGAAAGAGCTTCCAATTTATTGCCACAATTTTTTAAAAAAAGAAATTTCAACTACAACTTTGCTGTGGATGGAACCAGACAGATACTTTGGGGACTTTTTAAAAAGGTTGTTATCGCGGATCAGTGTGCAATTTATGTAAACACAATTTTTGATAATTCCGAACACTATGGAGGCGTAGTTTTGATATTAGGCGCCTTATTGTTTGCCTTTCAAATTTATGGGGATTTTTCAGGTTACTCCGATATAGCAATAGGAATCTCCAAACTTTTTGGTTTTAATTTGATGCAAAATTTTGCATTCCCATATTTTTCTAGAGATATCGCAGAGTTCTGGCGCAGATGGCATATATCCCTATCAACTTGGTTTAGGGATTACCTATATATTCCTTTGGGGGGCAGTAGGGGATCGCTCGGGAAAAAAATACGGAACACTTTCATTATATTTCTAGTCAGCGGGTTTTGGCATGGTGCAAATTGGACTTTTATAGTATGGGGAGGGTTAAATGCATTATATTTTCTCCCTTTACTGCTGACCAAAAAAAATAGACATAACCTAGATACTGTAGCCGAAAACAGGCTACTCCCTACACCCAAGGAATTATTGCAGTTGCTAACCACATTCAGTATCACCCTAATAGCCTGGATTTTCTTCAGAGCAGAAAATATAGGTCATGCTTTTTCGTATTTAAAAAACATCTTTTCTAGTAATTCCTCGATGAATTTTGAAATGGAATATTCCATATTCATTCTATTGTTATTTTTTTTAGTCATAGAATGGTTAGGGAGAACCAAACTATATGCCATTGCAAGTGTCGAACAAACTTTGAAAAGCAAATCAATCAGATGGGTTTTCTATTTGGTATTGTGTTTTACCATAATCGGATATATGGACAATCAACAGGATTTTATTTATTTCCAATTTTAATCAAATGAAACGCTATTTAAAGGAGTTATCCATTATCGTCTTTATTGTCTTTATTGGGACATACATATTATCTGAAAAATCGTTTAGTGATGATTTTATCATATATAAAACAATTGACACGCACTATAAAAAAGTGGCTTGGAACCTAAATACTATAAATAACAGAAAGGAATTGTTGGATAATAGTACCATTTTTCTTGGTTCATCAATCGTGCAGGGAGGGATTAACGATTCCTTACTTAATTCTGCCGGTATTAAAGCAATAAATATGGGTGTTCCCCACAATGGCAACGAATTGACCCTTTATTTTCAAAATAGGATTTTAAAGTCTTCGACTCCAAAAAAAATTATATATCTGAAAGGAAAGATTCCTTACTCCGGCCTGCATAAATTAACCCCTCTATTGTACACCTCCTCCCAATTATTAAAAAACGGACAAACGATAAACTTTGATTATTTAAATTTTCTATTTAAAAAATCGAAACTTTCCCTGGAATATTTCGCCTATAATTTGATGGGAAGGAAAACAGACTATGATGGGCATGAGTCCTTTCTTTCAAAAAGTTTTGGACAAATCAATGTTACCAATGAAATTTTGGAGTCTGATTATTACAAATATATTGGTACAGGAGAAGGAACCCGTGTGGATGAAAACTTTAATCTTTATTTAAACGATTACCTATACAAAACAGAAAAGAACGATTCCAAAATTGTTAAAACCTTAAAGCGATTTAAGCGGAAAACCACGCAGCTTATATTGAAAAACAATTTTTTCTTTAATATAGAAAATCAACAAAAATTTATTCGTAATGCTGCAGAGAATGCAAAAAAACGAGAAGTCAACAACGAGATGATATATATTCCAATTTTAATCGATGTTGGATCAAATTACTCCTATTCAAGAAGCTATTACAAAAAAGATCCTTTGGACGATAATGGAATAATTCATTTAGATAGTTACAACTTTTTGGCCAATAGAGACTATTGGGATGATAAAGATCATTTGAACCAGCGCGGGTCGGAATTGTTTACTGAGAGAATTATACCGTATTTAAAGGATAATAATAGGTAGTTACCCGAAATCTGTTAATTATGGGTTTTACAGTTGAATTACAATATTCCCACTATCTGGTACAGCATTGAAAACAATAAAGCGTTTTAGTTCACCATTATCTATTTCCTCCAAAACATAGGATTCACATTCTTTTGAGTCCTGAAATACTTGAATGTTATCAATTGATAAATTGCTTGATATCATCCTTTTAAAAGTAATAGGGAAATCAAATATTTCATCATCTAGACTATCTGAATATGATAATATTATATGATTTGAATTCTCTTCAACAAGTCTAATTTCCGCAACATTTCTCTGCTTAATATATTTAACAACGTTAAGGAAAGAATCAACCCAATAGTCTTGTGGACTAGAACTTAAAAAAGTGAGATGCTGGCGTAGTACCTCCGAATCGATGGTATAACCTCCAGTTCCATCTATTAAATGAAACATGTAAACACCCCATCCAGTTTGATTCTTGGCTGATTTAGCTATGGAATTTAATTGGTCTGCCGTGGAATAAGCGGAGCCTTCGCCACAAAGAAAAGCGGCAACTTCCATAAAATTTTCAGGGGTCGATTTTTCAATCCTACTTTGGCATAATCTGGCAGCAATGTAATATTTCTCGGTAAGATTAAAACTATCCGCATGACAATAAGGGTAAGCCAACGTCAAGCAATCGTTGTAACCCATATTCTGAATAATTACTTCTTGGGAGCGGTTTAATTGATATTCTACTTCAGTCATGGCCAATTTATCAAAATCTGGATGTGACATGGTGTGACTGGCTATTTCATGCCCACTAAGATATGCTGTTCTATATGGTTCCCAATTCCCTATATTATTGGGTAAAACGAATAACGTGGTATGCATATCAAACTCATCAAACAGTGGTATTGCTATATCAACTTGTTGCTTGTATGCATCATCCCAAGTATGTGAAACAGCACTGGATGCAAAATTTTTCCAAGTTGCTATTTCTATTGTAGGGTCAATCGTACCTTGATCTATCGGGGCTTCGTTGGAACCTGGGTCAGATGTTCCTTCATCTACGGTACCATTATCATTCTGTGTTGAGTCATCTGCGGTATTGCTATCGGAATCATCATTTCCATTAGGATTAGTAGTATCCGTAGCCGAGCTTTCTTCCTCAACAATACTTTCCAAAAACATCTGGGTATCATCGGAACAAGATTGAACATTTAATGATAAAAGAAATATTAATAAATAAATGTGCTTGAACCTCATTTTATATTGTGTAAATAAATTATTTGGAAAGTAACGTTTCAAAAAAATAAAACCTACAATCTCAGCATTAGAGATAAACTGAAATTGTAGGTTATATAGTCAAATAATTGATATTATTTATTGGTAAAACTCCTATAATTAACTAATTAACAGTAATTGGATTACCACTAGCGTCGGTACTATTTATAACTTGCACAGATTGAGACCCTCCCATTACTGTTAGTGCATTGGTACCACTGGCTCCAACCAAACTGCTGTTTTTTATGGTGTTTGAACTGTCAAAATTTCCTCTTAAATACCCGAACGGTCTGGCAGAAGCACCATTGGAATAAGCAACATCTACATTATCTATTGTAACTCCTACTACGCTAACACCATTACTTGCAATCACTCCATTGATGCCGTTAGGAGAGTTCATATCCACATTGATAGCGTTGTTGGTGAAGTTAACATAACCCTGTGTTCCACTATTCTGTGAAAACCTCAAGGCACCCACGTCAATACCTTGCGATGATGTAAAATTAAATAAATTTCCATCAACATCTATTGGTTGGTTGTTTACAGGACTATATTGATACATAGCATTCACATAACAGTTGTTGAATGTGTTATTGGTAACCTTAATGTTTTGCAATGCACCATTATAAGAGCTAGTATTAGATCCTAATCTAACGCCTCCGTAGTTACCAGTAGTCTCCATAGTGAATGTGTTATTGGTAACTATGGCATCATTGACCTCGGTCAAAGAAAGTAGATAATAATGTGCATCATTTCCAGGAACGGTTCGGATTACATTGTCGTGTACTCTAATATTCTGAATCAAATTGCTACTCTGTGTACTAAAGAAGTCAATCATTGTACCCATCTGTTGCGCAGAGTTGAACATTGATTCAGGAATCTCTTCAAAATAACTGTTCTTGATTTCCACATTGGAAACACAAGCCTTAATAGCCCTTCTAGTGCAGTATCTATAATCTTCATTATCAAAAGTAAACGAGCTATTGTGATCTAAAGACCCTCCTCCTTGTATCGCGTAGAAAGCTTCCGCATCATCACCAATAATATTGGTGACCACATTGTTCTTGTGAACCACTTGGAACGGATCTCCATAATTAATTCCAGAAATAGAATACCACCAAGCTTTAGATATACCGGCCGGTGCATTGTTGTAGTTACCATCTCCTTGGGCTACAATTCTATCAATCACACAATTTGAGAACTCTCCATACTTGAAATCAGAAGAGGATGCATTGATTGAAAACCTAAATGCAACCGCCCTATATGTTGAAGATGCATAAAAATTATGAACATAAAGATTGTGGAAAACAAAATGATTTTGCCCATGAAGATAAAAAAGTCTTCCATACGTATCGGTCCCATCAAATTCTCCATTATATATAGTTGGAGAAAGGTTTGTAATATCGAAAACTGCATCGACCGAAACCTGTCCAGTATTAAAATTGGCAGCACTGGTTACCTTGACCACGGAGCCAAACATGTTCCAATCTAAGGTGCCTGACCTTCTGTAATTTGTTGGTCTGTTTTTAATATAAGAACCATTCTCTACTCCTACAGCTAATGAACAGTTGTTTATCATTGCATCAATTGCAACGGTATCATCTTGACCATCACCTGAAATTGCACCAAAGGTTTCTGGACTTACTCTTGAAGCGGAATATATCTGGCTAAATGTTACTGAGGGTGCAAAGGCCTGTTTGTAAGTGTTTTCTATATAAGCCCCGTTTAAATCTATATTTGACCCTGATATTATTCCACCTGCCGGCTCAATGGTTTGTTCAGCAGCAAATGTACATCCGTTACACTCAAAGGATTCGGATATAATAGCTTTTAGATTTGCATTAGCAGGGTTGGTAATGTCAGCCATTGATGTTGGCGTGTAAGTACCCTCTATCTTATTGGTATTCTCTGGATTATCCGGTGTACTAAAGTCTATGCCATCAAAGGGATTGTCTTGGTCAGGATTAGTTCCTTCATCAGGATTATCGCCATCATTAGTGGGCTCGTCAACTTCACCGTCCGTTCCATCTATGGTCTCATCAGGTTCAACAACTTCTTCCGGCTCTAATACATATTGGTCAAATAGGTCGTTATCTTTGGCACAGGAATTAAGAATCAACATAAAAATTGCCAAAAATGTCATTGTGCGTGGGGTTCTAAAAAATAGCTTCATTTGTTCACTGTGGGATTATGGGGTTTAAAAATAGCACTTCAATAAATTTAAATCGTCAAAAAACCTATTTATTCGACGAAATACACGCTTTGTACGTAATTTTAGATTCTCTTGGATTTCGTCGAAGGCTATTTATCGATGAACTACGTCTTTTTTTAACATCTTTTAAGATAAAGACCCTAAAAACCAAGCGCTTAAACCCAGATTTCAATACTTTAGCAAATTGTTATGTTGCCTGTTTATATTTTGATTATTGAAATGTGAACAACACAATGCGGAAGGAAAGCCTGCGTTTATTAAAAAACCTCTAGCACTTATGTATACGTTATTTTTTAAAAGAGTTTTGGACTTTGTTTTGGCGGTCTTTGGTTTTATCCTACTTTTTCCAATCTTTTTGGTAATATGGTTTATCCTCTTGTTTGTTAACAATGGTAAACCTTTCTTTTTGCAACCAAGGCCCGGTAAAGACGAAAAGATCTTTTCGATAATTAAGTTTAAGTCCATGACGGACAAGACCGATGAAAATGGGAAGCTTCTTCCCGATGAACTCCGCGTGACCAAATTTGGCACCTTTTTAAGAAAATCTTCCTTGGATGAAATCCCTCAACTATTAAGCATCATCAAAGGAGATATGAGTTTGATCGGGCCTCGTCCACTTCGGGTAAGGTATCTGCCCTATTATACCAAGGAAGAAAAACTAAGACATTCGGTAAGACCAGGGGTGACCGGATTGGCACAGATTTCCGGTAGAAATCTTTTGGATTGGGATACCAGATTACAAAAAGATATTGAGTATGTAAAAAACCTTTCTTTTGGGCTGGATATAAAAATTTTGTTCAAGACTGCATTAAAAGTAATCTTGAGAAAAGATGTCGCTCTTGATGCAGAATCGGGTATTCCGGATTTTGATGAGGAAAGAAAAAAGGCACTGGGTCAAATTTAAATTAATCCCACATGAGTTTACTTCCTAAATCTTTTCTTTAGGTTAAGAAAATAGGATTCAAAGTATCTATACGAAATATGGGACATAAAAATGGTCAGTGATATACTGATTGCATTGATCATAAGCACGGTCATCCAAGTATTCAACACCATTTGCTTTTGTAATTCCAAAAAAACAAACAGTACAAAATTGATTACGATCATATGATACATATATATCCCGTAGGATACTTTCCCAACGTAATTCGCAAATTTAGAACTGATCGTAATTCTTTCATCATTGCCCAAATTGACAATAAGTAGGTTAAACAATATAAGTTCAAACCCATTTTGTACCATAACATTTTCAAATTGAAATAAATCGGAAGTAATATGCAATGCAAACATCAAATAAACCACTAATCGTAAAATAAATGGCCTAAACGCAACAGAATACCCTTTCCGTTGCCATACTGCCAGTAGTCCTCCCATGGACATAAAAAAATAGAAAAAGCCAAAATCCATCAAGAAAGAAAGCACCTCGGTATGAAATGCGATAAAATATAGGATGGTGAAGATCAACAGGTATTTTGCAAATCTATGCAATGGTAAAATAAACAATACCGGGGCTATGATCAGATAGAATTGCTCTTCAATACCAATTGACCACAAAATGGAAAGTATGGAACCCGGATCATAAAGCTTTGTAAAAACATTGGGCAAGAAACCAATACAAAGCAACAATCCTTTGTACAGGTCATAATCTACCTGATATGGGACATGAAATAAAGGCAGTAAAAAATGGTAAAAGAAAAAACCAAAAAACATTACCAGATAATAGACCGGATAAAGCCTTAATATTCTTCTGAGGTAAAAATTCTTGATATCAATTGCCCCTACTTTCTTCTTTTCATCGTAAAGAAGACCAATTATCAAATAACCGCTTAGGCAAAAAAATACCGCTACTGCTTCGTAGCCACGATGGAAGATGGGCAAATCGTTAAAATAAGGCAGCCCTACCGTGCTGGAGACGAGAGGTAAATGGTACAGTAACACCAATATTGCCAGAAGCCCCCGCAATGGGTCCAGATTTTTAATTCTCTTCTTCATAAGCTGAGATAGTTTATAAATTGCAACAGCCCATGATTATGTTCCTAAAAATCGAGTGCATAATTGGTTGGACAGGTCTCCTTTTATGCATTAACTTGGTGCTTTTTACGCTGGCTTGGAGCGGTACTTTTTTGTATTCTTTGTACAGCGTGACCTAAAACGGCCTTGTTTACCACCAATTTTCGCTTTCCTGATGGTAAAAGAGGGATATCTGCTACATAATCTATATGTATAATGGCATCCTCCCCAAAATACTCCTTGTATTGATTACGAATTGTTCCCTCGTCATTTCGATTGTATTTGGAAGATACTTTCAATTTTATGGTGTACTCTCCGTTTTCTTCTTCAACAAATTGGAATTGTTCAATACCATTGAATTGCAATATATGGTGTATGATATGAGAAGAAATAGGTTCCCCACTGGTATTGGTGAACATATCCATTTTTCTTCCCTCTATTTTGCTAAAAACCATGGCCTGGCTTTTCGTATCAAACTCCATAACCCCTACATCCCCCGTATCGTATCTTATCATTGGCATGGAACAATTAAAAAAGTCGGTAATCACAATTCTTCCCAATTCTCCTGGTTTTACCGGCTTATCCTCATTTAAATCCAATAGTTCAATATGGTAGCTCGCCCAGTTGATTTCAAAATTACCAGATGCATCGTTAACGCGCTGTTGCGCCAATATACCGTTCTCACTATTCGAATAACGGGATACCACATCGGAGCCCAAATATGTTTGGACCCTTCTCTTTACGTCCGGGCTTAAGGCTTCAGCTATGGAAATAACAGAGTTAAACTTACAATCCAAAGGTGTCCCCAACTGTTCCTCCACGTATTTTGACAGGGTATCAAGTGCGGATGCATACGCCAAAATACTTTTGTTTGATTTATCACTTTCCATGTCATCAATCAACTTGGCAAGATTGGCCTCGGTAAAATCATCTACCGAATAAGCTGCTATATTTTGAATCCGCGTGAGCCATTTGTTCTTTTTGTATTGTTTGTCCCATAACCTGAAATAATACAATCTAGACCCTAATCTAAAACCTGCCCTATTTGCAAAAAAACAGGTGTCTGCAGTGTTCCTGTTCCTTTTGTTCTTATTGTGCAAAATTTTAAAGGGTTTGCCCGTGGAACCACTGGTTGTTACCTGATGATTATATCCATTGAGGTATGCGTTGCTCCTAAAATTCGTAAAATTCTCTCTTACTATTTGTTTGTCGATTATTGGGAAATCTTCAAGGACACAATTCTTTTCGGAGATATCTTTATAAAAAGGAACCGTTCTTATCGCATGCTTCAACAGTTCTTGAAGGTTACGTTTCTTTATTTCTTTGGCCTTTTCCGATTGTGGATTGTCCAAAACCCATTGTAATTCCTTGTAATGGCTTCTTATATGTCCACCTTTTAAGGCATCCAAAAACCAAAAGGCAGTATTCCTTAACTCTTCTAAAATTTTAGTCATTTAAATACCCTTTTTAATTGTACGGGGGTCATTTTTATTCCGGTCAAATATCATTTTTCAACAAATGAACTAACATATAATATTCCGTTCCCAACACTGTCCAAACGATATGCAAAATATTTTGCGGTGCTGTCCGGCGGCATTACATATCTTCCAAGTTTTTCCCCATCCTGCTCACAATAAACCATATCGTCATCCTCTAGAGGATTAAAATTTAAAGCCCTGTATTCGGACGTGTCATTTGGATACAAATCCCTAAATTTCATCGAAAACAGGGACACAGATGTAAGTTTGTGCCCTGTACTGTTTATGATTCGGATTTGAGTCGATCCCTGAGCAGCATTACTACGTTTATCGCACATCTTGACCTCACTTAAAAGAATCAATAAAAAGCATGCCCAAGTCATTTTGAAAATACCCATAATGGAAAAATGTACCTAACCAATTCCAAATCTAAAGTTAGTGCTTGGCAATTCAACCCATTGCTAAACTCTGTTAACTCCCAAAATAATCTATGAACTACAATCCATAGTTAAAATAGTCCGTGAAATGTCTTAAAGAGATTCGAAAGATGTAGCTTTGATTTAAAGAAAGCTTTTACCAGGAATGAGGTTTGTATTTTTTCTTCTCGCTATAATAACCGTAGAGTGTTGTTATTCCCAATTCCAGGTCAATGGTAGGGTTTTAGAATATAACGACAAAGAAAAAACTATACCGGTACCCAATGCAAATGTGTATTGGTTATCCAGCGATATTGGTACAACAACAGATATTGATGGCTATTTTGAAACACCATATCAAAAAGATATAAAACAACTGGTAATAAGTTCGGTGGGATACCGCTCGGATACCATTCCGGTAAATCGTCCCAATCTTGGAAACATTGTGCTATATCCCAATGTCGTATTGGACGAAGTTGTGGTGGAAAAGGAGGTCGCACCAATTCAGAAATCACTTTTTAAAGTACAAAACGTGGTTTCTGTGGACAGTCGTGAGATGTTGAAGGCTGCTTGTTGCAACCTTTCAGAAAGTTTTGAGACCAATCCTGCTGTGGATGTAAATGTTTCGGATGCCGTACTTGGGGCCAAACAAATTCAAATGTTAGGGCTAAACAGTCCCTATTTAATGTTTACCCAAGAAAATATGCCTTCCATCAGAGGTGCTTCACAGGTTTTTGGACTATCCTTTATACCGGGTTCATGGATAGAGAGCATACAAATCACCAAAGGTGCAGGAAGCGTTTTGAACGGTTTTGAAAGTATTTCCGGACACATCAACAGTGAACTAGTGAAACCACTGACGGACCAACGGTTTTTCCTTAATTTTTACGCCAACAATTTTGAACGGTACGAGTTCAACACCCGGCTAAATCACAATCTAACCGACGAACTTGGCGTCGGGCTTTACGTGCATGCAAATCTTAGAAATGGGTATATAGATGATAATGGTGATTCTTTTTACGATACCCCTTTGGCCCGACAAATAAATTTTATGAACCGATGGCAATTTATGGATCCCGAGAGTGGATGGGTCAGTTATGCCAACCTACAGTATCTTTCTGATACGAAGGAATTGGGGCAGACCGATTTTAATATTGACGAAGATAAATTGACCACTAATGCTTGGGGAAGCGAAATCGGCACATCACGTTTGGATATTTCGGCCAAAGCTGGCTATGTGTTTCCAGACTTGCCCTACCAAAGTTTTGGTTTCCAGACAGCATATAGTGCTCATGATCAAAACTCTTTTTATGGTTTAAATCAATACGATATCAATCATAAATCCTTTTATTCCAACTTTATTTTCAACAGCATTATTGGAAGCACCCAGCACAAGTTTAAAAGCGGTTTAAGTTTTACCTATGACGGGTACAATGAAATGGTCAACGAAACCCCTTACACACGTTACGACAATTCCATAGGAGCGTTTTTTGAATATACTTACGATAGCCTGGAGGGACTTAGTTTTGTTGCGGGCATTAGAGCCGACAGACATAACAACTTAGGGAGCTTTCTAACACCACGATTCCATTTAAGATACTCGCTGTGGGACAAGGCCAGTTTTAGGGCCTCGTTTGGTAGAGGTAAACGAGGTGCCAACATCTTTGCCGAAAACCAACAAATGTTCGCTTCATCAAGGCAAATAAACATTAATGGAAACAATGGAAATTATTACGGGCTACAGCCGGAAAAAGCTTGGAACTATGGGGTTAGCTTCATTCAGAAGCTCTACCTATGGAACCGTGTAATGGATTTTTCAATTGACTTTTACCGCACTCAATTTGAAAATCAAGTGGTGGTTGATTGGGAGAACCCTAGGGAAATAGCATTTTATAACCTCGAAGGGGAAAGTTATTCGAACAGTGTTCAAATAGATTTTAATTATGAAATATTGCAGGATTTCCATTTGAGAACCACCTACAAGTATTTTGATGTGGTCACCGATTACAACACGGGTAGACTGGAAAAACCGCTACAACCTTCATACAGGTTTTTTATAAATCTGAACTATGAGACCCAAAAAAGAGGTGAAAAACAATGGCGGTTCGATTTTACTTCCAATTGGCTGGGCAGGCAACGATTACCCGACACCTCGGCAAACCCTATGGAATTTCGTTTACCGGAATGGTCCGATTCCTATATGCTATTGAATGCGCAAGTTACCCGTGTTTTGTCCAACAAATTTGAAATATATTTGGGCGGTGAAAACATTGGTAATTTCACCCAACCCAATCCCATTTTATCGAGCAACGATCCCTTTGGCACTTATTTTGACAGCACCATATTATATGCACCGGTTTTACAAAGTTTGTACTATGTGGGATTCCGATATAAAATCTAAAAACACCATGTTATGAAAACTACATTAATTACAGCAATTACATTATTAATAATGGCCATGGGCCAAGCTCAGGACAAAAATAAGTCCATCAGTTTTGAAGTAAAGGGCAACTGTGGTATGTGTCAAAACAGGATAGAAAAGGCCGCAATCAAATTAAAAGGCGTAAAGTTCGCTTCGTGGAGTTCAGAAACCAAAAAATTTGAGGCCATTATCGATGAACGTAAGGTTACCATAACCGATATACAAAAAAGAATTGCGGAGGTCGGCCATGACTCCAAAGGGCATATCGCTCTGGACTCTGTTTATAACAATTTGCCTGAGTGCTGCAAATATCGAGACCCTGCTACGGCACATATGGATCATGGAAATAAAAATTAATTGTTATTTAGAAAACAGAAAAGAGGTCTAAAAAGACATTTTCGTCAACCTGAACTTGTTTCAGGTTCTCATAAAGATTCATTTATAAGTATGATGAGATTCTGAAATAAATTCAGAATGACGTGTTTCAATACTTTTTAGACATCCTCGTTTTTATTTCTAATTTTAACAAGGCAGCTTACATTTTCACTATGCGTTTTACCACTAAAATTTTTCCGTTGGCGTCGGTAACACGAATCACATAAAATCCTGACGCAAGTCCATAAAGATTTTTGATGACCATAGAATCCGTGTTTTCAAACCTTTCTTCCCTTATTTGCATTCCCATCATGTTGAACACCTCGATTACACAGTCCTTGCGTTCACTTAATTTTATGGTAATCTTCTCCGTAAACGGGTTGGGCGCCGCAGTCAAAATAATTGGCTTATCATCCAATAAATTCCCTCCCTCTTCCCACACAATGGGCTCATACAGTTTTTCGGAGTAAGGGTAGGGATTCACTGCTCTATTTTTGGCAAACAAAGGAGCAATTTTTCCCGCTACATTATTTTCCGTATCAATAGCGGCCTGAAATGTTGATCCGGGAGCCGCTTCAAAACCAGGGGTCAAATTAATCTCATTTACAGATTCCAATCGAGCAATTGCTCCCGCTGGAACCAAGAAGTTGTTCCCAGCTTCAATATTATATTGATAATAAAATATTTCTTCAGGATTGTAAGTATTGGTCACAATATAATTATCCAATTGGGCCAATCCGTTTTCCGCATAAAAAACCCCATAAACCCTTGAGTCGGTAATATCGTTGGGGTCTACGGAGGGGTATGTTTGCCCATCAAATACGTAGGTTCCGTCATACCTTAGCATGGAGGTAGTGATAAATGCCGAAGTACCGTGAATTTCTTCCCATTCTTGCCAAACCTTGTCCACAAAAGAATGGTGAAAATAAAATATTGGGTCCCTTGGAGATAGTGTGGTGGGCATAACACCTCCCGTCCACACATGTGCTCCCCTATGTACAGGGCGTCTTTCCAATTCATTAGAGAATACGAAGAAATCGCTCATAGTCATCAGGTTGGAGACATCTGTTGGCGTAGGTAGAGGACCACCCTGACCAAAATTCCTGTTCAAGGACCAGTTAGTGTCAAAACTTCCCAAAAACTCCTCATCCCACAATTGATCATTTGATGATTGATAAATTGAAGAATCCCAAAATGCTAAGCTTATTTCGGGATTGATATCTTGGACGGCTTGCTCCATTTCAAACATTTGCCGACGGTGCCAAGCTAAAAATATTTCACGTTCTGGTTCATCAGGTAGGTTAAAGTGCAGGTCTAAACGCGTTGGGTCTGCAGTATTATCAAAATTGAAGAAATCACTATGGAACTGTGCAAGGTCATTAAACAAATCCGGTCCTTGCCTCAATTGATAAAATGCATTGACCAGTTCAGTTATTTCATAATCAGTCATTTCATCAAAACCTTTTCTTATGCTTTGCCCCGTAATTTGTTGCAATAAAAGCAGATTAAAAGTTAAAACAACTACCAAGTATTTGTTTTTCATAAAGCAAAATGTGCTGGGCATATTAATCTTATTTTTCTTTATCATCTGATAGATTTATAAACTATTTTGTCTGAGAAATAGTGACAAAGTTTTAAGTTAATTTTTCTCTAACTTTTTAAGTCTATTTAAAATATCATTGATTTTAATATTTTCTTCCTTTAATTTTTCAATCTCATGGTTCTGAGATATTATGTAAAGTGTGAGTTCTTCTATTTTCTGTAATAATTTGGCGTTCATATCACCCAAATCAATACCCTCCTCTCTTACTTTTTGGGCACTTGGAATATTGGGCAAATGTCCGTAAGCAGCAATAAAAGCCTTTACTTCTTTCAATCTTGGTAAATCATAATCTTTCTCAAATACAAAATCGGGCCAATTTCCTTGAAGCTCTACTTTTACACCTTCAGCAATTACATTACCAGCAACGGCCAACCTATACCCTTGGGTATTGGTCGTACCTATACCCATATTTCGATTGGCAAACAAATCGCGTGCTGTCCAATCCGCTGTTGCATTGTTCGCATTTTCAGAGGTGTAGTCCGTTATACCAGTTCCCGATAGTGTCACCACCGTTTCCGTATTGCTCACCACGGATACGTTGCCAGCGGCGTCCTCGGCAAATACCGTAAAATCGTAGCTCGTGCCGGCGGTAAGCC
>TARA_R110002012_G_scaffold138888_5_pt1 | contig 15101 bp, 24 predicted proteins | sample TARA_R110002012 | Tara Oceans TARA_R110002012 (sample SAMEA4396515) | marine metagenome | biome: Westerlies Biome; feature: [DCM] deep chlorophyll maximum layer (ENVO:01000326); material: water (ENVO:00002006), including particulate matter (ENVO:01000060) such as... | depth 40 m
AGTTACTAATGTTTTGCAACTAAATTATATAATCTTCATTTGGATTATCAGGCACTCTTTGTTTAAACCATTTTTGCACTTTATTACGATAGGTTACATCATTTTTATATTCTTTTGTGCCAACCATAGCATACAATTCTTCCAATGTTGGTACGCCTTCAGTGGTTGGTTGTGCTACAGGTATGTTGCCTTCACCATAATAACGTCTAAGTTTTTGTAAAGCTCGCACACCATCGGCTGTACCAGCTGACATTTTTAAAGAATCTAACTCTGTTTCATTTAAAATACCTTTTTTATGCAAACTATCTACCCATTCTACTGTAGAACGTATAACAGTGTCAGCATCTGGACCTAATTTAGCTTTTTCGGCACGCACATCTACATCATACTTTTCTAAATTAGCCATTTCAGTATCAATATAATCACCAGCTAATTCTTCAAAAGCAGCTTGCGATACCCCATGTTCTTTTGCCCAACCTTGAAATTTACCTAACAAAGCATCATCTTGTGGTATACCTTTTTGTTCTGCAAAAGATATGTCATAATTTTCTGGTGCTTTGTGTTTACCTTGAGAAAAGTTTTTTTCTAACTCTCCATATGATTTAACCAAACCTTCTATATCTGGACCTTCTTTGTCATCCCAAAATTTATCAGGAAAATACTCTGGTTTTTCGTATTCAGTATCTTCATCTTCGGTAGCTGTAGTTTGTTCTAATGGATCAGGACCGTCTGGAGCTAACACATCTTCAATAACTTCTGGATTTGCCGCTTCTTCTGCTGCTTGCTCCTCTTTTAATTCATTTAAACCATCGTCTAACAATGATTCTGCTTGTTGATTATCTGCCATATCACCCTCTTGCTCGTTGCACTCGTTTTTCAATTTCCCTTACAATCGAATTTTGCCCTTCACGACAAAAACCATACGATGCCGATTCCCCTGGAATAAAACTAGGTTGTTCGATTGTAATGGCTCTTAGGTGTTTTAACACCTTTTGCCCATCCTCAGTATTAAAAACTCTAAAATAAAGTCTATTTAGTTCTTGTGGATCAACAAAATCTTTGCTATCTATTTCTTGTTCTTCTGTTAACAATAATTCATCCCAGCTCATTTAATTACTCCATTGGTAATTCTTGTTGATTTTCTTGTGGTGCCTGCTCTCCTTGCTCCATCATCGCTTGCTCTTGTGCTGCTTGTTGAGCCATCATTGCTGCTTCTTGCATTAAAGCAGCTCGTTCTTCTGGATTATTAATCAGTTCTGCTGGTATACCTAATTTATCAGCAATGTAATCAGCAACTTCACCTGTTTTAATTGCGGCAGCACCTTCAGGTCCAAGTTGAGCTACAATTTGTGAAAACTGTAAAACATTACTAACATCGTTTTGATTTTGTGACATAGCAATCGGACTAACTGGTTTTACTTTTATCTCCAAACCATTTACTTTTAAAGGTAATTCAATCATACCTTGTTCATCCATAATAGCTAAAGTTCTTCTAATTAAAGGATTCATGGTTTCTGATATTAATCGACCAAACGCACTACCTAAATTTTGTGCTAATTCTTGGATGCGTTGTTGTATTTCAGTCGCACTACGTGCTGACATGTCATCTCTTGGGATAGATTCGTCAAGTAATATTTTTTTAATAGACATTTGTAATTGGTCAATCACAATTTGTGATAACTGTGGATCACCGCTACGAGCTAATGGTTTTAAACTTTCGCCTTGTGGTCCACCATTTTTAGCAACTGGTATAATAGCACCAGGTCTTAATACTACTGTGTTAGGATTTAACACCCCATCATCAGCTGCGGTATATACCCCAGCAATAGCAAGTGATGCGTTTTTTAGTAATAATTCTTTTACTTTATTTAAAGTTTTTATATCAGGTATTGCTACTGTTAATGGTCCACGACCATGTACTTCCCCTGCTGCTTTCATATATCTTGATATAATCCAAGGAGATGATTTTAGTTCACGATGCAATAACTCATATTTTTCTTTAGAAAAACATAATTGATAATGATACACACCAGTTTCTAAATCTTTAATAGTTGATTCTAATAATTCTACTTCTTTAATAGGATTATCTCTCAACATGTCTTGTAGAGTTGTATTCAGTGTTGCATCTGGGTACATCACTGGTATTTGTTCTACTTTACATTTTATGTTTCGATAAACATTTTCTACTTTCCCATAAGCTCCTTCTTCAAAAGAAACTAAATACATTGGTATTGAAGTAAAACGAATAGGATGTAGTTCATCACCAGGTTGCACTAACATAACGCCAGTACCAACTGCTAAATCTAATAAAAACTCACCCATAGCTAAATCAAAATTACTACTGCGAATAACAGAAAACATTTTGTCGCTGTAAACATCTAAAATTCTTTGCACTTCTACCTTTTGTTCGTCAGGTATGTCATTGCCAGGTTCTAATCGACACCAATTTGTTTGTGGTGGAAATAAACCAGATTGTATTCTATTAGCAAATCGTTGTGTTGAATCAATCGCTGTGCTGTCAAATACGTCTGCCATTTTGTTTTGCCCAACCACACCGCCTTCATAATAACCTTCGTATAAATTACGATTTGGTAAAGCAAAGCGGTAACAATCTTCATACACTGATTCCCAAGTATCTTTTTTGGCTTTGGCAGATTTATAGCGTTTGCTAATTTGTTGTACTGTTGGTTTCATTTTTTCTTTCTAAATTTTTCGTTTATAGATCCCATTTTAAATTTACCACCACTAGCTTTAGCATACTCTTTTGCAGCTTTTACACCACTGGCAGTATATTTAAAATGTCTAGTTTTCCCTGTTTTTATATTAGTTACTGAAGGCATATTATACCCCTGACTGAGCTTTGCCGCCCTGTTTTTGCATTGCTGCATATTGAAACGCAGCATCCCTACGTCTTTTTAATCGTTCACGTCTTGATAACTCTGATTCTGATTTACCTAGTGTTTCTGGTTTTGGTTCTGGTGTTGTTCTAGATTCTATTATGTCACCTAAAAATGCTTTACCAGTTTTTTGTTTAAAAATGTCAGCAGCAGCTTGACTTACTGGTGGTGGTTTTAAAGCAGCAGCTCGTTCAGCAGGCGTTAATGAATCATCATCAGCCGTCCTAGCTCTTACTCTACCACCTCGTTGCCTATATACATCTTTTCCTGTAAAACTATCTTCGCCTTTTTCAAAAAATTTTGAGAAAGGATCGCCAGGTGCAGGACCTTCACCATCAGATATAAATTTACCTGAAGTTGCTTTTGGTCGTAATAAAGATTCGCCTGTCTTTTCGTCTTCGCCAGTTTCATATCTAATGCCATTGATGGTTACTATACCACCATCTTTCATAAATCTGCCTTTACCATATGTGCTATGCAATCTTATTTCAGCCATAACATTATCCTAAAGTTGTTTTCTTGACACCAGTTTCAGCATTTTCTCGTAGTGGTGAAAGTAAAGTACGTCTGCCACCGTAACGCTGACCACGTTTTCGTTTTTGCAAACCTTGCATTTCATCAAGACGTTCTTGTTCAGTACGAGCTTTTTCTGCCGCTAATTCGTCTTTTTGCCTTTGTTGTTCATCTAAAACATCTTGTGAAATTGGTTCTGGTGCTGGCATTTTTGGTTTTGAAAATACTCCGCCCATAATTATTTCCTCTTTTTCTTAAAACCAGCTTTCATATTAGCATAGGCTTTATCAGAAATAGTTGATTTAGATTTAGGTCGACTGGTACCTGCTTTCTTACGTGCATTAATGTTTGCGTACAAACCTTTTTTGCCTGGCATAGATCCTCCTAATAATATTTAGCATACATTACGTAATCTGATTTATCATGTCCAAACTGTTTCATCAGACCTTCGTAATTGAATTGTAATACAGAAGCCCAGTTCTTTGCAACTTGATTCTCATTATGAACTATTACTTGTAAACGATGTAATGCCATGTATTTTGCACCATAATTTAACACAAACTTAGCAGACCTAGTGGTTGCTATAGGGTGCTTATTAAATATTTTACTGCCTAAACACCATGCTTCTGCAACAGATGGAAACACAGTAGCAAATCCAAAACAAGATGCTATTTGATTATCGTACAAAACTGTAATTGCTGGACCCATCATTTGTAATGCTTCAATGTTAGCTACTGTTTCATCATAAGTAACGTGATACATCGTGTCAGCTATCCTACGATCTAAATAATACGCATCATCGTTTTGGTACTCACGATAAAGTATTCTTTCATTCTTATTTAAACTATTGTAAAATTCCACTAATCCTATAGGGTTTTGCGAGGTTTTTGACACCCCTCTTTTACCTCGCATCTCTTTAGTTTCAGAATACATTAAACTTCGTTCCCCCACACATCCCAACCTTTTCTATTATTTCTTGCAAATAGTTCTATGTACGGAGCATGTGATACATTCTCAATCTTTTCATAAAACTCCTCTGGTTTCTTAGAATGTTTGTCTTTTGGTTTAAGTATTAAAGTGCTTTCGTTTTTAACTTTTGGTTTTAATTTACCTTTGACACCAAACAAACAAAGTTCATGTTGACCACGAAAGTAGTAACCTAGCCCAAACGATGTCTTTGCCCATACTAAATTGGTTATGTATCTAAAACCCCAATGTTCCATAATGTCCAACCCATCTTTTAAATAGTTATTGGTAACCCACATATACAACCAACATTCGTCATCAGCTATATCCTGAACAGGTAACTTTTTAATGTCTGCTGTTTTCATTAACGAGTAATGTCGGTCAGCACCACGCTTAATTTTACCACCACCTACTTCATTCCAAGGTGGATCAGCATAAATGGTGCGGTATTTTTTATCAGGAAAATTAAAAAACATTAAAGTCCATTCTTGCTGTCGTTTGTTGTTGCCCACCACCTTGTGCATTTTTACGAGTGAGGATTCGATGCTCTCCTCCCCCAAGCATCAAATACCCAAACGCATCTCCGATGTGGGAGAAATTGTTTTTAAACGGTACATCTTTAAAGCGTTCATACCCTGCACCCACCGCTTCACGTTTAAAATAATACCCACCAGCTAACGCTTTTCTTAACATTGAACACTTTTTATTCACAATCAACCCAGCTTTACCTGCAATCAAGCGGTTCATTGGCATCGCACCTGCTTCTCTACGTACCTTAAAGTCGTTACTCACCGTTGGTCTGGCGTTCATCCCTTGGGTTTTTAAGTGGTCAAACGCTGTGACCTCAAATATTTCATCCCTTTTGCTACCAGCTGGATCACCCCAAATCTTTATATCCTTAGCATTAGGAAACATTTTATTGATTTCAACCTTTAATTGGGTGGTAAATCGTTCTAACCCCATGTCAAACGTCACCAATTCATGCAGTATATGCCAACGACCATTGTCTAAACGCTGCCCAAACACTGCTGCTGGCGTTAATCCAAAGTCAAGTCCTATTTGTAATGGGTATTCTGGTAGATATTCTATTTCTTCACTCATTAGCGAATCGGTATATTCTTGCCATACGGCACGCCCTTCTTGCACAAACACATATTCACCACCTGCATAACAACGAATCCAGTCTAAATTTTTACCACCTAACATTTGTTCGTAATACCCTTCCGTTAAATTTTCAATGTTTTCTGCTTTATCATTGATTGCCCAATATTTACTAGCAGCATAAATAGCATCTTCATAATTAGCATCTACCTGTTTTACCCCACCAGGTTGCTTGTAAAACTTCCACGCATACTTGCCTTTCATCTTTTCTTTCTCAGCCAACCTGTGCCACCAATGGTCATCATCAGGTGGGTTGGTGTCCATAATAATAAAACGATGGTTACAACCACCATGTGCTTTGGTCGGATAACGACCTACCCTATGGGTTAAACCATCAATCACCGCTTTTGGCAGTTCTCTGGCTTCATTCACCCAAGCCCCAGTCAGTTCCAAAGACAATAACTTACGGACATCTTTAGGTGTATCCAGTGCTAAAAAAATGACTTCCATGTCAAGACCTGCCAGTTTCCCTTTTGGCGGTAACTGTATATGGTGTGTTAACGGTGGCGACCAACGCATTTGTCCCCAGGTTGATTCGTCAAATATCTCTAACCACGTCTTAATGGTAGTGGTTCTAAGCTCAGGATATGAGTTACGTACAATTACAAAGCGACTGTGGCGAGTATTATCCAGTGGTGAAACTGGTTGTTGTAATGCACGTAACATTATTTCAGATGCACACGCATAAGATTTACCAGAACCCACAGGTCCCATTAGTCCACGTACAAAAGAACCGTCATTCAAGAACTTCCATACGGTAGGGCTTTTGCTAAAATCTAAATTTAATGCGGTAACATCAGACTGTTGGTGTTTATTAGTTTTGCGTTTAGATATATCTTTACTACCTGATACTCTCGCCATATTGTATTAACCTATAAATTATATTCCTTAATGGTATCAATCCATGTGTTCGGAATGTTTATAAGAGCATTATATTCGTTTTCTGATTTAGTACAAGCTAATAATATTCTTTCCTCGTTGCGATCTACTAGATGCCCTATTGATACACACTTATCTAGTTTGCAATTTTTTTTAGCATCTTCCTTTGTAATCCAACCGTTTTCTGCCACAGCATCGTACCAAATAACCAATGTAACCTTATTTTTCTTGCTCGGTTTCTTCATCATCTTGTTTTTCTCTCACGTCATACACAGTTTCAGGACCTTTAATGTTAATACCTAGCACCGATGGTCGGTTTTGTGATGTGTCTACGTTCAACATACCATAATGTTTTGCTAATAAACGAAGCGCTGCTATTTTATCGTACATCTCAACCTCTAACTGGTTGCCATATTGAGTTGGCGTTACCTTCATTTTTTTAATACTACGCTTTGCTTTCTCTGTTAATTGGTCAGATGCAAGCATCGTAGTGTGTCCGTTGCTATCCCAGCTAAGAATATCGGTTAATTCTGATGCACCAATGGCTGCTAACTCTTGTTCAACCGCTTCACGCTTGGCTTCGTTAGGAGATTTAAGAATTGCCTTAGCTTCTTTTAGTGATAATGATTTAGCCATAAACTGAGTATATAATTGTTTTTACCAAAAATCACAAAAATTTTGTGTCAAAGGGATATACGTAAGGGGTGACGGCTACCCCCCGAAGGTCGATTGTAGAAAAATGATAGTATAAGCCTGTAGTTGCGTATAATGTATATTATGTTAAATAAATTAATTTATTAAGTCATTGATTTTATTACATATATGATAGTATTAGCGGTTACTAATATAGATATAACTGTTATTTGCATGTATATACAGCATTATCTGCGCATTGGTGTTCATTTGTAATCATATGTATAGGGGGTTATATTTTTACCCTTGATAATCCCATTATAAATAATAGATCAAACAAATGACTTGCAATAATAGTTATATATAGTATTATCTAGTTGCAAGTTAAATAAAATAGGAAAAGAGGGTTTAATTATGATAGATACAAATACAAAAGAAAATAAAGATATACAACCACAAATATATATTGCTTGTTTAGCGTCATACAATAACGGTGTTTTACATGGCGCTTGGATTGTGCCTTCTAGTGATGAAGAAGAATTACAAGAGCAGATTAATGCAATTCTTAAAGCATCTAGACAACCATTTGCGGAAGAATGGGCGGTACATGATTATAATCATTTTCCTGATTTAGGTGAATATCCAGGCATTGAAAATATATGTAAAGTACAAAATGCTATTGAACAATATGATTATGAATTAATTAACGCTTATCTTGAATATAATAATGATATTGATTCATTAGATTTTATTGATGAATCTTATATAGGTGAATATGATTCTTTCCAAGAATATGCAGATCAATATTTAATGGATTGTGATGAATTTCACATAATTCCAGATCATCTACAGTATTATTTTGATTATGAAAAATACGCAATAAATTTAGCGCATGATTATGTTGTTGTTGAATCTAATAATTATGGTGTATACATATTTAGAAATTTTTAAAGGGGGTAAATTATGAAAGACAAACACAACCAAAACCACGAATATATGACACTTACGGAAATAATATTGTCTATTATATTTTTTATATCTTTAATTGGTACATGCTGGATTTTTTTACTTATAACATATAATATATAGATCTAGGTTTTTCATTGATAGTCATATCGACTATTCCTAACGGCAAATCAACTTGCCACTTTACCCTAATAGATTTTTTATTAGGGTTTTTTTTGGATATGATAGTACACATGGGGGAACGGTTTTTAATTGGAATCAAACATGATACATAACATAGCATGGTACAACATAGCATGTATTCGCTTAACAGCGAATATACACATGCGGTGTTGTTGAGGTACAAATCTGCTATCATTCTATGTCAATGCCGTTCACAAGCCTATTCGTACAAGGGGGTATGCGGTGTTGCGATGTTGCATGCCAAGCTAAACCAGCACCGCATATAAGTAAATGCTTATCATGCCAAGCTAAATCAATAAACTATATATTTCTATTGACACTAGATTAAACTAGATGTAGCATTGAGGGGTAACATAAATTAAATAGAGGGGTACTCTAAATGAATAGTAAAAAAACACAAAATTTAATATTTTATAGTGATTCATTACATGGTTGGTTAAAAGTTAGTAAATGGGATTTACAAGTATTAAATATTGCCGATAAAATATCCACTTATTCATATATGAATGGCAATAATGTTTATCTTGAAGAAGATTGTGATGCAGAAATATATTTAAATGCACTTAAAAATGTTGGATTAAATTATAAGATTGGAGAAAAAGTTAGTCGTAATGATCAATCAGTTATTAGATCATATAATTCTTATCAATTTATGGGGTAACAAAATGCACCCAATATTATTCATAAAACTAGCAATACTAATCTTGATCCCCATAGCTTTCATAGCTTTGGGGGTTGTACTTTTAATCAATTAATAGGGGGGAATGATGAGTAAATATAAATATATATATGAAGAAAGTTCTGTTGATGTAAGAGCATTTAATGTGGAAAGTGATGTAAAACTATCAAAAGATGAGGTTATGGAAATAGCTCAAGGTTGTAGCTTAACAGATAATTATACCTATTTAGGGGGTGAGAAAGGTAAAAGGTTTAAATCTACCTTTTTAGGCACAGATTATGGTGATGATTGTAATACTTACGTAGAGGAGGTGAATGATGCCAATTAAATCACTACAAAATATAATCTACACCCTTTTTGAGCAGGCAAAGTTAGACGATCCAGATAATGGGCATATGTACGATCAAGCGTACAAACAGATCAGCAACATATTATCTGCCACAGAATGGGGGGAACGTGAACGAAGAAGATTATAAGGGCGCAGTCTACAGTATTTTACCTATCAGAGTGTGTAAATTGGGTAAGAAAATTAGTAAGGGGGAGTTGTTGACCTTTATCTCTATGTGTACGTTCAGCAACCGACAAGGGTTATTGTTTGCAACGTGTGAATCCATTGGCGCAAGATCAGGGCAAGACAAGAACACCGTTGCGAACAACATGGACAAGCTCAAGAAGTTAGGGTTAATGCGAGATCTGGAAAAGAAGTTTCAAAAAGGGCAGTTATCTAAATGGAAAACAGGCAGACGACAAGTGCTGTACTTGGGGGAAGGCAGAGATGAAGTACCTAACCACGAAGAACTACCAGTGGTATCTTTTAACAAGATGGATAGACAGCATTTAAAAGAACACATTGAACAAGCGGAGCAACAGGTTAGCATTAAACATGAACCTGTGGATATGCAGTATCTATCGGTGCTAAACGGTGCGGTATCATCTGCGTTAGGACAACCAGTGCAATACACTCCGCAAGAGTACGAAAAATATATGAGGGGGAAACACGTTGAAATTAATTTTAATACAGTGTTTCCAAAAGCGAAAGAATTTATCCAGCAACACAAACGATCACCAAAACTACATGAAATACTGGGGGAACTATAAAATGAGCTTATACATATCAGAAATAGACCGAACTGCATTGGAACGCACCAACATGGGTAAGGAAGTCTTACAACAGCTATCTAGGACTGAAGATAAGTACATGGAATTACTCAAGTACGGTAGAGCAAGGGTGTTGTCGGTGTTAGAGGTAAATTTGTACACCAAAATTAAGAAACAAGAAGATATAACGTGCAACAATCTTAAAGAATATCTTATTAGACCTAAACTTTTAGCAACCAAAGACACCTTGATAGCTAGTTTAAAAGCGTTATACAAGGGGTACGACATTGTGATTGCTAAAGCATTGGAATCAGGTTTAGAACGTATTGATGTTGATTTCTTTGCTATTACTAAACCCAATGGCGATGAAATTATGGTAGTACCAGACCGCAACACCAAAGCTGTACTGGAGCTAGAATATCAGGGTAAATCGGTATTGATTTACACCATGCAAGAGTTATGTACGTTAATTAGTAGCGATGACATGCAATATGAAATGAAAAAGAATTTTCAAGCAACCATACAAGAGCCAGAGGACATTCCGTTTTGATACAAAAGATTAACCAAGAATTGAATTTAGAAATAGATTTATTTAATTGTAACGAAGATGAATTTATCTATTTTTATTTAGGCTTGACTTATGAGGTCAAGAAGCAATTATCCAATGCTTTTTACAAAGGTTACACCAGCAGGAAGATTGCGAATAAACGCCCTTTTATGACACACAGGGAAGAAAGTGGAGTGACTAGGTTAGAAATACACCCATTGGATGTATTTGAAAACAGAGGGTACATTAAAACTATTTTGCGACAGGAGCAAGTATGAAACTGCCAGAAGATAACGAGTACGTAGACAGCGTACAGCTTAACATTGTGGTTCCCAAAGCAGTGCGAGAAGATTTTAAGGAAGCGTGTGATTTTAGAAGGATCAGTCAGCGCCAACAGCTAATCTTTTTAATGCAAGACTATGTGGATGCCATACAATTAGAGAGGGAAAAATTATGATTGAAGTATTCAAGGTATTATTAACTAAACATAAAGCTAAGTTAGCTGAACTTAATTTAAGTTTACAACTATGTGAAATAAGAGATGGTTCATCTATGTCTGATAATTTGGATAAAATTATTCAAAGTATTGCACAAACTGAATTGTATATTAATAAACTTCAAGATATATTAGATAGTTTTGAAGCCAAACAAACCACAGCACAAGAGGGGGAAGAAGATGTTAGATAGTTTTACAAATCAAAATATGTTTCCAAATAGATTAAAATTTAATGCCAATAAGGGTAAATTTTATTGTAATTCAACAGGTGAAGATGTTGAAATAACTTTTCCAAAAAAAGTAGTCATGGATTTAGAAGTGTTTACGCATGGTTGGAATTTGTTACAAGGTGGTGCTAAACCTCAATTCAACATGGCAAAACACAGCAAACCTTTACCAAAAAAACCATTGAGTGATGAATTTAAAATGACATTTTGTATTCGCTTGTACAATAAAAAAATTGGGTTGTGTGAATTTCAATCACAATCTAATTATGTCCAACGATCAGTGCAAAATTTGCAAAATGATTATTTAATTAATAGACCTGACGACAAAAAAGTACCTGTAGTAACTTTACGAGAAATAGCAAAAACTAAAAACGGAAAGTTTCAAGTCCCTATTTTTCAAATTGAAGAATACATAGATAGACCAGAGGGTTTAACAGAAATTAATGTTACAGAAACTAAAGAGTTGCCGAAACATTTAGATCCAGACGATGTAGATTTATCTATGCCTGGCAAACCTAATGAAAATCAATTTGATGATAATGACATTGATGTACCACCACACATGGATGACAGATTGGGTAAAAACAGTAGCAAAAAGAAAGCTGTACCTTTTACCAAGGAGGAAGAAGATGCAGAGATGGCTAAGTTAGATGCCGCATTAGGTTTAGATGAAGATGAAACTGACTTCTAATGACATTAATTGGAAAGATTATATCTTACCAGTAGCCCAAGATATATTTGGTGAACCTACTAGTCAGAGCAACGACATGGTTCGGTTCGGTGCTAAAGGATCTAAGGTAATCAACACCAACAGTGGTACGTTTTACGATCACGAAAATGGTATTGGTGGTGGATGTATTGATTTGTTACGACATTATTACCCTGATGAAAAACCCATCAAGGTATTGCAAGAACGGTATGGATTGGAGCAGAACCCACAAGTTAGTACCCCCTCTGCCCAGTCCGTACTCTTGGCACAATACGATTACACTGACGAGAAAGGTAGGGTGTTGTATCAGAAGTTACGCATGCAACCCAAAGACTTTCGTTGGAAATCAGACAAAGGCTACACGTTAAATGGGGTAGAACGTGTGCCTTACGCCTTACATGAAATGGTTAAAGCAGGCAATAAGTTTATCTTTTTATGCGAAGGTGAAAAAGATGCTGACACATTGCGTATGCGTGGCATGATTGGTACTACGTTTGGCGGTGCTAGTGATATGCCTGACGAATGTCTGCCTTACTTTAAAGACAAACGTGTGTTTATTGTAGGAGATTACGACAAAGCAGGTATGAAGCGAGTACGTGAATTGTATAACAAACTAAAACCCATTGCTAAAGTAGTCAAGCATTGTTGGTTAGAAGGGCAAAGTGAAACCTGTAATGACATCACCGATTGGTTGGATGCAGGACACACCGTAGAAACATTAAAACAATTAGTCAAAAAATGTCCAGAAAATTTTGAAGAAATGGACATAGAACCTAATTATCGTTTTATGACCTATGATGATATTATGACCATGCAACCACCTAAGTTTTTAGTGAATGGTTTTTTACAAGAGAACAGCTTGGCTATGATCTGGGGACACAGTGGCAGTTACAAGTCTTTTGTAGCATTGGATTTTGCTTTGTGCATTGCAACAGGTAAAGACTTTCATGGTAACAGTGTCAGTCCAGGTGCGGTACTGTACGTAGCAGCAGAAGGATCTAGTGGTTTTAAAAACAGAACTACTGCATGGCATGAGCATTATCAAAAAAAGATTGATAATTTTTACTTGATCCCAATGGCACTGGATATTAACGAAGAAAGAACGATGGATGATTTGCTAATGGATGTAGGCATGTATCGAATACAACCTAAATTAATAGTGGTTGACACGTTAGCTAGGTGCAGTGGTGGCAGTGAAGAAAACAGCGCCACAGAGATGTCCAAGATTATTAATAATTTAGATAAGTTTCGTGAAGCCACAGGCGCAACATGTTTAATTGTACATCACAGCGGTAAGTCAGGCAGTCAGTATCGTGGATCATCCGCTATCTATGCTGCGATGGACACATCTATACAGGTAGCAAAAGACGATATGTATTGCACACTAACGTCAGACAAGATGAAAGATTGTGAACCGTTTGAACAGATGCAGTTTGAAATGCAAAAGATAGATTTTTTAGGTGGACAATCATTGGTGGCTACCATTGATGACAACCCTAATCGCATGACCAAACACCATGAGTTATTAGATTTAATTAGTAAGATGTTGTTGCATGGTGATAGTAGTAAGCATCCTGACGTACCCAAAGGGCAGCTGACCATCACACGTAGTGATTTACGAGAACAAGCATTAGAATTGTTTGATGGGTTAGGCAGTACCAAAGCTAAAAACTTTAGTAAAGTATTAGAAAAATTAATGGCAGACAACAAGGTATTGTTTGCAGGATCAGCTAAAGGTAAACAATATCTTTGGCTACCAAAACAACAAGAAGAAAACACCAACCAATTTTAAGGAAAAAATATGAAAAAAATTAATGATAAAGGTTTCGGCAAGCTATCACCTGATGATATGTTGAGTGCATCACAAATGCCTTATTTATTTGGAACGCCACACACTGTGTTGCAACAGATAAGAGATGTAAGAGCAGGCACTTACCAACGACCAGAGTTTAGTGAGAAGATGGAAGAACGCATGGCAATGGGCAACATACTGGAAGGCACTATTAATGAGCTAACCAAAGAAACATTAGAGATGGATATTACTTACCCTATAACCGAAGTAATGAGCAAAGAATTAGGGTTAGATTCTAACAACAAACCGTATGACTTGTATGCTAGTTTAGATGCTATCGCTTATATTAAAAAAGCTACTATGGTTGTACCGATTGAAGGTAAAGTATATACCCCACAAGATGACATAATAGAAAATGTGGTAGGGAAGATGGTCGTGGAATACAAAAACATGCAAGGTCGACCATATGAATCAGTAGACGAATTAAGATTAGAACCCTATGGTCGTGGCTATTTACAAGCAGAAACACAGGCTTGGATTGCAGATGCAAATTATTTATGTGTGTCAATTTTATTTAATGGTAACGATCATCGTTGTTATGTAATGCCTGCCAGTGAATTTATACAAACTGAAATTATTAAAAAGGCACATGAGTTTTATCAGCATTTAGACGATGGTACTTTGTATGATCCCATCGACATTGAAACGATGGCAGCGAAATACAATCGTGTGAATTACAATGAACCAGTAACATTGGATAACAAGATGGAAGATATTGTGAATCAATATAATATTTTTAAACAAGATAAGTTGGTAGCTGAAACAGAAATGGGAAAGCTACAGATGCAAATGATTGAAGCATTGGCTGACAATGAGATTGGACAAGTCAATACCAAACAAGGTTTAATTCAGTTAGAACGCAAGGTGCGTAATTACAAAGCACAACCTGAAAAGTTTGTAGCAGCTAAAGAACCTAGAAGCATTAGAGCTAAGACAGTAACAATTAAAAACTTATTAAATTATGAATAAATTTTTCGGTGTTGTTCTTGCATTATCTGTGCTAGTATCTTATCGCTTTCATTGTATACTACAGCAGCAGTTATGAGTTTTTTTATTCTATTATCTTTATCTATAAACCACTCGTTTGACTGCTGTCTGTACTTACGATACAGAGTATGACATGCAGTTTCATTAAATGTTTTAGATTCTAATCGAATTCCAATTAACCTAACATCTTCGGTAGACACCGTTAGTTCTTTGATGCGTGCCATCCAATTAGTAGACTTACCAATCTTTATCTGTCCTGATTTATTTTCTAAAAAATATATGTAAGATGGATGACGATGTATTTCAAA
>TARA_R110002012_G_scaffold211693_1_pt1 | contig 15101 bp, 13 predicted proteins | sample TARA_R110002012 | Tara Oceans TARA_R110002012 (sample SAMEA4396515) | marine metagenome | biome: Westerlies Biome; feature: [DCM] deep chlorophyll maximum layer (ENVO:01000326); material: water (ENVO:00002006), including particulate matter (ENVO:01000060) such as... | depth 40 m
CAAATGACCATGGCAAAGATCAAGCACAATAATTTTTTGGACACCGTTAACGAGGTGATTACCGATGCCGCCAAACAAGGTGTACTGCACCTATATGCGGAAGGGGAGGACCTTACAGGAAGGACCATTGGGGTAGGGGGAAATACGCTCTACCATTTTGGTACCACAGGATATTTGGGACTGGAACAGGACCCTCGATTAAAGGCGGCCGCAATCGCAGCCATACAAAAGTACGGTACCCAGTTTCCCCTGTCCAAATCCTATATCTCCCATCCGTTGTACAATGCTCTGGAAGAAAAAATTGGGCAAATGTACGGGCAGCCTATCATTATCACCAAGAACAGTACCCTGGGGCATTTGGGTGCCATACCCAGCGTCGTGGACGATAGGGATGCCGTTATACTGGACCACCAGGTGCACTGGAGCGTACAGAATGCCTGCAAGCTGCTAAAGAACCGAAGTATCCCAGTGGACATGGTCCGCCACAACCATTTGGACATGCTCGAGGACAAAATAAAATACCATTCCCGAAAGCGGAACCACGTCTGGTACATGGCGGACGGCATATACTCCATGTACGGGGACAGTGCACCGCTGCGCCAACTAATGGCCCTATCGGAAAAGTATTCCCAATTGCATTTCTATATCGATGACGTGCACGGCATGAGCTGGGCGGGGAGACACGGTACCGGTTTTGTCATGGACCAGCTAAAGGAGCTTCCGGACAACATGCTGCTTTTTGGGACCTTGAGTAAGACTTTTGGGGCAAGTGGGGCGGTACTGGTATGTCCGGATAAAAAAATGCACCATAGGATAAGGACCTTTGGAGGGCCCCTGACCTTTTCGGCCCAACTGGAACCAGCATCCGTCGCAGCTGCCTCGGCTTCGGCGGACATCCATCTTTCCCCGGAGATCTACAGCCTCCAGGACGAACTCAAGGAACGTATCCAATATTTCAACGGCCTGCTGTCCAAAACGGATCTGCCCTTGATAGATAAGAACATTTCCCCTGTGTTCTATATTGGTACCGGGATGCCCAAAACAGGTTACAATTTTGTAAACCGATTGATGGAGGAGGGATTCTATGTCAATCTAGGATTGTTCCCGGCGGTACCTGTAAAGAACACAGGGGTACGCATCACTATATCCAGGCATAACCAAAGGGAGGAGATAGCTGCCTTGGCGGAGGCCATGGCCCATCATTATCCAAAAGCCCTCGAGGAGACCGGAACCGACCCGGCCAGAGTACGCCAAGCCTTTGCCATGGCCGTCCCTAAAACCGGGGCAAAAGTTGTACCTGGTGATCTCGATATCCGATTGGAAAATTCCATAACCAAAGTGGAGAAGGAGATGTGGAATAATTTAATGGGGGCACATGGGGTCATGGACTGGGACGGGATCTTGTTTTTGGAGAATTGTTTTCAGGGGAACAATCTCAAGGAACACAATTGGGAGTTTCGTTATCTGATCATACGCGACGGCAAAGGGAAGCCGATATTGGCCACGTTCATGACCGTTGGGCTGTGGAAGGACGATATGTTGGCCAAGGAAAGTATATCAAAAACCTTGGAACAGACCAGAAAGTACGATCCCTATCATTTGACTTCCAGGGCACTTTCCCTAGGTTCCCTTTTCACTGAGGGCAATCACCTGTACCTGGACCGGAAGCATCCATTGAAGGATAGGGCCCTGAACATACTGATGTGGACCCTGGAAACCTTGGGACATAAAATGGAGGCCAAAATGACCGTCCTCCGGGATTTTGGACCGGATGAAGAATTGGGGAAATTTTTTAAAGATCAGGGATTTGTACGAATCCAAATGCCTAATTCCTGTGCCGTGCACCTTACAGGTCGTATGGACGTCGAAACCTATTTCTCCCAGCTTTCCGTCCGTAACCGTCGTCACTTCCGAAAGGAAATATTGGCTTTTGAACCGGAATTCCAAGTGGCCATCCTGGCTTCTTGCCACGGGGAACAATTGCAACAGCTTATAGCGCTTTACGGCAATGTACATCGGAACAATCTTGGTCTGAATACTTTTTCCTTTCCGCAGCGGGTATTCGAGGCCATGTCCGATAATCCCCAATGGGAGTTCATCATACTCACTTTAAAGAGCAGCCCACAAACGCCCATAGGGGCAATGTTCTGCTATAAAAACCAGAACAAAACCTACGTTCCGGCCTTTGTGGGATTGGATTATACCTATGTAACGAGCCATTATACCTATCGCCAATTATTGTGCCAGACCATCAAAAGGGCCATCGCCCAGGGCTTTATCCATATAGATTTTGGGCTGACCGCCTCCTTTGAAAAACGTAAGCTAGGTGCCGAGGTCAAAGAACGGTTTGCTTATGTACAGGCTTCCGACAACTATGTACTGGAACTTTTGGGTACCATGTAACATGAGGAATAAACCCAAAGGGGATGAAGTATCAAAGACTGGTATCGGAATTCAAGACGCAACTGGACAAGCTGGAGAACGGAAACGGCGACATCCTTTTTAGGGCGGAGTCGGGCATCACCATGGTAGAACGCTACATTAAACGGCTGCAGGCCCAAATTGATAAGAAGTCCTTTGATTCCCAAGTGGAGGAAATCAATTTTTTTAAGCATATCAAACCCCAGTTCTTTAGCAAACTCATCTATTATGGCAGGTTGTTCAACATCGAGAGCAGAAGGCCTCGCGGCAGTAATGCCGCACAGGTGAAATACTTAAAGAACCAGATCGAAAAGTTGCAGATCTTTTTTAACGACAACCTGGAATTCTATAACTATTACCGCCGTGGGGCCATTTCCTTGGACGAACAGTATTTTGTACGGGGCAATATGGATCTGCGGCTGCCCCTGGAATCCTTTCATTTTATGATCGACGACAGGTTCTCCACCTGTCAGGACGGTACGGTGGCGACCATAATGGCCTATGACATGCTCATAGTATACCTTCAAAGGGAGATCGATACCTTGACGAGCAACATGGACGACTTAAAAGACAAACCTATGGAACGACCTTCAAAACTATTTTGGACCGGTAGCAAGACGGACCTGATCGAACTCCTCTATGCCCTCCACTCCATTAAATGTATAAACAGTGGGACCGCGGACATAAAGGAGCTGGCGGCCCATTTCGAACATTTCTACAATGTGGACCTTGGCAACTACTACCATACCTTTATCGAGATCAGGTCCAGGAAGACCGGTAGGACCAAGTTTCTGGACAGGCTTATCGAGATGCTGCAACAAAGGATGGAGGGTCTGGACGACTGACCCAAAATCCCCCACCTTGGGATAGAGGTGGGGGATTTCCATTTTTTACCCTTCAACATAAAATTTGGATGCTTTTTAAGGTGGACGGTGAGGTATTGATACGGCAAATCACTACAAATGCCCCTAAAAAAAAGTTCCAAAAAAATATCTCCCACCTCTATCATAGCTATGGAATTTTAACCAAAATGCCACTGCAATTTTGTAGGACGAAAATCAAATCCGGTCAGGGGCCGTCAAATTAGTTGACAGCAATGCGATGGCCCCTTTCCTTAAAAACCGTTCTACAATGTCAGCAACAATCATTACAACAGAAGATTTAAAGGAATTCAAATTGGAACTTCTCGAAGAGATCCGGGAAATGTTCAACGAAAATCGGGCCATGGTCATGAAAAAGGAGTGGCTCAAAAGCACCCAGGTCATGGATATGCTCAATATCAGCCCAGGGACCTTACAGAAATTTAGGCACAACGGCACCCTGGCCTATACCAAAATAGGAGGGCTCATTTTTTATGAGGCCGGACAGATCGAAAAGATGCTATCGGACAACCTGGTCAATAACGAAAAACTCAAATAATGAACTATATAAAGCACCTAAATGGGGTCTTTGAGCAATTTTCAAAAGATTCAAGGCTCAATCCCTCACATGTAAGCCTATATATGGCCCTGTTCCAATGTTGGAACCAGAACAGGTTTCCCGAGAGTTTTCAAGTGGACAGGGAAGAGACGATGTCCCTTGCCAAAATAGGATCCAGGACCACCTACCACCGATGCTTGACCAATTTGAGCGATTGGAACTACATCGCCTATCTGCCCTCCCATAGCCGGTTCCAGGGAAGCCGAATCATGATGCCCATTTTTGGGACAACTGCTGGACCACCCCTGGACCACCCTGAAACTAGTGGTGGACCAGCGGTGGTATCATATACAAACATTAACAAACATAATAAAACATTAAATAAACACTCTAGAGAGTGCCGCCCAAAAAATGAACATGATGTTATTGAATTTTTTAAAATGAACAAGTGGCCGCTTACCGAGGGTGCCAAATTCTACAACCACTACCAGGGAGTGGGATGGAAGGTAGGCGGAAAGTCCATGATAGAGGACTGGATGGCCATGGCCAAAAATTGGATGCTACGGGCCAAGGAACTGAAAAAGGTTGGTGCTTTTGGCGGTAGGTCCAACAAAAAGTTGAGTGCAGATTATCTGGATATCCGAACAAATAAAAACTATGGGGAACCCTTGTAATGATATGGCCGATCCACGCCCACATATCCTTGTTGTAGGGGGAACCGAATATTGCCTGGGCAGTTTTGACGGCAAACGCATCGAATACGACTTCTCCAAGGTGCTCGCCTATCTGGATGCCAAGGGCAGGTCCCTGTTCGGGGAAAGCTTTAAGATCCGTGAAGGGGACAAGGGCACTTTTCTAAAGCTCTGCAGTTATATGGTCAAGGATATCGAGAGTTGCCGGAAAATGGAAATGGATATAGGCAAAGGTATTTTGTTGACCGGGCCCGTGGGATGTGGCAAGACGAGCATGATGCGGTTGGTACGCCACCTTGTCCCGCATAAACGGAACTACGAAATTATTCCTTCCCGCAACATCACATTTGCCTTCAACCATATCGGGTATAAGATCATCGAGGATTATGGGAACGGCCGATTTTACTGTTTTGACGATCTGGGGGTAGAACCCATGGGCAGGTACTTTGGGGACGATTGCAATGTTATGGGCGAAGTGCTGGTCTCCAGGCACGAACTGTTCCAACGGACGAAGATCCCTACCCATATCACCACAAACCTGAATGCCGAAGAATTGGAGGAACGTTACGGCAAACGTGTCCGAAGCCGTATGCGCCAAATGTTCAATCTGATCTCTTTTGACAAGGACACCAAGGACAAACGAATCTAAAACTATAAATATGAAATGAGCCAATACCACACTTGAAACCACCGAGATGTGTAAAGGCGAATTACATATGACATATTAGAAACAATAAAATTTAGACATATGAAAATAGCCAGCTTGAATATCGAAAATATATATCACCGGGACAAGGGCCTCGTTCGGCCCAAGCTGAACAAATGTGTTTCCGATTGGGTATCGGAGCTCGATAGCCTAATGAACAGAATCCAAAAAAACGCAAATGATATGGATCGGATCAGGGAACTCACATTCTTGTTGGGATTTGAAAAAACGGACCATCGACCTTTCGGGGTCCTGAGAAAAAGGCAGGGGGAACTCTTTCTGAAACCGAACGGATCTGCACATGAGGCCAAGGCCTCTCGGCTTACCGATTGGAACGGATGGGTGGCCCTGCAGACGGTGGCCGTTCCCTATAGTTCCACCCTCAATAAGGCCAGGCTCATTGCAGCTACGGATGCGGATGTACTCGTCCTTCAGGAAGTTGAGGATAGGGCCTCCCTGATGGATTTTAACCGTGGACTTTTAAGGGAATTTGATATGGAAGCCTACGATCAGGTGATGCATTTGGAGGGGAACGATGGCCGTGGCCTGGGAATGGCGATAATGGCGAAGAACAGTTACCGGCTGGACACACTAAAAAGCCATGGCCTGGAACTGGCCGATGGGCAGGATCCTATTTTTGAGGTGGATTGTCAGGAATATGCCGTTTTGACCCCGGAAGGCCGATCTGTTCATATTCTTTCGGTACAGTTTTCTTTGGACAGGGATACCCATAGAAAGCTTCAGGCCCAAAAGGTGGCAGATATCTATCATAAAATGAAGGATACCGGAAAGGAATTGGTCCTGGTATGCGGGACCTTGAACGATGTAGCCTATAGCGATTGCCTGTCCCCATTACTTAGGGGAACCGATCTTGAGGATGTCTCCAGGCAACCTGGATGTAAAGTGGAAAGGGACCTGGGCAAAGGTGCAGGATATTTTAGATTGGGAGCTTATGGTATGGGGGTGAATATCAGGCAAAAGGATTATATGTTGGTTTCCCCGGAAATGAAGGGGAAGCTTGCTTCCTGCGGTATTGATCGCAAAGGGATGTGGCCCGAAGGGAAAACCCGATGGCCCACTTACCCGAACCTAAAGAACAGGACCCATGCGGCAAGTTCACATCCCTTGATCTGGGGAGGGTTCAATGATATATGACCGGAACGGGATGAAGGTTTTTTCATTGGAAGGTTACCGTTTGCAGTTTATGGGGTACGCCACACCACCTCGGCACATTGCCGCTACATTCCATTTCGGGCAATAAGCCTCGGGGGGGGCTTGGACACGAGCAAGGGTTTTCTGGTCTTGCCTTGGCATCCTCCACTTCCCGACCATGAAACCCTTGCTCAAGTCCGCCTGGCCAACGGCCTAGTTAGATGGTCGTTGTCTGTGAACGCATATATCGATTTTGGTTGTACAAGGTTTTACCAGAGTGCCATCGATTCATTTTGTGCCGTTCCTTGGATGTTGGAATTCTTCCAGGATTCGTTTCCGATCTACGGCCATTCCAGCACTCGGACCTTTTTTGGATGGCGAAATAACAACATTCCCCCTTGTCCGACGGCATAAACCAGTCACGCCCATGGCGCGATCTTTTTTATACGTCTTTCCAAGTTCGAATGTTGTGTTGGGTTTTGCATCAAAAAAGGTAACGTGAGAGCTCTATGGGAAGTAGATCAAAAAAAGGAACCATGAAATCGAATCCAGATCCTAAAAAAGGAACCGCACAAAACAATCAAAAAGGCCTGCCTGCCGCAGGCAAGGAAAACGTTCGAGATATAATAAGTAGATCATTTAAATCCATTATTAACCGTCCACCGCGAGGTGGACATAATATTTTTCAATTATGAGCAAATTCAGAAACCATGTACAGTTGATCGGGAACATCGGGGAGGACCCCAAGATTACCAATCTGGACAGTGGCAAAAAGGTGGCCAGATTTCAGATGGCTACCAATGAGCGCTACAAAAATGCCAAGGGGGAGACCGTCCAGAATACGGACTGGCATACCATTGTGGCCTGGGGCAGGACCGCGGAGATCGTGGAGCAGTTCGGGGCCAAGGGCAGGGAAGTGGGAATTACCGGAAAATTGAAGTCACGCCACTTTGAAACCAAAGAAGGTAGTATGAGATATGTAACGGAAGTGGTGGCCAATGAGATCCTATTGTTGGGAAGCAGGTCCTAATGTGAGGTCTTATTAAATGCCGGGAAAACAAAGAGGGCGTTCCCGAAATTCAACGCCCTCTTATTGATTAATACTAACTCAAACTATAACTCATATGAACTTCAAAACTAGAGAAATTAAGGAACGGATACAACATTTTAACGGTTCCTTAGTACTATATCAAATTCCACTTATCCGGACAAAATTTACAGAGGGCATAAGATACCTTGCACAGGCCGGAGAATGCTTTTGGCTGGTTACCGACACCTCCGTTATCGCCAAAAGCCTCATGGACAAAAGTCGATTCATTGCCATCGATTTTAGAAAACTTAACGAGGAGGAAAAGGACATTATGGGATATGCGGCCAAAATTGATTACAGTGATGGCAATGGGCATATTTTTGAGACCCAAAAATATCATTTGACGGATTTTCCGTTGGATGAACTCAGATTGTTCTTTGTGGAAGATACCCTGATGCTTCCCAGTGAATATTGAATTGTATAATGGGCGGACCGATCCAGGTACCGCCTTTTTTTTTATCGGTTACTTTTCACTATTCTCACCCTTTTTCCAAATCCTTTGGAAATTCCTCAAAATTGGACTTTAAAATCTCTTAAAATTTTCCATTCCATGCCGGGTTGTGGCCAAGCGGACTACATTGGGCATAGAGCGGAAATTTTTCGCCGGCGCGAAAAAACGGAATAGCAAGAGGACAACGCGCGTTGCGACGTTGTGGTGCTTAAGTTGTTTTTAAGTAGTTGAATATCAGTTACATAAATTATAAAATTAAATTTTATACCTGTTGTAAAAGAAACTTAATAGGATAGAGGCCTTGGGAAGCCCCACTATACCTGGGCCGCACTGTCCCAGTAAATATGAAAGTTATGAAAGTACAATTTGCCCGTATCAATTTTCTGTTGGAAACAGTGAATCGGTTTCGGATTTTTTCAAAAAAACATGAAAAAACACATAGCGAGGTTCTGGAGGGAATGATGGATTTTTTTGATAAATATCAGTTATCTCCCTTTCAAGACTTTGGCCAGAATTTGTGGGATATGGAGGCTAATATCAAAAGGCGCATCAATGCTATGATCGGAATCATAAAGGAAATAGAGAAGAGCCAGACCAAACCCACCACGGCCATGTTGGAACTACTTTTCGAACACTCGCCCCAAAAAAAACAGGGGCAGGCCCCTTTGCTTATGGAAGGAAAGAAGGCAGATCCTGAAAGGGATATGTTCTATAAAAAGGTGGAGGAAGCCATCGTCCTAGAAAAGAATTACACCAATCTTAAACGGGACCTGAGTCAAATAAGGACTGAATTTATAAACCTTCTGGACAAGGTGGAATTGGTAAAGAGCAGCTTCGGAAAGCCCAAGTTGCAACTGGATATGACCCCAGAGGAGTTTGAGCAAGTGAAAATGAAATTAAAATCAGAATAACATTATGTACATCAGTATTACCAAACAACATCTGGATGCTACCTTTTCCCAAAGTTCTTCGGATTATGTGGCCTATCTGGAAAAAGAGAACGAGGGTAAATTGCCCGAACATCAGGAACACTTTTTTGACCAGTACAATGAAAGGATCCCACCCGAACAGGTCATCAAGGAAATAGACGGCAACACCGCCAAATTGAAAAAAAGGGAACCCAAGTTCTTTGCACTGACCATCAACCCCAGCCAAAGGGAATTGAGACATATTGACAACGACCCGGAGCTACTCAAAAAATACGTAAGGGAGGTTATGAAGGATTATGCGGCTTCCTTTTATCGCGATACCCCTGTGTCCGTGGACAGTATCAAATATTATGCGAAGATAGAATATAAACGCACCTTTAAAGGATTTGACAGAGAGGTCAAGGAGAACCAGGTGTACCGGGCCAAGATAGTAAGATTGGAAAATGAAATCCGTATGGTGGAACGTGGGGAGGTTTCCGGAAATGTTAAGGCTATGAGGAAGGAAATTGATAGGCTAAATGCCCAAATGCCACACCGCATTGATGGAAAGGTAGTGGCACAGGGAATGCAAAAGCCGGGATTGCAGACCCATGTCCATATCATAGTGAGCAGAAAGGATGTTTCCAATAGATATAGCCTTTCTCCCGGGAGCAAATACATGGAGTCGGAGTCCAAACTTAACGGCAAAATGGTCAAGCGTGGTTTTAAACGAGACCAATTTTATGAAAGTGCTGAAAAAAGGTTCGATACCCTCTTCAAATACCAACGGAACTATGTGGAATCCTATAGTGCCCGTAAGGCCTACATTCAAGACCCCAAAGTCTATTTTGCACATCTTCTGGGATTGCCCACAAACGAACGCAGTGCCGCACTTAAAATAATGGGTGCCGCCGGGGTGCATGTCCCTAAGCTCAATATTCCCACGAACAAGGTGGAAGCTGCCCTGCAGGCCATTAAACAGTTCAAGAAAGCTGTTGACGTGGCCAGATCCTCCAGTTCCATAGGCATTTAGGGATTCAATAAAATGACAACGGTTAATATCTGTAATTCAAAATGTGGGCTATGGTACTTATCTCAATTGGAATCTATGCAGTGTTGATTGCAGTATTTTATCTTTCCTATGCACACTACAAGTATGCCTATGTCCAAAATGTTCTGATCTTGATACTGTTGGGAGTCGCTCTACAAAACCTGTATGGCTGGCAGGTATTTTCCAAAGTGGTATTGTGGTGGTTATTGCCCTTTCAAATAGTCAATCTGGGATTTTTTATAGGTTTCAATTATCACTTCGGAATTCCTAAAAACCCTGAAAAGTTCAAGGTCAGATTCAATCTGCTGAACAGTAGTCTAGTACTTAAGAATATCCGACGGGGTGCCTCTATCATAGGGTCGGCCGGAAGTGGAAAAACAGAAAGCGTGGTCTATAGTTTTCTAAAACACTTTAGTCAAAATCAGTTTACTGGAGTCATCCATGACTACAAGGATTTTGAGATTACTGAAATGGCCTATCCTCTTTTTGGCAAGGCCGATATTTCCTTTCATATTATATCCTTTGACGATATCCATAGCCGGGTAAATCCCATTGCGCCCCGGTATATGACGGATGAAGAAAGCGTTAATGAGATTTCAAGGGTACTTTTGGAAAACCTCTTGGAACAACGGGAGTCCATTGCCATGGGATCTTCCAAATTCTTCAACGATGCAGTGGAAGGACTTTTGGGCGGGCTGATCTGGAAACTGAAAACTGACTATGCGGAATTTTGTACCCTGCCACATCTCATTGCCACCTATCAATACCTGGATACCGAAAACCTGATACATTTTCTGAGTTCTAATTATACCTCCAAGGCCATGGCGGATGCATTTATCTCCGGAAAGGATTCCGAACGACAGACCGCTGGGGTGATGGGTACCCTGGCCAATGCACTTAAAAAAATCAGTACGCAGCGTATCTTTATGGCCCTTTCGGCCGATGAAGTGCCCTTGGATATCAACAACCCGGAGCACCCATCCGTAGTTTCCATAGTGAACAATCCCAAATTTGAAACCGCCTATTCCCCGGTAATAGCTACGATAATGCATACCATAACAAAACAAATGGGCATTCGTGGGCGTCCACCCTCATTTATCCTTATGGAGGAAGCCCCTACCATTCGATTACTCAATATGCACCGTATTCCTGCAACCTTAAGAAGTTATGACATTGCCACCATTTATGTGCTCCAGGACAAGATACAAAACGATATGATGTACGGGGACAAGGCCAGCAGGGCCATTTTGAGCAACCTTTCCTACCAGTTCTTTGGGAAGGCCAACGACCCCGATACCGCCCGATATTACGAACGCTTTTTTGAAATCGTTAAACGGCCGACCAAGAGTGTAAGCAAGGGAGAGAATACCCTGAATTTTGATACCAGGATTACCAAAGGGGAGCGGGAGGTAAGCAAGATACGGGCGGAGGAATTTTTTAGGTTGAAGGAAGGGGAGTTCATCGCCTTCGCCGATGGCAAGGATAAAAAGGTGAGGTTTCCCAGGCCCAATATCATAACAGAACTTCCAAAACCAAGATTCCGAATCGGGGATGGCGCCATAAAAGCAAACTTCGAGCGGATCCATTTGGATGTTAGGAAGTTCCTGCGTTAAAAATCAAAACCAACATTTCCTATAGTGAGCACGCATACTAATTAAGCATTTTAACATCTGTTCTCGAATTATTAAAATTATGTTTACGCGATGTACATAAATTATGATTGCGTGCTGTGATTTTTATCATGCTTGGATGTTTTATACAATTGCTATTGCCAAATGAAAATACTTCGTTTTTGTCGTTTTGAGTTGATTATGCATTTAATTGGAAAATATTTATCAGAAGTACATCTATAATGGAAAATTTTTGTTTCAAAGCATATAAATTACCTTCTTAATGGAAAATATTTTCATGTCTCTTTTGTCTTTATATTGGAAATATTTTGTAAAATATCACATTATAATGGAAAATATTTGTAATTTTAGATTCTAAATCGAATTATAATGGAAATAAATTTGCCCATCCACCTTCAAGAAGTTATTTTCTCTTCCAGTGATTCCAATATAAGCAGGCAAATTTCTTTATTGGAAAAGGAAGGGGAAATTAGAAAAATTGCATCACGAATATATACTTCGAACTTTATTGATAGCAATGAGGATATTGTTAAACGGAACCTATTTACCATTCTCGGGAAACTATACCCAGGATCCTTATTAAGCCATAGATCCGCTATTGAATTTAAGCCTACGTCAAAAGGACATATATTCATAACCTATACCTACACCAAAAAAATAAGTTTACCAGGGATAACCATACGGTTTCTTCAAGGAGAAGGCCCCATTGAAGGAGATACAATTTTTTCGGGAGAATTATATGTCTCCCAAAGAGAAAGGGCTTTTCTGGAAAATCTGCAAGTTTCTAGAAGACCAGGGCCAGAATCCAAAACATTGACCTTGCCTGAAATAGAAGAAAAACTGGAACAAATTGTTAGGGTAAACGGGGAAGATGCTTTAAATGAGGTCAGGGATAAATCCAGGGTCATAGCCGGAAAGTTGATGATGCAAAAGGAATTTCAAAAACTGGATGGGTTGATAAGTGCTTTACTGACCACCCATACCTCAAAAATATTGACATCTCCCGTAGCAATGGCCAGAGCATTTGGAAACCCATTTGATCCAGCAAGAATTAAGTTGTTCGAAACCTTATTTTTAGCATTGCACCAAAGTGAGTTCAAAAGCTATCCAGATCAAAACATAAAACCACCCGCATTTAAAAACTTTGCTTTTTTTGAATCCTATTTTTCCAATTATATAGAAGGGACGGTATTTGAACTTGAAGAAGCAAAAGATATTATAAGTACAGAACGGCCCTTGCCCAATAGAAATGAGGATTCCCACGATATATTGGGCACCTATAAATTGGTTGGCAATATGAAGGAAATGAAAACCCTTCCAGAATCTGCAGAAAAATTATTAAGTATTTTAGAATACCGGCATCAAATCCTTTTAGGAGCTAGATTGGACAAGAAACCAGGAAAGTTTAAGGACAAGAACAATAGGGCAGGTAATACGCATTTTGTTGATTATACTTTAGTTCGGGGAACTTTGATAAAGGGGTTTGAATATTACAGTGTATTGAATGACCCTTTTGCCAAAGCGGCTTACATAATGTTTATGATCAGTGAAATCTATCCGTTTTCGGATGGTAACGGAAGGATTGCAAGGGTCATGATGAATGCAGAACTTGTTAAGGCAGGACAGACCAGAATAATAATCCCCACCGTTTACAGGGATGATTACTTAGGTGCTTTGCGACGATTGAGCAGGCAATCGGATCCTGAATTATACATTAGGATGTTACAAAGGGCACAGCGTTTTTGTAGTACGTTAAAAGCAAATTCAATGGATTTTATGCAGGTCCAATTGGAAAAAAGCAATGCCTTTAAAGAACATGAGGAATCTAGATTAACCTTTTGATTATAAATTGATCTAGGTTCCAGGTAAAGTTAAATATTATTAGGTCAACTATTAAGTTAAAAGGGTTAACTTATGGACTCTGTAGTGTTGACTAAGTCCTTCATATTTAAAATGACCAAATAAGAACGTAAATTGGTACAGGATTGTGAATGACAAGATCATCTCAATTTCAGAATTACATCTCTATTTCCATTCAACTCTTCCAGTTTCATCATAAGCCTCTCACGGGCTCCCAAAGTAAATTTGGGATATACGCATACAAATTGAACCTGCTCACCTTTTCGAACCACTGTGGGCATTTGAAACTGAAAGACAGGAGAGAGAAGCAATTCCTGGTAGGAAGCCTTTCGTTTTTTGTTGCCGTTCACTTTGTACAGGTTCAAAGTATTGATCTCGAAATCGATTTGGGAACCGTTCTCAATTTCAAAAACCACGTAAACGTCATTGGCATAATAGATACTTTTCGTTATGCTAATAGTGACTCCATCCTTATATTTTATCTGATCAAAAGGCCTGGGATTTCTAAGCAATTGCGCGCAGAGTTTTGTATAGTCCAAAGCTTTATCCGAGTTTGGGATGGTGTCAGAATCTGCCAAGGACAATTTTACTTGGGGGACAATTGAGTGACCGGTCCTTTCATGGCCAATACTGTCGGAGTTATCAATGAAATAGTTCAACTTTTCTAGCTTTTGGGAATAACGTAGCAAATAGGAATAGACCCCACCATTCTGGGTTACCACCAAAAGATTGCTTTCCTCCCCGGGGGTGGCCTGTAGCAGCCCAAAGTACTGTGCTATCTCCCTGTTGAAACTAAAGGCATAATTGGAGGAACCTGTTACCCCTTGCCGAATAGGGTCGGGAAAGAACAACGATACCGTCATTTGTTCGTTGGCACATATAGTGTCGATGGCCTTTGTAATTTGCGCCTTCCCGGAGGAAATTATGGCCAGGAGACCGAACAAGGATATGTATTTTTTCATAGGTGTATGGATTTATGGCCCCTTGGGCGACTTTAATATGAGTTTGTAATTGTTGAGCACGGCTACTTTTGTTCTTCGATTGTTCCGCTGAAATACTTTTTTTATACCGCTTACCTGGGGTACGCCGGCGATATTGATATCGTCCAGGACATCGTCGACCACCTCGTTGGCCATTTCACCCCGAAAACTGTTTTCCACATAGATGCCCTCCAATCCGTCCTGCAGATCGAAGGCCTTCAGTTTTACCGGGATATGATCTATATTGTCGATCTTTAGGAGCGTCCGATTGGGCCCAAAACTGACGATACCATATATCAAAGTGTTTTTAGGGATCTTTGTTTTGCCCAATTGAATTTCCTGAAGTAGACGCAACTGTAACCGGCTGTTTGTCCTCACCACTTGGTTGCCATCCACTTCCACGTTAACAACCAGGGGATCGGGAATAAAGGAAACAGGATCTGGTATCGGATCGGCAGCAAAAAAGAGTTGGTGTTCCAATGCCAGTTCCTTGGTGGAAATGCGCTGCACATCTTCCTCTACAATAGTATCACTTTCTACGGGTTCAACCACCTTGGGTCTTGGTGGTTGTACATTCCGGTAGCTCTTTTTGGAATAATCGATCCGACCTTGGCTGTAAATGCTATCCACGATGCGTTGTTTATCCTTACCCATAAAATCGGGATCATATAAACCTGTTGAATCCAGCAACCGTTCATCGTAAATACTGGGTGCATTTTTTACCCGTTCTTCGGGAATAT
>TARA_R110002012_G_scaffold78922_1_pt1 | contig 15092 bp, 39 predicted proteins | sample TARA_R110002012 | Tara Oceans TARA_R110002012 (sample SAMEA4396515) | marine metagenome | biome: Westerlies Biome; feature: [DCM] deep chlorophyll maximum layer (ENVO:01000326); material: water (ENVO:00002006), including particulate matter (ENVO:01000060) such as... | depth 40 m
GGAAAGAATGCTCAAGCTGGTCATAAAGCAAATAGAGTAATTAGTACAATATTAAACATCGTAGGTGAATTTGTAGTTAAAGAACAACCACATGTTCTACTTATAACTGCTTGGTCTGATGAAAAAAATAGAATTTCTTTATACGACAAGTTAATTAGAATGATGATTAAAAACCATCCAGGATATTTCTATCATTCTGATACAGACGGAAGACAAAAAAGATTTTGGGTATACAATTCTCAAATGGTACCTTATTTCGAAAACGAATCATTTCATGAATTGTTAGAACGAAACGCCCATAAAGACGACCACTTCGCGTAACTTCTTTCTTATCTAATAGCGCCCGGTTCTAGTTTTTTAGGGGTACCTACTTCTTGATGTTGTACAGATTTAATTCTGAGGTCGTCGACGTGAGCCTCCATTACTATTATATCCTTTTCAATAAATCTTAAACGCATATTTTGTTCTGCATCATCAGGAAGAGCACCCAATTGTCCGAGAGGCCATTTAACTCTAAACTCTGAATTCATTTCTACAGAATCTTTCATCCTCAATACATCAATTTCTAATTGACCAATCTTGGAATGAATTCCAAAGTATCCCCATACTGCCATCGCTGCTACTACTACTATCTGTATTAACCATTTTAAATTGATACCCAGACTCGTATCATCATTAACTTTTGGTGCATCCATGTAGTTATTTAATTCCTTTTACAGTTGATTTTTTAGAGAGATATCCTATCCTTATCTCATGGTTAGATACATATTACCTTTTTTACTTGTCGGTTCTGCATATGCAGAAGATACCCCTCCGCATGCACCAATGAAAAAAATATTACCTCCTGTTTTACATGAAAAGGTGCTGACTAGAGAAGAAATAAACACCACCACTACAGACGGTAACTACTTCCCTATTAATGATATACTATCAGAAAGGACTGTTTTTGTCCACATGACTGCGGCTAGAAAAGCTTTTATGCAATCTTTGAACTACTACAATAGAGCTTTGTTTCAAGTAGCAAAGAAAGCAACTATTGAAGCTCGCGAAAAGAATAAAAGGATTTACGTTAATATTGTAGGAGGGGAAGGTACTCCAGCGCATGCTTTTAAAGGCAGGAATAATGTTTACACGACGTCAGAATTTACAAACGGACAATATACCATTTTTGCTATCACACCAGACGGTGAATTATCTTCAGATCATTACTCTCACGGCGACTATGGACAGTTAGGAAGGGATGGAGTTTCATTTCAACATGCTGTAAAAACGTTTAAAAGCGTTGATATAAGTAAGGCTGTAAAACGTTCTAAACAAGTAGATAAAGATTATAATTGGGTTGTAGAAGTAAAATTACCGGATGCAACCCCTCAGGTTGCTTCATTTGACACCTATCTCGAATATGAATCTTGGTTAAATAGATATAGATACCCTGCTAAATGGTATAAAGTTAAAAAAGTCAATATGAAAGAATCAGGTGGTATGCCTGTTATCAAATTGACGAGTTATGAAAAAGACTAAAAGACAAGAACTTATGAGATTAAAGAAGTTAGCTCTCAGTAACCACAAGAGAGCTCTCTCCTATTATTCTGATGTAGAAAAGCTCTTAAAAGATAACAATATGCAAGATGATTTTTACCAAGAATTTCAACATAAGCTCATGATGTCGAAGTTTGCACATTCTCATTTGGATGCTTTTCATGATCATCTCAAGAAACAGTTTGACTAATGTAGGGAACCACCCTATAATTAAAGCATGATAAGGGACAATGCAAGATCGAAAGAGCTAAAGAACACAAAAGCTCTTAATCTTATCTGGATGATCAAAGAGTGGGCAGCAAATCTAAATAGAAATTTTGATGATTTAGAATGCAGTATTGATGAATTATACCCACACTTGAAAAAGATAAAAAAGATCATCTTGAAAGATGTTGAAGATGGTAATTGGAAAAATGTGTCGGAGTTTTGCGACTATCTAGAAGAAGAAAATTATAAGTATTCTTATGAAAAAGATTAAAACCATTAAAAAGCCTAAACAAGGTAAAGTGGTAAGCAGCAAAGAATTCGAACCAAAAGAAAAGGAATTCGAACCTTTTAGCAAAAAGAAAAAATTTACTCCAAAAAGTTTTGAGGACTTTTACAAAAAAGACTCTTGATTAAAATAGGGAACTTTACATAATATAGATATGTTTATTGAATTGAATGAAGTAACAACAAGCGGAATTACAGCTGGTCAAAAGAGATTGATTACTATTAACGTGGATAAAATATCATCCTTTTACCCTGTAGAAAGATCAGATAATACTCAAATCAATCTCAGACGCGGCACGCTAATGGTTGAGCAAACATACGAGCAAGTAAAGGAGATGGTGAAATGAGTGGAGGAATAACAAGAATAGCTCCAGAATCAATTATAAGCGAAATGGGTAATTGGGCATTGGAAGCAAGCAGCTCATATAATGATGGCTGGACAAGACAACATTATCAAGATCAACTCGATAAGATCTTTAAGCATGTAGATAAAATGCGAATGTCGGAAGATGAACGTAATATACAGGAAGAAAAAAAGCATTGGATTTGTGTTGAATGCGGTAAGAGTACATTTGAGACTGATTATGATTATTTGGTTCATCCTAATTTACATCTGGGTTGTGCATTAGAACAAGAGGAAGCTAATCGGGAAGATCTCGAAGGCGTATATACTAAATAGTAGTTGATTTACATTGGGAACGTCCCTATAATTATTGAGTCATGAGTAACAAAAACGAAATATTTACAGGATCAGTAGATCAGCTACTTGATCATTGCACTGTAAATCAAGATGAGTTAGTTGATCAAGCACAGAAAGCTGAAGATGTAAATTTACAAGAACTTCAGACTTTACTTGATAACTTGGTTGAGGCAGGTCTATTAAAAAAAGAAAATATAGACGGAGAAGATTTTTATCAAAATTTAGATAACAGCGAGGAAATATAATGTTAATTGGAGACAAATTACATAACTTAGAGGACCTGATCGGTATTAAGGACTGTGACGGATTGAGCGGACCAAAAGAGATTATGCGTCGTGCGGAAATGCAGTACGATGTTGTTAAAGATGATCTAGGCAATCTAGATCGATCTCTAGATGGCTATTACGCTGTGAAGCGTACTGACAACAACCACGTCTTTAATATTGTACGTGGTAATTATGAGGTTATTCAAACGGAAGAAATTCTTCAACCGTTTGATGAAATTGTAAAGGAGACAAATGCTACCTACACAAATGCAGGTACATTGCACGGTGGAAGCAAGATCTGGGTTCAGGCAAAGCTTCCAGAGGAATTGAAGTTTGAGGATCACAAGAGTGATGGTGACATTATGGCGAGTTATGCTATGTTGATTGTCGATCATTCTGGTATGGGTTGTAATGCAATCTTTCCTTACACTGATAGGGCTGCTTGTAACAATCAGTTTTATTCTTTTACCCAAACAGCTAAGCGCTCTGGGTTGTCAATTAGACATCACAAGAATTGGAAAGACAGGCTCGATAATGTTCGAGGTGCTTTTTACAAAGCTATGGAAGGTAACAAAACTTTCATGAAGAAGGCAGAGAAGCTTTTGAAGTTTAAAATCTCTGAAAAGGAAGTTCGTGGTTTTGCAAATGTAATCTTTCCAGATATTCGAAAGAAGGATGAGAAGAGGGTTCATGCTACTAGCCAGGAAAAGAAACGCGAGGAGATTGTAAATCTTTTTCACCGCGGTCTTGGTAATCAAGGCAAGACACGATGGGATGCATTTAATGCTGTGACAGAGTATTTGGATCACCATGCAGGTTCGAAGCGTATTACTAAATCAATGGAGAGTGAGAAAGTCGAGAAGCGAGATAATCGCAAGACTTTTGAGCGTCGGTTTATTAGTAATATGACTGGCGGAATGAACAACAACTTGAAGCATAGAGCGTTTAACGCACTCTTGAAGGATAAGTTCCAACTCGTAGATAAGCCAGAGTTTGCTCTTAACTAAGATGTACAAGTATAAGAAAAATAACAAGCAGTGGTTTAGGCCTGGCAAGCCTAAGCCCGCTTCTTTTTATCCGCATGATAAAGCACCAGGTGGTAACATATTAGAACCAAATGTGGAAGAAGAGTGGGAGCTGCCTTGGAATAGCTATGAGTGGCCTGAGAAGAGAAAGAGGTTTGGAAAGAAAGCTCTTTATAAATCTGCTATGTTTAAAAATCGATTTGTTAGCTTGATTGACATAGACGAAAGAATTAGAAATAACAGAAGAGAAATTGTCTACACCATTTGTGATGGTGATGATGTCCGGAGAGTACCCGGAAAGTTTCTCAGGGAGTTTTGTTTATGATACAAAAAAGATATATAGAAGGTTTAGACTTTTATAGGTTAGCTGAGTTTTATAAGGATGATAAAAATCATTTGAAATGCAAAGTGACCCCTAACGAAGAACAAAGAATGGATGGTGATAGTAGACATTACATCTATGCTCATTATGTCAACGATGAATTAGTTTATATCGGAGAGAGTTCTGATCTTCTAAAAAGAAGGATGAACTTTTATTGTTGCCATCCAGGCATAACAAATGAAAGAGTAAGAAAGCATTTTAACGAAGAATTTAAGAAGAAGCCTTCTTCAGATATTTGCACTTTTATTCATATGCCAGAAAAAATAGTTGTATCAGAAACTATTACAGTTAACCCTTATGTGGCTATAGAGCAAACTTTAATTAGTATGCTTAAGCCAAAGCTTAATCGCAAAGACGTATTTAGAAAGAGACCTAGAAAGTATACCAGAAAGAAATTTAATAGATGAGTAATAAACAATTAGAAATATTCGAAAAAGTAATGGAGGCAGCAAAGAAAATTGTTGAGAAAGAAGTAATGGATGATTTTGATGCTGGATACAATTTAGCATTTGCTCAATTACTTGCAGAGTTTAATGAAGAATCAACACCTCTAACATCCTAATGTGTTTATGTGTATTAACTGATAACAATAGAGAATTTATAGAAACAAGAATGAGTTCAAGTCAATTTTTAGAACAAGAGAGAAAGAAGATGAAGAAGGAATGGGAACAATTACCTGAACCTAAACCTACTTGGGAGGAATATAAACTATCGAAGTTTAGAAAAACCTTTAAATGAAAAAACTAATTACAATTCTATTACTAAGCAGTGTTGCTTTAACAGCAGCTCCTAAGATAGAAATACATCGTGTACATCAAAAAGTAGTCGAAGCAACCGGTCACCCATATGGTTCTCCGGGAGGAATATATTTTAAACATACAAATATACATCCGTTTATTCTTTATGCTGTACAGTACTCTCATGATATGAAAACTTGGACTCATTTGTATAATTTTGGTTCTGTAAAAACGGATACTAACAGTCCTTTGTTTCATTGGTATCAATTACCTCCAGGCAAATGTTTCTTTCGAATAATTGAATTGTGGTAACTTGACTTCTTTATTGGATGTAGCTATAATATAAGCATGGAGCAGATAGCAAAGAGCAGATACGCTAAGAAGTATAGAAACAAATCAGTCTCTAATTATTGGAGTTATATTTATTTCTGGGCAATTGATGAAAAGGATGCTAAAAGACAATTCTATGAGATGGTAAATGGTCCTTCTATCGCTCCAATAAGTATGGAGTACCAATTAGTTAAACAAAAAGATGAAAAGATATACGCATAAACCATTCGAAAAGTATAAAGGAGATCATTGCAAATTTTACATTGCAAAGTTCACAAAAAAGAATGACAAAAAAGGATTAGATAGAGCAACAATATTCCACAAATTTGGAGTAACTACTTTTAAGAATGCAGAAGATAGATTCAAAGTAGAACCTAAACAATACGAAGACTATGATATTAAAATTTCATGTACCATTATTTGTGAAACTAAAGCTAAAGCAGAAGAGGTGGAAAGTTTCTTTAAGCAAAAGTATCCAAAAAATATCAATCTTCTAGTTGAAGATCATAAGCATATGCCCAAGCTAGGGTTTAGTGGTATAACAGAAATTCATCAATGTGGACGACCAGGCGAAGATGGTAGCTGGCAAACAGTTTACGTAGATTATTTGAAGAAAAAGGGTGAGTATGCCTGTCAATTTAAACTATCTGTTAAATAATAATATGAAGTTAATTATAGCATTGTATATAGCTTTATGTTTTTCAACTAGCGTATATGCATTAGATAAGTCAAAGTATGATACAGTTGTTACCGTAAAAGGGATGGTTTGCTCTAGTTGCGCAATTGGAGTAAAAAAAATATTCAAGAAACATTTTTTAGTGAAAAAGCTATACATGGATACAAAAACACAGAAGTTATATTTGGATCATGTAAGAGATGACAAGGTAATTAAATCTGTTGAAATTAACAAGATGGTTGAAGATTCTGGATATGAGGTATATTCAATAGAGTATAAAAAATTATGAGTTTAGAAAAAAGAATATTTGCCTGTTTTATAATCACGTTGTTGTACTTTTGTTTTACAAATACAGCAAGTTCGGATACACAAGATAATCCATATGATGTTATAGTAAAAAGAAATGCTTTTTCTTTGACATCGGATCTTCCAATACTACCACCAATAACAAATTTGGTGCAAGTACAGCCTATCAAATTACACCTTACTGGCATTATGAAATATCATAATAGAACTAATGTGTATTTGTTTTCAAAAGATTTACCCAAAAAGTTTATAACTCTATCCACCAACAAGCCAGGTGGTGATCATGATAGTGGTATTACTTTATTGAGCGTTAGTAGAGGGCAAGTTAGAATAATGCAGAACAATGTTGTCGAAGTATTGACATTCGACACTCACAAACTTCCTACTATATTAGGACCAACTCCAAAAACAAATGGACCAACTATAGTAAAGAAGGATGATAGGAGAAGGAGTTCTGATAAGAAAGACGAAAAGAAAGAAATTAAAAAATCGACACCAAGACCAAGTATTGTAAAAGTACCATCTCGTCGTCCAGAAGTAAGTCCAAAAATTATTGAAAAGGGGTTAGAGTATCTTTCAAGAATGGAAGATGGAGAGAAAAAAGAAGCTTTGTTAAAGAGGATGGAGTCATTACAATCAGGCCAGTATCAGATAAAGTCTGAAATAGATAGAAACGAGCGACGCCGACAGTACGATGAATGGCGAAAAAAAAGAGACAACTGACGAATTCGAATTATATCGATTAAAGAAACGTATACTTGGAACTAAAGATTACGTTCTGTTCTTTATTGGTTGCGTATGGGCAGTTGCTATGTTATTCATTTGGTTATCTAGACTATGAATAATGGAAGATGAATATTGGTATAAAAAAAGAAGAGAAGCTCGAGCTGCAGCACTCAAAAAAGAACTCGACGAAAGAAATGCGCGCATAAAAAGATCCCTTTTCTATTATATGAAACAAGAATTTAATAAGTCATGGGAAGCTTATGCTATTATAGCAGGAGGAACCTTTATGGGTATAATTATGCTCATTTTGTGGGTCACATATCTTAACTGGGACTTTAGATCTACGTATAGTTCTTTCTTTGATTTAAGTAAATAATAATATGAAGAAGATACGAACGAAAAAGCCAGAGAGCATACCAGAGTCATTAACGAGTCATGGAGAACCTCATGCAAGATTTCAAGAGGTACTTCAAGAGCTTGCCCAAGCACGAATAGATAAGAAAAAGAAATTAGGTAAAAAAAATGAAACAAAAACACGAACATAAATGCCCATCTTGTGATTGCGAGGAAGGTCTTGACTCTGCTACGGATCTCTCCTATAATAAACGGAGTGAAGAAGATAAAAAGAAGGTAAGAGATGAAAAAGATAATAAAGACAAGGTTCCTGATTAGATTTAATACAGGCACGAGGATTCAAACACCTAAAAAAGGTAAAGGATCATACAAAAGGAAGGGTAAGTTTAATAGACATCCTTCCTTTTCTTTCTAAATATTTGAATGCAGTCTCTCTCTTTTGTGACCGTCTGTGTAGGAAAACCGTACATAGATTATTTTAGTAAGGTAATAAAAAGTTATGAGTTATTATCATTACCTAAAGAGACCAAAATTTGGATAGCAACAAACCATGTGGAGTATTGTGAAGAAACTTTTAAAGAAAGCCCTCTCTGTATTAACACAATTGACTTCTCTCCAATACTTGATCACTATAAGATAGAAGAAAAAGATTATAGGGATAACGATTGTATTAAAGTTCGTGCTTTTATCGAGGCCCTCTATGTCGACATAAACGACTTTCTTTTCTATGTAGATGGAGACATGCTAGCACATCTTTATAATGAGTTGTTTGATGTTGTGTTTAATCAAGAAGGATTCTATCATGAACTTTGTCATACATACGACAAAGAAGAAGACATAGAGGAGCATACTTTCAAAAGAATAAGACAGATAAGAAATCTTGGCTTTGAAGTTGAGTTTATGAAAAATGAAAAAGGTCAGATAATTTTTCCAATTGAGAGGTTTTGGGGTTTAAAAAGAACATTTTGTGATAAAGAACTTAAATTTGCAGAGGAGTTTAATAATTTGTTTGATTTGTTGATATCAGAATACAGAAATGATCTTTACACAGAATGCGTAGAGATGGGACATTGCTTTAGTAAATTTTTCAAAAAGAATAAACACATCAATCAAGGGCTTGCTTTTTCTGAGACTAATGGAGTAACCCCTTGACCAGGATTGGGAACTACCATATAATTATAGCATGGAAAGTATGTATACGAGTAGAGAGGAATTGGTTGAAATGTTGAAAGAAAAATATGGTATCAAAAATAATTGGGATCATATTATGTACAATCAAGTGACAGTTGATAAGGATAGTCTTGATAATGTTTTTACGCATTTATATGGTATAGCATTTACGAGAGGAATGGCAACAAATGCAGTTGATGCACCTCCAAGCATGGAACCTACAGATTCTCGTAGCACATCACATTGCAATATTGATCAAGAAGTTAGCGGTATGCCAAACTTGTCAGTAAATCCATTAGGGTGGGCATAATGATAATTTGTAAAGAAAAGAATATGACTGCAAGTGAACAACTTAAATTAGGTAGGATGAATAGAAGGCAAATTGATGAACATGCCAAAATAATGAAAGAAAATGTTCTTGAAGATGTTGCAAATGATCCTTCTGAAAATGAGATGAATGCTTTAGATTATCATATGGACATGACATGCGAATCTATTGAAGATCATTTGGATTATTTCAAATCTAAATTTGCATCAAGAGCAGATAGTCCATATGTTGCTGTGGCAGAATTAGAGATCATTGAGATGAAATTAGATAATCTCAGAAGAGAATGGGCTTGAGCCGTATTGGGAACTACCTTATAATTATAGCATGTTAAATGTAGATGGTAAAGGATTGACGGAGCTTGATAGCCAAATATTGAAGTTGTTGAATGAAGCTTTTTATAACAATTGGAGGTATGAATTTGAGGCTGGGTCAAGAATGGATCTGGAAACATTTAAGTCCAAGACATTCTTCCATCTCCAATCTCTGGAGGATATGCCAGTAGATGTTGATTATGATCTTGTGGAGAAGTTTATTGAAGAGGAACATGACACCGGATTCTGCACTACTTGGGGACAGGCATTTAAGCCAAAAAACGAGTATGTTGCATAGGAGGAATTTTCCACTTGACGATCGAAAGGAACCAACTATAATAAGAGGAGTTAAATTGATATGAATCTAGGGTTTAAACAAACAGAATTACGGCCGGTAAATGAAATAGTTGTACCGGATATCTTCTACAGAAGGATGACAACAGGGATCAATGTGATAGATAATGATCTATTGCAGGAAGGATTCCTCCCAGGATCGTCTATGACAATTACCGCACAGGCTGGTTGTGGTAAGACTACCTTTATGGTGCAGTTGTTGGATGGTTTGGCAAAGAATGGGTATAAGGTGGGTTATTGTTCTGGTGAAGAAAATGTATACCAGCTTACATTTACTTGTAAGCGAATCGGAGCAACTTCTTTGAGTATTGCTAACTTGAGCGATATTGATGAGCTTGCAGAGTTGACTAAGAATCTCGACTTCTTGGTAGTTGATAGCTTTCAGGCTACTACTACAAAGCAGAAGATGAACTTTATGGCTAAGGAGCGTTATGCAGTGCAGCAGCTTGTTAAGGCTGGTCAGAAGAATGAGTGCTGTGTTTGCTTTGTGATGCATTTGACTAAAGCAGGTAAGCTGAAAGGCTCGACTGTTGTGCCTCATACGGTAGATGCAAATCTTAATATAGCTCCTAATCCAGAAGTAGATGATGAAGCTCGTACGATTTGGTTTTCGAAGAATCGATTCGGTCCAACTAATAGTGTTGACTTGTTTATGACTGCTAGAGGGTTTGATATGAGTGCAAAGATCGTAGTAGATAATGCAAAGAAGCATGTTGGTAAAGCTAATAAGAAAGAGCATATCAAGACTGAGATCATTAAGACTGGTAAGAGTGTAACGGTTAAAGAGCTCGTAGAAAAGTATAACGTTAGTGATGTATATGTGAATACAGCTCTAAGGGAATTGACTACAGAAGGTAAGCTAAATAAAATAGGGAGAGGGCCAACAGCGAAGTGGGTAGCAAAAGAGAAACTGACAGCAGCACTGACAGCAGCGAGCGCGATGAACGCTCTGAACTGAAGGTCACAGTCTTTAGTTGGTCTGATGAAGAACGTTGGAGTGCTGATGAAGAAACTCTTAAAAGTATTAACAAAATGATCCGTATGAGCAACAAAGAGGATAAGTATTTTAATGAAAGCAGTTTGGATGTTGTGGTTAATTTTCTCTCTGATATTTTTTGGAGGGGGATATATTTGGCAAAACAAATCTGCAATCGCATCAAACCTCCTAAAACACCACGTCCAGACGACCCTGGAGGACAAGTTTAAACTCGACGAAATTATCAATCTAGAAAGAAGTGTGATTGAGGGAGGAGGACTAAAATATCTTCCTCCTTCTTTCAACCCATTAGACCTAAACAACAGAGAAGATAGATTGCTCTTAGATAGTCTAACGCTCCCAAAAGATCGTGATGAGGTGGAGGAGGAATCGCCACTTATGTATATCTTACCAGAGAACGTAAAAGAGCGGTACAAGAAAATCTTCAAGTCCAACCCACGATATGAGTTTCCCTCTTTTGGTCCTAATACTATTTTTGAAGATCCAGCGTTTGGTCTCATGAGATTAAATCAGCAGATTGATACAGGCCCGATAGTTTTTTCATTAGTTGGTTCATGGAATAATCCCACCCTCAATATTATCCCTGACTATTCTTTCCCAGTTAAGCTCACCTATTACGGGGCAAAGACTGATGATGGTGTAAAAAATAACGTAACGATTTCGTATACTGACGAATTATATGATGAACTTTTTATGACGTCAAGCGTTCTTTATGGTGATGATATTGGTATGAATTTAGGTATGAAGTATAAAGATGGCTATGTGAATGTTCAGCAGACAGAACATCTTTCGATTAACGGAGGATATCAAAACTCTTGGTAAATACCAGTTGAGGTGAATAGGGAACGACCTTATAATTATTGTATTGTGAGAGCGATAAGAGATTATGATGATGGAGGCGAATGCAAGAAGAGCATCGAGAATACGTATTCTGTAGCGAAAGAGATTTATGCATATGTCAGCTTGAGTCTGAGAGAGAATAAGGACTTGGATGTGAATATACTTCTTCATGATCTTTTGATTATAATGGATGATGATGATCTTGCTTGTCCGAAATCTAATGGATCTTGGGAAGGTCTCAAGAATGTTCTTAATGCGGATGGATTAACTCTGCTTGATTGAGGTAAGGAACGACATTATAATTATAGCATGATGAGAAAGCAAGATATCAGAGCGCGAGTATTGTGGAATTGGGGACATTTCAATAGTAAGTTCCTTCCAGGATTGCACGCAATTGTGAATGAGGATGTTAAAGCTGATTGGAATAGCAAAAGGAGACAATCTTTTGAAGGTCGGAGAGGAAGAGTTATTGCAGTTAGTACTCCTGATGGAAAGCGTATTCGTGATTGGAAAAGATGTTACACAACCTATTATGTTGAATTCAAGAATGGAGAGGTTTGTGGATTTGATGCTTGTAATCTGGATCTTCCAAGGACGGATAGAGGATTGTATGAATTTGGAGTAATTGATTGACTCGTATTGGGAACTACCATATAATTTTAGCATGATGAATATGAAAGATGCAAGAGAGGTAATCGAAGCAAGAGAGCAAATCCAAGAGGATATCATAACATATTTTGATGACTTTCCACAGATCAAAGATGAGCATATCGTTGACATTTGTAATATTATAGTAAGAAACTTCGACAAGATCAATAATAATGACTGAAATGAATAAAGTGTTTGCGATATTAGAAGAGCTCAAAGAGACAACCAGTCATGAGTTCTTTCAAGAGAAGCTGGCTGAAGAGCTCTTTAGATTTATGGGAGGAGATGAATCTCTCAGAGCTATTGAATGGATTACAAGAATGCATGATATCAAGATTACTGAAGATCTGAGTGATTATGCTCTTGATTGAGATTGGGAACGACCTTATAATTATAGCATGGAAGTTATGAAGAAACCAGAAGGAAGAGAGCACGGAAGCCCATATGATAGGGGCGCAGCTGATAGCTGGTATTATCGCAGCCGTAATCCTCATTGGATAGATCATAAGAATGGCGGAAATAGATTTAAGCAAGATCAAATGACTCCAAAAGAAATAGCAGAGTATCATGCAGGTTATGATGATAACGAAGAGGCTGGAGCGCATAAAGATTATGGACATTGAGTATTTGAAGATGATAACTGAAGATCAAAAAGTAAGCGTATTGTATGAACATGCAGAAGCATATATGTTAAATCTGATAGAGCATGGCAGTAAGGATGAAATAGCATTTTTGTATGAATCATATCAAGATAGAGTTGGTAATAAAGTAAAGGTTAGTTTTAGTGACGAATAAGAATATAGAAGCTCGAAAGAAGATGATGGTCGAATGGAAGAGAGTTCCTCTGAAGAATAGACCAACATGGGAAAATTGGAAAAGAATGCCTCTGCCAAAGAGATTAAAGATTTTAGATGAATTATAGAGTAAAAAATAAAAAGATAGGAAGAGGAATTAGTATATTTTATGATAAGGAATTGGCTGAGAAATGTGCTAAAGAGAATGGGACGAAAGTCGAAATCATTGTGGATCCAAATAGAGATAAGCAAGATGATAGGCCGGTTGAGTAAGTGTGATTGTTATGAATGCAAAAAAGATAAAAGCTAAAAAGAAAGATAAGTCGGTTCAATATTACTTGGATATCGAGAAGAAGTATAAAGCTCTAAAAAAGGATAAGAAGTATGATAACGATTATACATTAAGTCTGGAAGAGTATATAGAAGCTTTGGAAGAGCATAATGATGCTTTGAAAGACCTAGTAAAGAGCACAGAGAGAGTTGTAAAGATTCTAGAAAAGAGTAGAGTTGCATGAGAGAGGGATTATATAATATCAGATGAAGACCTTAAAGTTTAAGTTAATTGATAAGCTACAAGAGGCAATTCTGAAAGCAAGGTTAATGGATAACTTGCATGATATAAAAGCTGTTGGCTCTCCAGTGTTCTTAAAGTTAGAAGAAATGCGATTTATCATAGAGGTATTAGGAGGAGATGTCTATGGAGAAGAACTAGACAATTATGATAATGATGGAGCATGTCCAGACCAGAAGCCAAGAGAGATAGATGAAGAATAGGTTTATGGTAATAGTTTTTGTGGTAATATAATAAAGGTATAGCAGAGATGAAAGCGTTAGAAAGATGGATATGGTTTGTGATAGCTAGTTTTATCAATTGGAAAACAACTGATTCTGATATAAAAAGTAACAAATATTCACTAAAAAGAAATAGAATGCTCAAAAAACGGTTTCCGAATGTATGTTAGCGGTTAGAGAGAAAAGTAATACTCAAAATACATTTTAATGCTGGGGTTTACATGGAGCACTAACCAGCACAAAGAATAGAGTTGTATTAAGTTTAAGCACTCCAGAGAAAGAAAAAAGATTCCGAAGATCCAGATCAGGACTCACACTCGGAAAAGCCCCCCCTTTAGGCGGGTTCTGGTTTTCATTAAGGTTTACTGACATAACAAGTGCTTATTATATGAACAATCCAAGAGCATATCAAGTAGTATGTTCTTTACTTTACCCCCAGCCGCTAAAAAAAGAGAGTTTTCGCCAGGCCCGTGGCCTTGATGGAGTGGTGATACTCGCAGTATTCTACAATTATAAGCTAGTTCCCAATTCGAGTCAACGTGGAATTCCCACCCAAGGGCAAGCTTGACCCAGATAGGGAACCACCATATAATTATAGCATGGAAGATATGCTAAGATTAGCTGAGATTGAGTTGGAAGAGATGTTTGATACAGACCTCTCTGAGCTGGAAGCAACCACAGAAGAAGAGGAGGCCAAATGACGTTTACTCGTGGTGCAATACGCTTTGAGACTCGATTCGATAAAGGGGATATCATACCAGCTAAAGCTCTGCATGAGGGGTCTGATTTCATAGTGGTAGGTGTCGATATCGATGATGATTGTAATGTGAGCTATGCGATGATGGAGCTAGGTGAAGAGGGTATCACAGTTGATGAGAATGAGATTGAATAAGATTGGGAACCAGCTTATAATTATTGTATTGCAAATGTTGCAAATAAGAAAAACTGAAATGAGAAATATTAAAATTGTCGATGTTTATACTGGTTATGGTGAAAATAGTATTAGTTGGATAAAAGAAGATAGGTTTGGAGGGGAGATTAAGAATATTGTTGATGATGTATTTGAGAAATATGTTGTTGATAAGATGAGGGCAGATGATTGGGAAGAGTTTAGTGATGATGGTGAAGAGATGTATGAGGTTTGTGGTGTATGTGAAGGGGTAGGGTTTATTAGTTATGGTGAAGAAGATATGTTATTGGTTATTGAAGAGGGTAATAAGTGGTATAGTAAAGTAGATGAGTTGAATTTAGATAGTGTTAAGAAAGAGGTAGATTTTAGTAATGGTAAGTATGATGGTTCCTTATGGGAAGAATGGGTTGAATTG
>TARA_R110002012_G_scaffold2527_4_pt1 | contig 15068 bp, 14 predicted proteins | sample TARA_R110002012 | Tara Oceans TARA_R110002012 (sample SAMEA4396515) | marine metagenome | biome: Westerlies Biome; feature: [DCM] deep chlorophyll maximum layer (ENVO:01000326); material: water (ENVO:00002006), including particulate matter (ENVO:01000060) such as... | depth 40 m
GGATGGAATCAACATTGTTCGCTTGCCGACCACCACAGCCGCGTCGTTTGGAACCAACCTCTCTTTTAACGATGGGGTCGGAGAAAATCACACGCTTCCGAGTTCCTACACAAAGGCTGACCGGGCGTACACCGTCACCGGGTACAGCATGCTCATCGTTGCCACCCCGGAGAACGTCGCTGGCCAGAACTTCACTGTCACTTTCGAGAAGGCGACGGACCTGGCCTTCAGCAGTGGGGTGACAACCCTTGCCAGCCTCAGTGATGACTTCAGGTCGGTGACAAACTATGAGCCGCAAAATCCCACGATGTCCTCGTCAAACACGGCAATCGCAGCGAATGACTACGTTCGCGTCCGGGTGACAAACCCCAATCCGTGGGGAGCGACCAACAAGCAGGTGCCGATCTTCACCCTGAAAGTCTTTTTGAAAGCAGCGCACGTCTAGAGGAGAACCCATGGCAACGCCACAACAGAAACTCCCAAAGGGTCCGAGCAATTCGTCGGGCTTTGGCACGCCTGGTACACAGCAGACTGCGCAGAAGAATGTGAAGACCGGCGGGTTCGATCCCAATATGCCCAAAGCGCCACAGGCTGCCCGTCAGGCGCGCTCCTCGTACCAGCAGTCCCTTGGGGCTCCAGCAGGTGTGCCGGGGGCTCCAGCGACCGGATACGCGCTCTTCGCAGGAATGCCCACCCAGCAGGCCATGGGGCTCAACAGGTCCCTCGGTCTGAGCAATCTCGGTCCAATGGGTGGCGGGACTCCTCCTCCACAGGCTCGGGGAAACCTTCCGGGCACCACGCCTCCGCTTCCTCCTTCCGGTGGTCAGGGCGCTACTGCTCCTCGTGGGACCGCTGGGGTTCTTCAGGAAGAGTATGTCGATGCCCTCCAAAGAGATCCATCGGTGCGGGCGGAGCAGCGTGTCGATGCCTTCCAAAGAGATCCATCGGTGCGGGCGGAGCAGCGTGCCGAAGCCCTCCAGCCAGCAGAGCGCATTGATCAGGGGGGATGGGAGAGCGCTCCGCTGCCCCTCTCGCTTGGTCGCCGTCCCGGAAGTGCCGACGTAGCCAGTGCAGACTTTCTTCCGCCTGAGCAGGATCTCGCAACAGGAGAACCCACCACCACCGAAGACATGGTGTGGGGGATGCTGTCTGATGGGACGATGACGGCCAATCAGGCAATGGACGCCCTTGGCATGACGGCAGACGAGTACAAGGCCTGGTTCAACCAGAAGTCTGCCTCTGAGGTGAAGACTGAGGGGCTTGTCATTCAGAGTCCAGACGGGACCCTTACGGATGAAGAGGGGAACGTGCTCAGGTATGGCTCCTCCCCGGTCGGAAGCCAGGACATCCCGGGCGTTTCTGGAGAGGGTGCTGCCCGAGGCGGCAGGCTTGAGGCAAATCTCGCAGCAAGGGAGGCCCTAGGCGCTCCGTATGTGGAAGATCCCTCCAGACTCCATGCTGTTGCGACTGGAAAGGTTCTGGACCCCAACCGGGACAAGCCGGGCTACGAGGATGAGGAGGTCCAGAAGGTCAAGGACAACCTCGCAAAGCAGGCTGAGATGGCCTACCAGGACAACCTCACCCAGTTGATGCGCCAGTTTGCGGTCATGGGGAGTGCTGGTTCTGGCGCGTTCATGATGGCGAACAACAACCTTGCTGCGAAGATCTACGGCCAACTCCTTAATGAGTACGCGCAGATCGACCTCAAGAATCTGGACCAGATCGAGATCGACCTTCAGCAGGAGATTGGAAACCTTGTCTCTCTTGCCCAGTTGGGGTACCAGAACTCAGAGGACTTCCTCGATTCGCTTGAGAAGATCGACAAGGTTCTGTTCTCGACATTCACCAGCATGCTTGAGTACCTCAGCGAAGATGAGGCTGCTCAGTGGATGTCAAAGCTGGCGCAGTACATGGATGATAACCTGGCTGCGTTCGAGAGCGGGGAGATGACCGCTGCCGAATACATGGCGGGCGGCACAAGCCTGCTTGCGGGAGAGATTGGAGGGGCCGCAGAGAAAGGCACGACCAAGGCCGAGAGTCAGACCATTAAGGATGACTCCATGAAGGAGGGCGCGCAGGCAACATCCTCGCCACCATCCAACGTGGATCCCCCAATGGGGAGCGGGTCCTATGACGGGCAGATGAAATACGGTAGTGATCATCTGGGAGATGCGACCGTTTGGGAGTGGGACGAGGATCTGGGAGAAAATGGCGAATGGAAGTGGTACGGAATAGAGGACTGATAACGGACAGGTCGGGAGAACACGATGGCGATCGAGACACCACTGCTTCATGCGAAAGCGCAGATCCAAGAGCAGGGAAAGCAGCAGCGCAAGACGCAGCAGCAGCGGTTTGTCCAGAACCTTGGCCAGACCATTGTGGGCTCTGCGCTCCAACTCGGCACAACCCTCGGCGTTGAGCACTTCAAGGAGACCCGACCCTCTGTTCAGACCAGAACAAACTACATGAAAAAACTCACGGAGCAGGGAGATCAAGCGCTCACAGAGGCGAAGGGTCGGTGGGCTGAGTTTAGCACCCCAGAGGCCAGGGCGGCACGGGAAAGGGCGAGAGAGCAGAGCCTGACGAAAACGCAACAGGAAATCACCGCATCCACCGCAAAGCTGAACCAGACGCGCCTTCTGGCCGCCGAGGCGAACCTGCACATTGATGACGAGGGGAACTTCTACTTCCTGGGAGATACCCCGGCCCCTCCCCTTGATCTTGGGACAAGCGGGGGCGTTGACTATGCCGCAATGGCCAAAGCCCCGGGACTCCACGGCACAGAATCTTCAGCCGGATTCCCTCGGGCCTTCACTGATGAGCGCTTTGAGAAAGAGGACAAGGCGCTGGAACCGAGGAAGATCTTCGTCAACACACCCGAGGGAATTGCAAGGGGGCAGAAGGAGATCGAGGCTCTCCGAAAGTCCATTGTGAAGATGGGGTTTGTCAAACCGGGCGAAGCAAAGAACATGTCCGTCAATACCATCCTGGGCACGATGCAGATGTCCTTTTCAAAGCAATTCCGCCCAAGAGGCCCGGTTAGAGGCCCATCAATGTCAGACAGGGCTGAGATGACTGCTCTGTACAACATGGCCAAACCACTCCAGAAGCACTGGCAGAGCGAGGGCGGTGCCAGCTATGGCTCATGGCAGGAGTGGATTGAGGGAGATCCCGCTTCGGCCCGCCTGACGAAGCAGATCCCCCAGATGCGAAAGATGATCAACAGGCTCAAGGGGCTGGGCGAGTTCAGAGGAATGAGCGTTGACGAAGCCCTCTGGAGCATCATCCAGCAGGGCGAGTTTGACCCGGCAGAGACCGCCGGAAGGGCAACCCAGCGTGCGGAGCAGGTGTTCGATGAGTTCCTCGAAATGCCCCCAGGAACAACAAGAACCAAGTTCAGTGGAATCGACTGGGAAAACCCGGAGCATATGCTGGCGTTCAACAAGGTCATGGGAGTGCAGACCAACCGGCATACGCTTAATCCGACTACGGGCGAGGTCGAGATGATCATTGATGGCCCATACACCGGAAAGGAAGTACACCTGAAAGGGCTTCAGGGGTTTAAAGCGTGGAGGGATCATCTGAGGGAAATAAACAACGATCTTCAGAGGAAAGCAGGATTTCTTACATGGTCACCCGGGCCGAATGAGCGCATACCACTCCACGACGCACTGATTCCACATGCCCAGGCCGCGTGGTACAATGTGATGAATGCAACATCCCACCTGATCTCGTCACCCCCGGGAAAGACGGCCCTCCCAAGCCAACTCTTGAATGCGCTTGGTACCAATTTCTTGACCGCAGGCGGGGTTTTTGCACCTCCGCCCACAGGCCCCGGGTACAAGGGCATTGCGCCCCCAACATCCCGCTAGGAAGATCAAATGGTCAAAATGAAGGGCTTTCCATACGGCGCAGCAGCGGCTACGGGAATGGGGCAGGACAAAGACAGCGCCCTTGCGGACTTTCTTTACGGGGAGGAGTCTCTCCCAGGAGAGCCCCCCTCTCTGGATGAACTGGCCCCCGAGGCCGTATTCATGAGCGAGGCCGCTCCGCAGACCCCTGTGGCGGACATCAATGACGAGTCTGATGTGTCCACCATCAACTTGCAGAACTTCCTCTATGGCCCCGAGGGGGGCGCTGGGATCATCTCTACCGACCCCTTTGCGCCCAATCCTGCTGCCCCTCCAATTCGACGAACGGCAGACGGAACACCCCTGCACCTCGTGGGGGACATGACAAAGGAGAATGTTGACAAGTGGACCGACATCTCCCTGCACGGAAGCATCAACGAGAAGATGGATGCCCTGAAGAACTCGGAGGAGTTCGGTGCCCCTCCCGCCCTTGAGTATGCAATGTCCGAAGCCCTTGCTCGGGACTTCATCAAGAAGCACGGGATTGACCGGCCCCTGTCCGCCTATGCCGGGTTTGCCGATACGGAAGGTGAGCTTCGGGCGTGGTCTGGCGGAACCGATGTCATGGAGAAGGGGACAACGAAGACCCCTCCCCTCGCCGCGTTTTCAGAGCTTGAGCCGATCTCTACTTCGCTGCAAAAAAAAGAGGCTGTCCCGGGCACGGACCTACTCAGCATTGCTGCCGAGAGGGGTGTTCCAGACCGCCTTGTCAGGATGATCAAGACATCGATCGCCACCGCTCAAGACGCCTCTGCCCGACCTGTGTTTGGGGACCCGACCAGATATGAAAGCTGGGCCGCTCGAAACACATCCACCCTTACGATGGTTCTTCTGGCCAAATACGGCATTGGCGCTGGGTTCGTGGCGAGTGCGGCGGGTGACATTGGGAATGCAATTCAAGGGCTTCCGCCTGCCCCTCTCGGGGAGCCACAGGACATCACATACCGGCTCGACAAGAGCACCCATGTGGACCTCCCCACTGCCCAGGCGATGTTCAACAACATTGAGAAAAGCCCCGCGGCGATCACAGAGGCGTTTAGCAGGGCTGCGTTGATTGCCTTGAGGCATGACAAGCCAGTGGCTGATGTCATTAAAGAGATCCTCAACCCAAACACAACCGGGATGTCTTTTCGCGCATATCTCCAAGGTCTCTCCGGCGGCCCGGGATCGCTTGGGATCAAGGAGAGCCCCTTTAGCACCCCGTGGTCTCCTTCGTCAGATCCAATCCCTGATCCGTTTGCCCTGGTGTCGGGACTTACCAACATCATTACAGACATTGCGGGTGATGAGCGACCGGAGTTGGATCTGATTGATGACAAGGTCACATCGGACACGGATGCGGCAGTTCGGGAATTGGCGTCGCAGGGGGTTTTTGGAGAGAAGTACGCAGACGAGACTGGCCAGAACATCATCGCTTCGATTACCGCCCAGTCGGTAGCGGATACGCTTGTCCGAAGCTATGGAGGCCCCAGCCTTTCAGAGCAGTACGCATCAAACCTTGCGCACGGACTCGGCCCGGGAACGGTTCACGCGGTGCAGGAGACCTTTGGCTTTCTTTCTGACGACCCCGAGCTTGTTGCGAGATCAAAGAAGAAGTGGGAAGACGACACCGTCATGGCCGCTTTTGACTTCGGGATGGTCTCTTTCCTTGCTGGCGCGGGCGGGATGAAGGCCATCAACTTTGCGAGAGATCCGGTTGGTGCCCGTGCATTTGGAGAATTCGCGTGGTCAAACCCGCTGAAGAGCAGCCAGATTTCGGCTGAAGCGGCTGCTGCCGAGGCGGCATCACAGACAGGTGCGCGAGTTGCCGCAATGGAGTCGATGAACCTGTACGTTGATGCGCTTCAGGACAGGATGCCCGGAGTCCAGCGCGTGACGGGGTCTCAGGCCCCTCCTGTGGGACAGGGCGTGCGCGGATGGCCCCTTTCGGAGGGGAGGCCGCGCATAAAGAACATCACCACGGACGACGTGATGTCTGGAACGGAAAGACCAGCCCATGTTCCTCGGGCTATTGGGGAGACGGCCACATGGACGCCAGAGGACTGGGCCGGGATGACCAGAAAGTCACGGGACATCACCGTTTCGGCCCTGAGAAAGGCGTTCGATGAGGGTCGCTATACCTACGGGAGGGATGGGGGCATTCTCCCGGCTGAGGGGATTCTTGACCCGTATCAAAACAGAACAGTCAGTCCCCTTCTTCGAGAGGCCGAGGTGAGCCGCCGTCTCGCAAAAGAACTCGTCGATGCTGACTCGGCGATGGCTCATCTTTTGAATGAGCACAGCATACTGACTGTTGAGGCGGAAGCAGCCGTCCTTCGGGAGGCGGCCAAGCTGGATCTGGTCAACCCTGAGAGGTCCGGCCTTCCAAGCCAGTCGGCAAGGTCCCGGGCAGCGGAGTTGTCCCCAGCCGAGGTGGAGCACGCCATCGCTGTTCGCAAGATGGTTGGCGAGAGGCTATCGGAATTGCCCACGGAAGAACTGGTCCGAATTGCAAGGCGGCGAGGGGTGAACACGAACGCGCTCCGGCAAATGGCGACCGGGCAGGTGCTCAGGGATCTTCTGGTTCAAGAGCTTGAAATTCACAGAATGCTCCCGCTGGCAGAGTGGAATACCTCTGCGCTGATCGCTGAGGTTAGGCTTGCGGGAAGGCTGGATGGTTCCGGGAAGCCACGGGAATGGCTCCTCTCCGAGGTTCGGAAGATCCACGATGAAAGCGGGTCGATGAGGCGGGTGGACTACGACAATGCCGTCGCCTCTGCAAAAGAGATTGCAGACTTTCCTGAGCTTACGCGCCGAAACATTGGCGATGTGGTCGATACGGTCTCTCAGCGCCTCGAAGAGGTCGCAGGAAGTGGCCCAGCAAAGAGGCAGGCGGCTCAAGCCCTGGATCTTCTTGAGACCCCAGAGGGCATTCGCGGCCCATCGTCTGCCACGCCAATCCCGAAAGACCTCGTGTCCCTTGGCGAGTTGAGCGCGATTGAGAGGATGCGAATTCTGAATGTGTACAGATCGACAGTGAGTCCCTCTCAGAGAGGGGCCGCCCTTGCAGAGCGAGGCGTTGTCGATCCGGCGATCTATTCTGAGATCGGCCTTGGCGCAAGCGAGATTGTCCACAGCGTGTTCCGTGGTCGTGAGGTCCAGGCAATGCGTCAAATGGGCGGTGCCGGGGGAGAGGGGGCCGCGTCCATCCTGTCTCCGAAAGGGAGGCTTCTTGCTCATGAAGAGCAGATGGCGCTTCAGCAAAACATGACGCTTGATCAGTGGCGTGCAAACAGAGCGCTCGAAAGCAGAGCAATGTCCCTCGCTGAGTCAGGGGTGGACAGTGTTGTGCTTTACGAGGAGTTGGGCATCCCGTACAACATGGCCGTCAAGTACGCAGAGCGTGGGTCACGGGCAATCCCTCGCGTCGTAGTTGCGCCCAAGAGCCCTGGCACGATGGTGGAGGCATTGGGGGTTGAGGGGGACCTTGGCGCTCGCCTCATGGAGGTTTTCGGCAGGCCCGATGAGGCCGGTACATCCTGGGAAGCCGCAGGCGTTGTTGCCCGCAAGCTGCTTCTTGGCGAGCGAGGCGCAGCGATTGTCTCTGGGAAGCTGCCTCCTGCGCCCGGTGCGGCACCGCTGTCATCTCCCCTGTCAAAAGGGGCGTGGGCGCTTGCCGAGACGCTTCAGAGGCCGTTTGCGGTTTTCAACATCCCCGCTGCTGTTCAGGATTACTTCGGTAGCTTCGTTGCTCGTAACGGCGCGGGCAAGGTGGCCATGAAGGAGGGGTGGCTGTCTTTCTTTGAGGCGGTCACTTCGGGAAGCAGCAAGTTTGGTGAACTCTACTACCATACCGAGCTTTACCGCAGGACGCAGACGCTTCATCTGGACAAGATCTCCCCCTTGTTGAAGGACCTTCAGGGCAAGCCGGGTGCAAAGATCACCCCAAAGCCTGACGAGGTTCGGGAGGTGCTGGAGCACGTTTTCGAGGCAGAGAAGGCGAAGAGGTACGGCAACGACTTCTATTCCGATGGCGAGATTTCCATGACCGTGGCAGAGGCGAACAGGATCGCCGATGTTGCCGTGAGAATGGCTGAGTATGAGTTCAAGACACCGGATGGCAATGTCGTTCTCTTCGGAGAACTGTTCACCAAGAAGGGCCTGTTCGAGGGTCAGTGGTTTCCCCTTGACGCCCTGAACAAGATGGCGAACAAGGGGGGATCCAACCCCCGCCGCGTGTGGTCCTCAGTATCGGACTGGCAGTGGTTTCCAAAGAAGGACCTTGCGGACATGCCCGCATACGCACGCACAATGTTCTATGTTGCGAACAAGTACGCCCGCCCGGTGAACAAGGTGGTCTTTGAGCAGTCGATGCAGATGGCCCTTCACCCTGACACGATGATGCTCAGTGTTGTTCCTGGCAAAGGCGACAAGGGCATGCGTGCGGTTGGGTCTCGCAAGATCGACATCATGAGGAAGGATGCGTTTGAAAAGAGCGCAAACTACCTCTCCGACTACTACGATGGCCGCGCCGTGTTCACCCAGTTGACGGACACGCTCAAGACATTGAGCGAGGGAAGGTCTGTTGCCGAGGTTCAGGCCTCCGTTGTGGCCATTGACAAGCTCCTGGGTCGCGTGATGCCGAAGAAGGTGACAGGAGAGTTCTCCAAAGAGCAGTCGATAAAGCTGACCAAGGCAAAGAAGCAGGTCGAGAAGACAACCACGGCATATAAAAATGCGGCCAAGGAGAACGTGGCGGCATTTGAGAAGGGGGAGCTTGCCCCGCACCAGAACCTTGCAGACCTAAAGCAGAGGAGCGCTGCTGCCGTTAAAAAACTGCAAGAACTGAAGATGGAGATAGGCGCTCCGGGCGAGTTCCGCGCAAGCGAGTTGTACGAGTACTACAACAAGAACAAGGGGCTTCTGCACAACTTCCCCGGCGGAGAGCTTCCCGCCGCGATTGACCGCTACTACCGTGGCCGTGTGTGGGGAGACATGCCCTACTCCCAGAAGATTGAGATGGGGCTCTTTGACTTCAGAGAGTCCGTTATGAAGACGGTGTCTGGCCAGGGGCACAACCTCGCATTCCAGAAGTACATGACGTGGACGCGAGAGAACGGAATGCTCCTGACAAAGGCCGAGCGCAATGCCCTCCCAAAGGGCAGCGATCTGAAGGACCAGTACGTCACTGCCACCATAAAAGACTCTCCTGTGTATGGAGATCTCGGTGGTGACTTCTACATCCACCGGCACGCAAAGCTGCAACTTGAAAGGCTCAATGACGCCTTCATTGCATCCCAGACCTCCCTGTCCAGGATGCACAGCACCTGGAAGCTGGGGATTGTCGGGTCGATTGACACCGTCATGCGCAACATTTGGAGCAACATCTTCATGATGGGGCACATTGCCGATGTTCCGTACAAGGCGAGCTACCTCCCAAGAGCACACCAGGACCTCATGGCGTTCATCAGAACGGGGAAGGAGACCCCGCTGCTTCGGCAGGCGCGGGCAGAAGGGTACGGAAAGGCCACAGCAGCAAACCTTGAGCTTCTCGATGCCGATGCATGGGTCAACTACCAATTCAATATGCTCAAGCCCTACATGGAGATCCAGAAGGGACTTGGCGACACCGTGAAAGGCACGCCATTTCAGAAGACAGTTGAGAGCCTGTTTGAGGTGATCCCCGTCAAGGGCAAGAGGTCCGAAACAATCGAGTTCGTTGAGCAGGTGAATCTCTCGGCAATGAAGCGACCGCTTGCAATGGAGAAGGCGCACGGGGCACCGTCGATTTCGTCCCGCGTGAGCGGGGCATTCAGGAGAGGGAAGGAGAAGCTGGCCAAGGGGTACGGCTACATCGACGACCTCAACAAGTACTCCTACATCATCCAGCTTGTTGAAGAGCACGGGATGCCAGTTCGCGAAGCAGTCCGCAGGGCAGACACCGTGTTCATGGACTACGCCGACATGGCACCCATACTCGACTCGTTCAGGAACCCTGCCTATGAAATGAGGACTCTTGGGAGCGGCAAGCCCCTGGTCGGGGAAAGGCATACAAGGACGAGGGCCGCCCTTGGTGCGCTCACATTTGGGACAAGTTTCGCTGCCCCGTTCATCGCTTTCAGCACGAAGGCCGTTGCAAAGATGTTTGAGTTTGCGACCATCCGACCGCAGACGGCGTTTGTGTTTGCCCACCTTTTCGAGGCCCACAACTACGCGGTGTCCCAGATGCTCGACATGCCGGTTGAGGAACTGAAGGCGCAGATGCGTCTCAGGAGCAGGATCCCAGAGCCGATTGCGATTGCCACCGAGAACCCGTATGCGAGATCTCCCATGGATGTGGCTCGCGTGGGTCCCGCATCGATTGGCATGACCCCGATGAGCTTCCTTGGTGCGCTTCCAGAGGACCTCCAGAGGCAGTCCCGTGAGAAGGTGATCATCCCCGGGATGGAAGACATGCCAGGCGTTCCAGGGCCGGACTCCGGGTACCAGATTGGGAATGTCCTCAGTGCCATGACCTCGTTTGCATTTGGGCGTGGTGACGGCGCGTATCAGGCGTTCAAGGCGCTGACCGATGGCGGTGGCCAGTATACCCGGTATGATGAATCGAACCCATGGGGGAAGGCCGTCAATGATTCCGAGGGCGCTCTCAGTCGCCTTGGGAATGCCATGTTCTGGACCGCAACCCCGCGAGCCATAAGCCTTGGTCTGGAGGGGTACATGGCCATGACAGACACGGAGATGTTTGGGAGGAAGCCCCGCACTGACGTGAACTACTGGACCAACCTTGCGGGTGGTGCCACTGACGCGCTCGATCAGCGTCGAGAGACGTTCATGGCCCAGAAGACGCTTGAGGGGAAGATGGATGCGCTGACAGACTTTGTCGTTGGTGTGAGCAGGCGGAACCAGATGAACCCCGGGAGCGTGGACATGGATGAGATTGATGCTGCAAACAGCATCACTCAGAACCTGCTGATTCCATGGCACTACGGGGTTGACGGGTCGGTACCCTGGAAGAAGTTGTCAAAGGAGGAGGGTGCCGGTGCCTTGTTGAGGACGATGGAGCAGTACGCTCCCGCCCTGATTGGGTTGATGCGCTCCAGGTCTTTGACCGGCGATATTGACCCGGAGCTAATGAAATCCATCAAAAGGGCAATCATTGAGCAGGGGCTGACAGAGACTGAGGCTTACAAAACCTTCAAGTGAATCTACCCAATGAGTTGATCATGGGTTAGGGTACACTTGACAAAACTAGAATTTGTCCAAAATGGAGGACATCATGCATAGCAAACTTGGCACTCTCCCGGGTGCGACATCCAAGCCGTTTGAGAAGAGCGAGAAGGCGAGTTCACAGAAGATCTCGAAGTCCGAGAAGGCCTCGACCAGCAAGAAGGGATAGATCCCATGACAATGACAGCCAACCACGTTCGGGCTCTTGTCTCCAACAGAGGAGACGGGAACTGGGGCGTTGGAAACACCAACAATCAGATCACTGCGGACGGCAGCATCTACTTTCCGCATGGTTCGGCCAAGTCGGATGCCCCCTCCAGTTCTCAGGACCTGACGAACAACATCAACTTCATTGGGTGGGGCTGCAAGTCGAACTGGATCGTTCAGGCCCAACTGGCAAGCGGAACCTCCTGCACGATCGCAGTGTATGCGGTGCGCCCTACCGGCGTTGAGGAACTTGTTGTTTCAGCCGTGACCATGAACTCGGGTGCCCCGACCTTTACTCACGGCGGCATTGACGCAGAGGTCATTCAGGGCCCTGTCAGCTACTTTCGCTTCCTGATGGCGAGCGCTTCGGGCAGCCCCGTGGTCAACTGTTTCGTCATTGGATGGAACGAAGGAGACATCATCACATGAGAGTCGATGGCAAAGCACCAGCACCCCCGTGGCTTCGCGGACTTGAAGAGATGGAGGCGCGGCTTGCGCACCTTGAAGCGCTCGTGGCAAAGCTCGTGGCGGCATCTGCCCCTGCGCCGAAAGCTGCTCCGAAGGCTGCGAAAGCACCAGAAAAGAAAGCACCTCCGAAAAAGGCTGCGCCGAAGAAGGCCGTGAAGAAGAAGAAGTAGGATGTCCAAGTTCAGGACAAACTGGGCTTCTTTCTTTCGGCACTTCGTGCCCTGGTTCATTGCGCCTCCTGTTCCGCCGATGCCTCCGACACGGTTCATCGTGACCATCTGGAAGTCCTCTCAGTTGTCTGATGGCTGGGAGGAGCAGGTGAGATGCTTTGATGCGGTGTCGATCAAGGCCGTGGACAAGGAGAACTTCCACGAGATTGAATCTGCCCGCGATCTTTCCGACAAGGTGAGGTCTAGCGGTGGTGTTGTTCATGCGTGGGGTTTCCACGACTGCGTGGACTGGAACGACGCCGTTCGCGAGGCTCGCACTGCCGTGAAGGCGGTGAAAGATCTGAACGCCGTCGCCTACCACTGGAACGCCGAGAAGGAGTGGTCTGAATCCAGCAATCCCCCGTGGTTTGGGGCTGTATTTGCTCGTGAGTTCAAGAAGGAGTTGCCCGATGTGCTTCTCTTTGCGAATTGCTTCCGTTCTCCTGTCGATGCTGAGATGATCTCCTACTTTGATCAGTACGAGCCCATGCTGTACGGGACTCGTTCATCCACAATCTCCACCAAGTTTGACCGTGAGTTCGCCCGCACTGACCTTGTTGATGAGAAGATGTCCGTGATGGTTGGTACTGGTCGTCTGGAGGATGGGCGCAATACAAGGGCCTGGGGCTACTTGAAGGACGTTCATGCTTCACCTGGTCTTGCATCACTGGTATCTTCACATCAGCCGAGGTGGGTGAACTTCTTCCGCGCAGGGAAGATCTCCGGTCACGACATGCTCACTGGTGGGAATGACATCAATCCATCGTTGCCAGAGCAGGTCAGAGCCATTAAAACACAACTGGGCGCTGGGATTGGATGACATGAGCAATGATGCTGCTGAGGGTATTGCAATGAGCAGTGATGAGATGTTGCGAGAGATACTCAGGAAGCAGGAGGAGTCTCTCGATTTGAAAGGCCAGCTTGTTCTACTCAATGAAAAGATGGACACGTTGATCGACACGATGAACACAAAGATCAGCCCTCAAGGAGTTTTCTCTGCGTTTTTGCAGTCTTCTCCGCAGGTTCCGCTGTTTCTTTTCATCCTGTCTCTCGTGGGATTGATGCTTGGATTTGGCCCTGAGTTGATCGGGCTTTTGAATTCGGGAGGATGATATGAGGAACGTGTGGATGGGGGTGGTGATTTCACTCTCCTTGCTTGCCTTTGCTGGTTGTTCGCCCTCCCAGCTTCAGGCCCTGCGCGATGGAGTCGTCAGTCTGGGGTCCTGCTCCCTCCACACGTCTCTCGCTTGCACTACGCAGTCGGTTGGTGCGTGCGAGATCCCCCAGGATTCCTGGGAAGGGGATGACTGGAGCCGCTATGCGGACTGCATTGCTGACAGCAGCAAGCGGTGTTCAAGTCAAGGGATTGCACGGTGTGCGATGAATGCAGCCATGAGGGCTGCCGGTGGGCCTGTTGTATCAGGAGGCGTTGGCTGCTCCTCTGAGCCCCTCCAGGCCAAGATACAGGCCTGCATATCAGACACCACCATCGAGACCGAGGAAGAGGCCATTGAGGCCGTTGCTGCCTGTCAGCGTCGGGTGTGTCTGAGGGGGGAGTGATGGCTGCTTGACAAAGCTCATCGGCTATCGGAAAAAGAATCTACACGGAGGAAGTGATGCCCAAGGTCGGAGGAAAGAAGTTTTCCTACGGAGCCGCTGGTAAAAAGGCGGCGAAGAAGTATGCAAAGAAGACCGGGAAGAAGGTCACAACCTCAAAGAAGAAGACAACGAGGAAGAAAAAGTAATGGGAGATCTTGTTTCACTGAAGACTGAGATCGAGCACGAGGGCGAACTGCTGATCTTCGAAGGATTCGAATCTGCAATCCTGGGCTACGGCTCAAGACATGGGATGGAAGGACCCGTCGTCGTGTACGACCGGGACACTTGCATTGAAATCATCAGAGGGGACTCCGGCTGCACTGTGGAGGAAGCAGAAGACTTCTTCATCGAGGTGTTCCTCGACCACGATCGCGGCGCGGCTAGTCCGTTCTTTGTGAACATCGCTCCTGCTCAGGAGCATTGAGCCACTCAGGTGGTCCCGCCTCAACCCTGCGTTCGAACATCCCCGCCAAGGTGGAGCGCCTGTCCGATGGGCAGTCGTTCCACATCTTCTTCAACCTTCGAAGCCTCGTCTTCGTTGCGACAGCGACCTTTCTGAGACGTCGTGACACCTTTCCATTCATCTCGCCCTCTTGTGCTTAGAACCACGTTGCCTTCCTCTCCGTAGAGCATCTCGACACGCACTCCCTTTCTTCTTCTGATGATCTTCATCGCCTGCTCCAGAGCCACAGGAGTGTGCGTGCTGCAAGCACCCCCGTGCTCTCGTCATTTCCCTCAAAGAACTTGTGCCGGAACGGCCTCTTCTTGCCGCCAACCTCAAGGTCCACAGTCTCACCCTTGCCATTGCAAAGGACCCGCATCACACTGCCACGGGGCAACTGCGCTTTCACAGTATGCCATATCCAGCCCGCAACGGCAGGATCTTCAAGGTCCGGCGTGCCATCACTGCCCGTTGGGACAGGGCACAGGACCCTCCAGTTGGGGTGGGATGCGAGCACCTCTGCAACGTCTTCGTTCACTCACCGCTCCGTGTGGTTCCACCTGCTCCGTTGTCCGCAATCCCCTGGGCAATCAACCATGCGCAGACAAGCTGAGTCATGACCTCCACCTGGTCAGGCGTGACATCCATGCCCGATGCGGCTCCAAGAACCATTGCGCCAAGGCTGACAACGGCTACGATGAACTTGCGTGATGTGAAAAGACCTTTCATTTCATCTCCTTGTGACGCCCCGTATGCCCGGGGCCACGGCACCCACCCCGTGCAGGGCAGCGAAATCAGAACCCACTCAATCATTCGCTGTTGAGCGCGGGCCACACTCAAGGGAGGCATCTCCTCCCAACTTCATGGGTTGTGTCGTCTCCAGGCTTCAGCAAGAGCGTCATGAGCGCTCTCCATGGAGTCGATCCCCTCGCATACGAGGGATGTGGCTGAGATGGTCACATGCGGGTCTACCTTTCCGCGTCTTGCGGGCTCTCGTGTGATGACGAGAACAGAGGCTGCATTGTC
>TARA_R110002012_G_scaffold164596_1_pt1 | contig 15067 bp, 6 predicted proteins | sample TARA_R110002012 | Tara Oceans TARA_R110002012 (sample SAMEA4396515) | marine metagenome | biome: Westerlies Biome; feature: [DCM] deep chlorophyll maximum layer (ENVO:01000326); material: water (ENVO:00002006), including particulate matter (ENVO:01000060) such as... | depth 40 m
TACAGTTCGCTGTATTGATCCTAAGTTACCAGTATTAGCTGTCTGTGGACTAGCCATATCTGTATCTCCTTAGATTAAAAATTTATTCCTAATTTTTTGCCAGCTTCCACAAATTGTTCCCATGAAACATTTGGGTCGCCGTCATTGTACCGATCAACAATACCTTCAGCGTCTGTTGGTGCTACGGCAGAGTCAGCATAGTTTGAGTCAAATTGCTGTGGTGGTGCAGTTGGTGCTTTTAACCTATTGTTATCCGCAATAACTTGCGCCATCTTATCTAAAGCTTCCGCATTTGTAATACCTAGAGCTTGTAAGTCATTAGCTGGAATATTATATTTATTCGCTACTTCACTTACTAAAGCCTTACCAGATAATTCTTCGTTTACCTTAGATTGTTCAGCTAACTGTTGCTGTGTGCTTTTCGCCGCCATATCTTTCAGATATAAATTTTTCATCATATCTGCCTGTTGCCTGCCATATGCATCGGCTTGGTTTTCATCCATGCCGTATTGCGTTATAGCTTTCTGCTTTTCCTGTTCTTGAAAAACTGCAACTTCGTTGTCCAAACCAGACATTCTAGCTTGTTCTTCGGCTTTTTCCCTAGTTCCGCGCTCTTCTTGCAATTGTGAGGTAAGATCACTAATTTGTTTATCAGTCTTAGACTGATACTTAGCAAATTCCTCTGCACTAAAAGTTCGTTGTTCAGGCGATTGACCTTGAGTTTGGTCAGCCGCACCAGCTTCAGCTTGCTCACCCGCTCCCTCTTGAGGTTGGTTAGTAGATGTAATATCTTCTATTCCTTCGTCCTCTTTAGGAAGTTGATTTGCTGAATCTCCCGATGGGGTCTGTTCAGTTACCATCTCTTATTTCCTTTCATACGCAATATTTTGCGTTGTTATTATTTATTTGTCAATATATTTATCAGCAGGCAATTGTTCACGTAGTTCAAGCAACTCTTTTAATTTATCCTGCCAAAATGCTTTTACTTCAAAATATTGTCGTGGTATTCCTAAATCATATCCTTCTGTTATCCAATCATTGTATTCATCTAAATACGGAACATTGCTTGGTGCAAAATTATCTTGTATCCACGATCTTTGACCTTCGGTTAAACTTGGATAAAATTTATTATCTCTAAACTCTAACCAATCTTCTATCATAAATATTCCAGATTCTTCTGACGTAAATCTTTTCATGTTTTCATAATATTCAGTCATAGCTTCTGTATTTTCATCTGTTTCAGTAGGTTCATAATCATCTAACTTTAAAAATATTTTTACTGCTTCTTTGCCAGCATAAAAATCATTATTAAGTGCTTTTAATTCATCTTTTAATATTTCTAGTTTTCTATATTCAACATCAGAATCTCTTAATAATTGTGCAGTAAAAAATGCTTCTGAACCAAACCTACCAAGATCATTAACAAATTCATTAATAACTCCAATTTGTTTAGCTGTTCTATCATTTTCTAATCTTGCAGTAAATGTATTTAAAGCAACACCTTTTTCAATTTCTGGGTTTGCTTGAAATCTGTCTAAAGCATATTGCTCTTGATCTCTTAATTTTAATTCAGCTTGTATATTTGGATATGCATTTAATATGTCATCTTTTTGTTTTGTATTAAGCAAAGCCCATTTGTCAGGCATGCTACCCAAAAATGTATCTTGTGGAGTTACAAATTCTTTTTTGTATTGTTCAAGAGCATACTCTTTAACTTGTTCGTTATTCATTGCTCTAAAGTTTATAAAGAATTGACCACCTATACCTTTTTCACCTAATCTTTTTTCTGATGTTGCTACATATTGTTGCATCTTAGGGTATTTTTGGGCAGTAAGATTTAATGCATTTTGAGCCATCCACGGCAAAGATGTGTCTGCAATTAATTGCGTTAACCACATATATTTACCCTCAAAAGGTTGACCAAAAAAAGTTTCTTTATCTGTTTGTCTTTTAACTGTTTGTATTGGAACACCTGTTCTTCCCCATAACGCATCTACAGGACTCATCCATCTAAATATTGTGTCCATTTGACCAACTTGATCCATGTAAACTGGTAAACCATTTCTTCCAAAATAACCTGCTTTTGGCGACATAAATTTGCTGTTATATTCATATGGCAAAAAAGAATCCTCGTTTATACTTTTTTGCAATGGCAACAATTGATCATCTTTCATTAAATAATTATCAACATAATCATCCATGTCTTTTGGTGGACCATGTTTAAATATTTCAGCGCCACTATTTTGTAAATTACCTATAATCCAAAAAGTTATATAAAAACCTAAAAAGTTTTTAAGAAAAAATGCCGATCTTTTTTTACTCATTTTTACAGGTATTTTATTCAAACCTTTTGCACCTGGCTCAGGTCTTAAAAAACGCATACCAAGAGCTTCAAAACCTTGATTTAATAATGCTGTGTTTTCAATACGACTAAAAATAGCTAAGTTAAAAGCTTTTTGAGCATTTGCACCTTTTATCCATTCTTGAAATAAACCTAAAGTTGAAAATTGTGTATTACTATATGTTGCCGCCCATGCCGCATGTTGTTGAGGTGTAAAATCTTTATTTACTCTAGCAGAGTACGGCAAAACATAATTTTTTATTGCACTAATTTGTGCGTATCTATAAGTACCTTCAAATAAACCACCTTGAAAAAAATTGTTTAAATTACTTAATTCTTTTGCTAATCTTTTTGGTCCAAACTTATCAAATAAAGTAGGGTTTGCTTTTTTAAATTCTTCAATGTTTCTATTTACGCTTGAAATAATACCTCTATCACCTTTTACACCAGCACCTTGTTCTTCTAACATTTTAAATGTAACTTCGCCTGCCGATCCTTTTAGAACAGGGTTTACAGCTTGATCAGATACAAGTTGTTTTGCTAATTTATTTCTCCAAATTTTTCCAGTAATAGGCAAATTAGATATCAATATGTCGCTTGCAAGAGATATAGGTGTTGAAATACCACGATATATACCTTGAGCTACTCTTTTTGGGTTAGTTAAATTAGATGGAACAAAAGTTTCAAAAACTGCACCTGCTGTACTTGAGCCAAGACCTCTATAATACATGTCTATATGTTGCAAAGGCGCTAAGGCTACTTTTATTTGTTTACCAAACATATTAATTTTGTCTGATACACCTAATCCAGGCACAGGTGGGTCTGCGTCAAACATATTATTTAAAAATGTTGACACATTTCTTGGTACATAAATTTCAGGTGTAAATGCAACATCAGCTTTACCGCTTGGAACTAGCATGCCTTCAAAAGTAGGACCAATTTTAGGAACTTCCCATTGGTTTTGAATATCTTTAGGGTCTAAGCCTTGATCTAATAAATCATTTTTAGTTTTCATTAAACCAAACTTATTAAGAGTGTTCATCATTACTTGCATTTCACGCCACGATGAACCATATATTTTTCTACTTGCCATCATTGAAGCAGGATCTGGTGTGCTTGGCAATAAACCTTCATAATTTGCCTCTGGATTATCTACTAACATTTCTATAAATGTTCTATTTACTCTACCTTTTGTAAATCTAGGTGCTGGACCTGCAACTCTTCTGCCTGAAACAATTTTTGCACCTGCTTTGTCTTGCCACAACCTAGGAAAATAATTTGGTATGCCCATCATTTTTTCAAAAAATATTTCTGCATTAAAACCTAAACGTACTGTATCCCAAGTTTTGTCATCTACTGCTCTAAATGTATCTGACAAGAAATCAAGCATTTCAATTTCTTCTTCTAATCTAAGGACAGTAACTCTGTTGTACATATCTCGTTTCCACGGCTCTGTTAATGAATCTCTTGCTTCTGACGGAGATAATGGCGTTCTAATACCATACTGTCTATTACCAACATTTATAACCTGCATGTTTGCTGTAATTAATTTAGGATCAGTTACTAATCTTTCTCCGTGCAATGCCGCATACAAATCTAATGTGTCATTAGGATCTCCATATGAATCAAAATTAGTAGTTAAATTGTTAGTATTTATTTTATATTTTTTATATACAAATTTTTGTGTATCTTTAACCCATTGTTCGTTTCTACTAATTATAGAATTTCTAGCACCTTCTAGTTGCCTCATCAAACCAACTGTTCTAGTTTCTTCGTGGCTAGGCAAAAAATGATTGTATAAAACTTTATATGAATCATCGCCATCTTCGTATTCATCTACATATGGTTCGTCTGGTTTTTTACCCTTTCCATCGCTTTCAGGACTTAACTTTTCTTTAAGTTTATTTTCTACTCTTTCAATTTTTGCTATTTTTCTAGCATGCGATGTTTCTATTCTGTCAATAATTTGTTTTGATTCAGGGTCAATAGGAAAACCAAGTTCTTTTTCAAACTTACTAAATCCTTCATCAGGTACTTTTTTATGAACGGCATAAACAAATCTTTTAACCTCAGGAGACAAACCTGTTCCTTCATTAAGTGTAAAACCAAACAATCTTTTAAATAAACTAATTAAGTATTCAAAACCTCTTCTTATTTTAGATTTACTTGCATCTTTCCAAAAACCGCTATCTGGGTTACTAAGGTAATCCATAAAATCATCAGCAAACTTTTCATGATTTTTTCGTGTCCATTTGCCATCTTTTACATTGTAATATTTTAATACATTGTCATATTCATCTGTATTTAAAAAACTTTTTAATTTAGGAACAGTTAAATGACCAATTTCATGAAACATATCTGCTATGTTTGCGTTTTTATAAGAATTTACAACTGTTTTACCATCGTTAAAAAATTGTACACTTGCTTTAACACCTGATTTAGTTTTTCTAAATACTTCAAAGTCTGTAATGTTTTCTATATCTAACATTGTTAATGGTTTACCATCTAACTCTAATGTAATAGCGTCAAGTGTTCGGTTTGCAGTTTGCGTTGAATAAATAAATTTAGCATCTGTTTCAATTTGTGTTGGTTCTGGCGTATAAAATGGATCATCTGCATTTAAAAATGCATCTTGGTTATCATTATATTGTGCCTGATCATACATTAAATCTGCATCATCTGTTTTCATGCTAGTATCTAAATCATCCATAAGATTGTTTATACTTTCATTTGTATAATTATATTTTTTTATTCCATTTGACATGGCTTTCGTATAATATTCTTGCGTTGGTGTATTTCTTGAAAATGATGTGTTGTTTCTTTCAGGAAACTCTTTGTATAATAATCTTAAAGATTTTTCCATTTCATTAATTACATCTTTTACTATTTCCATATGCACACTAGAATCACGACCTTCTTCCATTTTTCTTTTTCTATATGTTTTAAAAATGCTTAAAATATCTTCATCATTATGTAATTCTTTTTGTACTGCATCTGGTTCTCTTATAAAATTAGGGGAGTCTGACTTGTATAAAGCTGGAGTACGAGATGATACGTCATATTTTGTTGTTACTAATTCAGTTTTAACGCCTTCGTATAAACCGCCTTTATAATTTAAATCATCAAATTGTTTTTTTATAAAATACGGCACAGAATCTTTTGTTACATCTACATAAGAATTAGCATTTGTTGCTTCACTACTAAAATTAGTTTTATATATTATTTTTGAATAATGTTTTTGATTTGCGCCTTCTAATCTTTTTCTAACATTACTGGTTGCACTTAAATCCGTTTCTTCTTTAAATTTTCCAAAATTAATTGCACCAAAAAGTCTACCTCTAATTTCATTATTGCTTCTAGCCATTTCATCAGTTTTTAAGGCATCTGCTACATCGCCACCATATAATTCTTTAACCTGACTCCAAGTTATTTTTGGTATAGCTCTACCTGTATAAGGCGCATCAAAAGATTCGTCTATATCTTTTAAGTATCCCATATAATTAGACAACATCTCATTAGGTGAATCTCCCATAAATGACGTCATATTTGCTTTAAATGTGTGTCTCCTTAATAACCTTTTAAACTTTTTGCCATCTGTTGTGTTTTCAAATTCTCTTAATGTAGGATCTGATACTCCATTTCTTACTTGTTGAATTTCTGTTAGTTCATCCCAATCTTTAGTGCTAATTGTTTTAAAAGCATTATTTATACTTAAACCAATTGGTATAATTTCATAAAGTGGCTCTTTAATAAAAGTTTCTTCATTTATCAAATCTTCAAAATCTAAATCTTCTCTCAAAGCTTTTTTAGGATTATATTTAGTATATAAAATACCATTTATATCTCCTCTGTGAATATAATTCATATTAGTTGTAGTTAAACCAATGCTTGAACCAACCGCAGAAACGCTATCATCAAATAATATTCTTGTCATATTGTTGTTTCTTGCATACTCCATAATCATTTTTGCCATCATTTGGTTAAATGTTTTTTCGTTTAATCTTGGAGCGTCAGGAGCTACTTTCATATATCCATCAATCCAAGGTATTTGAATATTAGGCAATCTTCCCATTTCTATATCATTAATTTTTTTACTTGATAATCCAAGGTCTTTTTTTAAAATTTCTCTAAATTCCTTTAAAGATGTGCCTGCCATAGGATGCTTTTTACGCATTTGCTCTGCACTATCGAATCGGTGATCATAACTTCTTTGAGACAAATAAGTTACTATATTTCTCCTTCTTGCAGTTCTTGTTGGTTTGGTTCTATCTAATTCATCGTAAACCATTCCTTGAAATGAATCCTCTGGTAAAGTGTTTTTCCAAAAATTATTTTTTGATGCATGATCCCACATAACTGTATTTTTATAATTATTGCGACTTGCTTTTGCGTTTTTAAGTTCTAACTCTAATTTTTCTAGGTTGGGTTGTGTCATACTAGATCTTTTCGCTTTCCTAATTTGTGTATCTAGTTTTATAACAGCAGAATTACGAACTAAATATTCATTTGTCATATCTTCAAACTCACGCCATTCTTTAATTTTTGCAACATCAACCCTGTCAGTTTCTTTTACCCTGCTACTTTTCCATGATTGTATTTCACTTACTGATATAGCACGCGTGCCATCAGCTTGTGTTACAGTTTTTATTCTTGCCCACCCTAAACCATCAGCATCAGCTCCATGAAAATGCATTTCTAATTTATTGCTATGCCCTCTAAGAAAATTGTGTTTTTGTATTTCTGAAGCATAATTAGCAATTTCATCTGTACTCATATATTGACCAGCACCTGTAAATGTGTTGGCAGGGTCTGATATGTCAAATAATTCATCTAAATCTGCTTCTGGATATTTTTGTATCAATTCAGTCATTGTTTGATATATTCCATATGACTCGTGGTTATGTACCAAATTTAATATTTTTTCATCATTTGGAGTATCGTTTACACCCAAAGTGTTGTATGAATTATAAGTCATAGACCTTTTTAATCTAGAATCTGAACTAACCATTTCGCCAACTAGACTATTAGGAATTACGTTTACAAAATACTCATCTGCAAATTGCCTTGCATCTTCAACAGTTTGTTCTAATGATATTTTTTTAATTTTTCCCATGTCTGTTATGTTGTAAACATCAAACAAACCCTGATCATTTTCTTTGATCCATGCAGACTTAGAATAATAATTTGCTTTTCCGTTTATATATTTTGGTTTAGAAAATTTGTGTTTTAATAAAACTGTGCCATCTTCTTTAAGAAACGAGCTGTCGTTAATTCTTACTTCATAACTAATCATGTTTCTTCTTACTAAATCATAAATTTCAGAAAAACTTACATCTTTTGTATTCTTAGGGTTTATCTGATCATACAAACCATTCTGTCTTAGTGCCGCGTCAAAAGTTACTTTTGGATCTGTTTTTGCAACATTGCCATCATTAATTTTTTTCTTAATTATATTTTGATATTCTTGTAGCCATGAATTGTATAAAGAATTTGCTTTTAAAGTTTTATTAAAATTTTTACGTACAGCAATATCGTCTACAATATCTAAATCAACATTAAGTCTTATTCTTAAAGCTTCAATTGCGTCAAATGAATTACTAACAACAGGACTTGCCATCATTTGATAATCTGTATCAGGCTCTTCGTACGAATGAAATGTTCTGTCATTAATGTCATTTATTTCTGTTTCATATCTATCTGATCTTATATTGTTTAATTCTAATTTATGACCTTCGCCACCTTTTATTCCTGCGTCTGATGCTCTTTGATAACCTAACGCATTAATTAAATTAGCGCCTAACGATCTTAATTTTACATCTTGTGTTCTACCAAAACCTGCAAGATGTTCTTGGCTTATTTTACCCATTGGATCTTCACCAATTGCTACTCTGTGAGATAGTTCTGTTCTTGATTCTTTTAAAGGTTTAATTAATTTATGGCTTGTATCAATAATTTCATTTTTTGCATTTTGATGCGAGTTCCAATATATAGTGTTTTGCCAATTTGTATGCATTCTAACTATTGGATTACTTAAATATTCTTGTCGTTGTACGGGTGTCATTTCTGGCAAGTCATCAAAAACCCTATTAATATCATCTAAGATTTTTTTATTCTGTGGCATTTGAGGATCTGTTATATTTGCATAAGTAGCTTCTGGAGTATTTATAATTCTAGTATCAGATTTATGCACATTGCTTAATTGATTTGGTAAATCTTGCACACCTGCATTACCAAATGTTCGTTCAACTTTATAAACATATTTAGGCAACTCTTCTGATAAATATTTTTGCCTTATGTCTGCTGGCAACTCACTCATTCTGCCATTAGGTATAAAGTTTGTATTGTTTGCTAATTCAGTTGTGTTTCTTGCGCCACCTCTTAATATACGCCGTACAACATTTTGTCCAATTTCAAAAGGTATTCCAATTATTCCTGTACCTATTAAAAAACCTAAAGCCTCACCTGGCTCCACATCTATTCCTAAAAATTGCGTTCCTGTAATATTGTTTTCTAAAAATGGTTTTATAGTTGAATGTGGATTTGTTGTGTTAACTAAATATGGCATAGACGCTGTAGCCATAATATTACCTGCTAAACTATCACCAAAATTAGCTCTATGCGCTATCATTGCTTCTTCAAACAATCTTTCTTCTTCAGCACTAAATAATCCTGCTCTATAATAACCTTGCTGTACAAGTCCTGTTGAATACGGAATTAAATACCTTTCTTCTGCCATTTCAAATTTAACTGCTTTACCAACATTAGAATAAGTTAACCAGTTTTTTGGTCTAACAGTTCCCCAAAATCCCTTGTTCTGATATGCATTTTTTATTGCTTTAACTTGTTTTACAGGATTTTTTGCCAATACACTTTTTACAATACTGCCAGTCATTTTTAAACCTGAAGTTAAAAAAATCATTTCTGCAACTGCTCTTGGTGCGTTTCTTATTCCTTCAACTTGTTTAAATTCATTAAAAGCTAACTCTCCACCAAAACTGCCAAATTGTTCTGTTCTTTTTGCATTAGTTGATAAAATATTTTGCCAAGTATCTTTCCATAGCACATTAGCATTTTTGTCTCTAACTCTTTCAGGTTTCATTCTTCCAAGCGCTATAAACACTTCGTCCATTGCTAATGTGCCAGCTTCATAAGGATCTATTTTATTGTAACCTGCTGTTTGGCTTAAATATTTATCTGCTATAGTTGTAAGCTCTGTAAATTTATTTTGTGGCAAATTAACTTTTTCTGATTGCACAATACTGTTTACTTGATTAAATATTTGTTTTGTACTTTGTATTTCTTGAAATGCAGATGCTTGTTGTTGAGCATCTTTGTTTACTTGAAAAGTATCAAACTCAGGAGCATACTCTAATGCTTGATCACCATATACTCTTTGCATTTCAGGATCTGTAGATATTCTAGTGTTTGGTGGTGGACCCATTGGCGTTGGTGGTGGCATTGTTGGCAACGTGCTTTGTCTAGTTTGTTGCCTTTTACTAAAATTTAAAAAAGGTCTATCCTCAGGATTTATATTACCTGGATCGCTTGGCGGGGGTGTTGTGTCAAAAAAATCTCTTTGCCTCATTAGCCATAAAATAATCTTCTAGTTCTAGGAGCAACTCTTTGTCTTGACATGTCTCTAGACCTTTGGGTTGCTTGCGCAAATCTTTGCGTATATGGGAACTGTTCAAGATATTCTTGGAATTGTAATGTAGGTGATTGACCTTGTTGTATTCTTCTACCAAGTTCACCATAGTAATCTTGTATAGCCTGATTATAAACATCTCCAGACGCTTGTCTTTGCACAGGTGTCATATTTTTTGGCAATGTTCCAAAAAAAGTTGCTTGCGGTTGACTATCTAAAAATCTAGAAAACACACTAGAAGGATCATTTTTTGTATTCATGTTGCCAAATGAACTTGTAAATTCTTCAAATGTTGCCATTAATTACTCCCTGCTTGCATAAACTGGTTTTTTGTAAAATTGTTTAAACTATTTTGATCAGCAGGAACACCATAAGCATTTGCTGTGTATTCAAGAAAAGAAGTTTTGCCTGCAAATTGTTTATCACCAGCCACCTTTTTTACAGTTTCTTCATCTGCTTCTTCGTATGCACTATCTACTTGTCTTAATTTGTTTGCTTGATCTCTTGACCATGCGTCATATAATGCGTCTGTATCAGGACTTACATATCGCATATAGTTAGCACCATACATACTATTAGCCATTCCTCTAATCAAATTGGATACAGTATATTTATTATCTGATCTATCACTAAATGCACTTGCTATACCTTGCCCAGTTGATTCTAAACCTGCTTCTTGTTCGTTTCTATATTTTGTTAAAAGTTTACCAAATGATGCAGTTTGTTTTTCAAATAATGTATTGCCAGTACCACCTTGTAAAAAATCAGCCGTAAAGTCATCAAATGTTTGCATGGTGCCAGGTTTGTCTTTTCCAAAATTTCTAGTTATATCTTCTGCCATATACGTAGCTTCTGCTTCTGGTTGCAAGCTTGAAAAATACTGACCAATAGGACCGCTTCGATATAATATACTTTGACCAAGTCCTTGACCTGGTGCTAATTTATCTACACCACGTGCAAAACCAGACATTCTTGCGTTGTCTGATAAAAATCTATCAATATAATTATTAAAGTTTTCATACTCTTTTCTTTCAAGAGGTGTATCAAATTCATCAAACATATCCGTATTTGGCATATAAATCGGCGCGCCATCACCACCACCACCACCACCTCCGCCTGGAGGCTGTGGCAATAAAGTTGTCATTTGGTCTCCAACATCAACTGTTTGATTTGGCACAGACCTCATTTCTGTTTCTGCGCCTGGTTGAAATCCAGCACCTGTTGCTTCTAGCCCAGTTGTTCTAATTGGAGATGGGACATTTTCTCCCGTACCAACAGCGCCAAATTCCTGATTAATACCTGATTGAGGTTGCGCTCTTTGTATTTCAAATTGTTTATACAATTCATCTAATGTAGTTGGACCATCTGCAAAAGCGTTATTCATTGCTTGAGTAGTTGTAGCACCTACATCACTTGTGTTTTCTGTAATATTTTCTACAGTTTCTCCGCCTTCTGTTACAAACTGTGCTTTTCTTCTAGCATCTGCTAAAGAGTCTGCCTCTACAGTTGTTGGGTATGTGCTACCATCAGCTCTTCTTATTTGAATAAAATACTGCATTAAATACCTTCTTCGTTAATATCTGTTCTTGCACCAGGTCTAGGTGTACCAGGCGCAACATCTTGCGTTGGTGCCTCAGTAGGTGGCGCAGGAGGAAAACCTTGAGCTTCACTAGATAATACCGCACCGCTAACCCCTGGAGGTCCTGCTGGTGGTGGCATATCTTGTGGTGCGTTTGGTGGAGGCGGTGCTTGACCTGACTGCTCAGGACCTTGCCCAGTCATTCCGAATTGACTCATCATCGCTTGGAATTGTACATCCATCGCCGTTTCTTCCTGCTGTTCTTTCTTCATTGCTTTTCTCAACATATCTAAATAAACCATAGCTTCTTGTTGTTGTCCCTTAGCCATTAAAGCTTGAACAACATTAATCATAACTGCTTTTGGATCTAATGTCTCGCCCTGTTGTGCGTTAATTTCTTTTTTAAAATCTTCAACATCTTGTACATCAAGTATGTTATCCCATATCCAAACGTCAGGTGCAAGAGGGTTTGGTCCTTCTCTCATCATCTGCGCCATGGTTACTTTTTGCGGATCATCCTGTGGCATTTGCGGTTTAATTGCAATCTCAATTGGACCACCTTCGGCAATATCATCTGGAGATATAGGACCCATAAACCACTTTTTAAGTTCATTGTATTTACCTCTCATCTCCATTGTTCCGTAATCACCAGTCGCATATTGCGCTAAAAGTAATTCTGATATTTGTTGGTACGCACTTTGCAAAGCATAAACTCTAGGCTGTACTTGATGTTCAGAACCTGACCTTAATAAGTTTGCCGCGTATCCTGACAATTGAAATTGTAATTCACCATACGCAACATTTGGCAGACCACCTCTTTGTAGTTCTGCTGAAATCATTCCTAAATAATCTCCTGTGTTTGCAGGCATAGTTATCTCTGGCAACAAATCAATAGATGTGTTTGCTGGTAAATCAACTTCTGTTCCGTCTCTCCAAGGATCTGTTTCTAATGTTGCAGAACCATCAGGACTTGTAACTACATACGGATGTCTCGTAGAACGAGATATTAATGTTTTCATAGAACTCATTGCAAAATTGTAGTCATGGAAAAGTTCCCGATTAGCCGCGAACACAGATTCTCCGTACTCACGAGATGTATACTCACTAGATAAATCTCCTTGTACGTATGGTTGCGGACCCACAACTCCAACAAAGCAAGGAGCGCAAGGCATCCCCTGTATCATAACTCCGTGTGGTGTTGGTTTCTTAGCAAACTTTGATCCCCCTGCATCTATAATTATGCAATTCATTTCTCTGTCATAATAATCCCAAACATCTATACCTTGTTCTTCAGCTTCTTGTTCAGGAGCAGAGACATCCATATTGTAAATAGCTTTGATTGACTCTTTAGTTCTTTTCTTTCTATGAGCAATCCAGTTAATACCTTCATCATCCATTTCATATATAACGTGCAAAGGATCCCATGCAGTAATATCTACATATGCACTACCATCTGGTCTTGTATTTAATACAGACCTACCAGCAAAATGACCTCGAAGTGCAATGTGAAATGATAATTGTTCTCTTGCATTTGGTTGTCCCATCCTTAGCAATCTTTCGTCTGCTAAGTTTAATGCACCAATTACCCACTTCTCTTTGTTGGCTCCAATAATTCTATCTTGTTCGTTCTTGCCTTCATTAGGTACTCTTACAATCATGCTTGATGTTGTAAGGTATGCCATAATTTTATCTGCTAAAACTCTTGGAGTGTTGGATGTGTATGATTGAAAACCCTCTCCTGCATCATATGGGTTCATACGATACAAAGAATAATCTTCTTCCATTCTTTTTCTAACCTGCTTGAAACCTTCGGCTTCAAATCTTCTTTTTATTTTATCTAATAAATTATCTATCTGTGCCATTTACCATCTCTTTACAGTAATTTTTTGTTTTTCTTTAGCAAGCCTTGCATAACCAAAGTTTATTACAAGACCATAAACAATTGCCTTAGCACCATGATTGAAAGCATCCCTAGGTTCTCTTCCAACCACATTTCCATTTCGGTCTGTTCTCCATGAGTATACATGAACTTGCCCATCAAAGGGATTCTGGCAACCACCTAGTTCAGAAATAATACCTCGACATTGCGGATTAAATACCATGTTAGGTTTGTTTGTAACAGGGTGAGGTTTTAAAAAAGTATTAAACCTTTCTATCCCATCCATTACTCCAACCTTTTCACTAATCATAGAGACGTTAGCCTTGTGCCACCACACATCAACAGGTCGTCTTTCAGATTGCGCATGTGCCGCAATATCTATTACTCCTGAATCTACATCTTGCCACCATTCTCTATTTTGTGCAATTTCTATGATATCTTCTGTTGTCTTTTCTCTTTCATATATTTCATCTATAACTACAACTTGGTCATCAATTTTTTGTATGACCTCAACGGCGTAGGCACTTTGTGTAATACTTGAGTACCCTGGATCTATCCATAAGTATACTGGACTTCCTGCAACATATTGCGCGTCATTATTTACGTGCAACGCAACATCAAACAATGGGTGTACCAATCCTTTAGGGGGTGATGGCTTACCAGCAAGTCGTTCCATAAACCATGTATCGCTGTGTAGTCTTTCAAGACTTAGTATTTCTGGATCTTCTCTGCCACCAGGATACACAACATTGTTAGACCATGACGGCAGGCTAAAGCTTTTAGCATCATCTGGGTTAGGGTGCATTTGCCATGCTTCAAATCTAGACGGGTACCAACCAAGGCTTGCCTCAAATGTACCTTCTAAAAATAGCCACCCTCTCTTTTCAGCAATACGACCACGCAGTCTTAGAAAAGACTCGAAGTCAATCTGTGATGCTTCACATGCAACAATACCATCTGGTGCTTCCATCGCTAGAGACCTGTAGTCCTGTGCTGATTTAGTCTTTATACGTATGCCGTTAACGCATTGTATTTCGCCTGGGTCTATACGCTTAGACGCATTTTTCAGTAAACCTAGTCTGCCAAGCATGTCTAGTAAATATTCAAATTCAGCTCGGCATCTCTCGTAGTCTCTGGCTACTAGCCATATAATTCCGTTGTCTTTTATTTCATCAAACTTAGCCAGTACATGCACGGCACCCATAAATGATTTACCTGCACGCTCACCACCTGCTACTAATTTAATACGTGCTGGGTGGTTAAGTATCTTTACTTGTTCTTCAGTCAGTTCAAAGCCTAACTGACTCAGTAACATATCTCTATCTTCTATAAGCATTAGTTAAAGTAAAAGGAGTATTGATAAAAAGACTTGCGTTCCTGACTCTTGTGTTTACACCTAGGACAAGTCTCTGGTTTCTCTTCGTAGTCAGTCAGTACCTCAAAAGTGTCTGTCTCACACTCTTCGTTATTACATATGTAATCATACATTGGCATAGCAAATAAGATATCACATTAAATAGGGGTAACGCAATATCCTGCATTTGGTATAAAGAAAAGGGGGTTTCTCTCTCTTTCTACACTATCTCTCTCTTCCCCCAAAAGAAATTGTAATCATATAGATTA
>TARA_R110002012_G_scaffold52387_5_pt1 | contig 15066 bp, 12 predicted proteins | sample TARA_R110002012 | Tara Oceans TARA_R110002012 (sample SAMEA4396515) | marine metagenome | biome: Westerlies Biome; feature: [DCM] deep chlorophyll maximum layer (ENVO:01000326); material: water (ENVO:00002006), including particulate matter (ENVO:01000060) such as... | depth 40 m
ATCCTCTGCTCCGTACCGGCTGATCAGGTCAATATTCTCTACCGGGAGGAATATTGTGTCACCGCCCGCATATTCCAGATGAAGGCAGTCATGCGGCGCGCCGGTAAGGTCCAGCGTCTTGAGGCCTACATAGCGCCCCACCCCATGATCAATATGCACGATCAGGTCGCCAGGATTGAGTGCGGCGGCATCTGATATGAAATTCGCTGTCTTCCGCTTACGCCTAGGCCCGGCCAGCCTGTCGCCCAGAATGTCGGCTTCCGAGATCAAAGCCACGTCCGGCGTCTCGAACCCTGACTCCAGAGGGATTTCCACAACCGTGAAGTCAGTCTTCTTTGCCGCGTCGAGAGAATGCACCAATGCCAAGTCTGTCAGGCCGTGATCCGCCATGACATTGATCAGGCGATCTGCTGAACCAACCGACCATGCCGCAAACACAACCGGGCGACCGTCAGATTGGAGACGCTTGGCATGAGCAATCGCCGCTTCGAATACATTGATGTCTGCGTGCAGGCGTTCCGGGGCGAAATCACGGCCAGCACGGCCTCCTAGGTCAAATGCTTCGGCGCTGGGTTCGGATGGATAGAAACGTGCGGTGGCTCGCGAAGCGAGCCCGGCCTCCAATTCCCTTGGAGTCAGGTAAAGCGAATCCGGCGGCAACACTTTCGCCTGTCGTACATCTCCTTCACCCGCCTCCAAACGGGCGGCATGATAGTCTTCAGCTTGCGACAGGCGTTCTGCGGACGCTTCACCGGCGAGATGGCCCATGCCTATAAGCGGGTCTGAGCCCACATAGTCGAATACTGTTTCCAGGTGGTCATGAAACAATGGCAGCCAGCCTTCCACGCCCTGCCGCCGGATGGATGCGCGCGCGGCTTCATAAGCCGGGTCGCCCGAAGGCGGTCCGAACGCGGCCAGGTACTTCTCGCGAAACCGCGCCAGCACATCATCGTCAAACAGGATTTCGCTGACCGGTGCAAAGGCGACGCTTTTCGCATCCCCTGTAGACCGCTGCGTTTCGGTGTCGAAGGTGCGGAGGGTTTCCAATGTGTCGCCGAAAAAGTCGAGACGATACGGTTCAGGAGAGGTCGGCGGGAAAATATCGATGATCCCGCCCCGAATCGCGAACTCCCCATGCTCGCGCACGGTGCTTGATCGCAAATAGCCATTTACGGCAAGATACTCGGTAAGTTCTTTCTGGTTCACGGACTGGCCGAGCGTGACCGCGAATGAAGACCGGCGTAGCACGCTAACAGGAGGCACCCGCTGAACCAGCGACGATGCGGTGGTGACCACCAGGATTGGACCCTGCTCCGGGTCATAGCGAGATAACCGCGCAAGTGCGGCGCATCGGCGAGCGGAGACTCCCGCTGTCGGGCTGACCCGATCATAGGGCAGCGTGTCCCAACTTGGCAGGTCGACCTGCTCCAGACGGGGCTCGGCAAACTGCGCCACCCGCCGCGCTGTGGCCGCTGTCTTGTCATCACGGGCGACATAAACTCCCGCCCCGCCGCGCTTCTGTAATGCGGCACAAAAGGCAATCAGGTCTGCACCAAACGGCGCACCAGAGAGGGCGGCCGGACCGCTGAGGGATTTCAATAGCTCTACAGGAGTCATGGGCACGATGTATTCGACAGAAATGGGAAGAAAGGCTGACTTAACCGCCTTGGGCGGCGTATCGGAATGCGATGAGTTGGTCCAGCACGGGACCGCGATGAGTCTCAGGCACAGGCTTTTGGCCAATCAGCCACGCATAGACCTCCCAATCCGGAACTCCGAGCAGACCCTCGAATTCATCAAGTTCTGATTCACCGAACGAACCAATATGCGCATCTGCGAACGAACCCATGAGAAGGTCCATTTCCCGGAATCCGCGTCGCCAGGCCCTGAATTTGAGTTTTCGGCGACGTGCTTCCATTCTTCGGCTCCTTTGATTTGCCAAACCATATAGAACGCGCAGCTGGAATAAACAGCGGCGATTGTGCAGCGCACCGCGCGCGCATAGTCTGGTTGGGATGCGGGACGAACGACTCTTTCCTTTGTTTGAGGGCCTAGACAGTTTGTCTGGTGTCGGCCCGAAGCTGAAGCCTGTGCTGGAGCGCCTGACAGGTGGCGACAGTATTTGGGAATTGTTGCTTCATTTGCCGGAGCGCTGGGTGGATCGTCGGGTAAAAGAATACATTGATGATGCGGTGATCGGCGAGGTCTCGACCCTTCGCGGCGAAGTACATGCTTATAACGCACCCTATTCTGATCGATCTCCGCACAAGATCGTTCTGTACGATGGCACCGGATTTCTCACACTTGCCTTTTTCCGGGCTGACGGCAGATGGCTGCAAGGCCAATTTCCGATCGGCAAGGAGCGTGTCGTATCTGGAATGGTCGAAGAGTTCAATGGCGAGCGCCAGATGACCCATCCCGATCACATTGTTGATCCCGCCAAAGGCCCAATGCCTCCTGCTGTCGAACCCATCTATGGTCTTACAGCGGGTTTGACGAACAAACGTGTTCACAGCTTCGCCGTTCAAGCGCTGGATCATATCGTCGATGATTTACCGGAATGGGCGGATCCCGACTTGGTCAAGGCGCGAGGTTGGTTGAGCTTCAAAGCGGCCCTGAGCTGCCTTCATGCACCGATAGAGTATGATCCCGAACTGTTTGAAAGGGCGCGCGAGCGATTGGCATATGACGAAGCGCTTGCGCGTGAATCAGCATTTGCGCTGGCTCGCGCAAGCCGCGCCAAAAGAGCGGCGCCCTCTGTCCCGGTGAGTGCTGAATCTCACCAAGCACTCTTGCGCGCGCTCCCCTACAAGCCGACCGGCGCCCAGACGCGTGCATTCGAACAGATCGCCGCCGACATGTCGTCCACCTCCCCCATGCGCAGGATGCTTCAGGGTGATGTTGGCGCGGGCAAAACGCTGGTCAGTGCGATGGCCGCGGTTCAAGCTGCGAGCGCTGGTTTCCAGACGGCATTCATGTCTCCCACGGAAGTCTTGGCCCGTCAGCAATATGAAACCATGGATCGACTTCTGTCACCGCTAGGTTACACCGTCGCCGCGTTGACGGGGCGAGACAAGGCATCGACGCGCGAAAGCATATTGATGGGACTGGCCGACGGGAGCATCCACGTCGTTTCTGGCACCCAAGCCCTCTTCCAGCAGTCCGTCGCATTCCGCAATCTGGGTCTGGTCATCGTCGACGAACAGCACCGCTTTGGCGTGGCTGACCGCATGCGCCTCGCTGGAAAGGCCCTCAGTCCGCACATGCTTGTCATGAGCGCGACACCGATCCCTCGAACCTTGGCACAGGCGGTTCACGGAGATCTTGACGTGTCGATACTGGATGAAAAGCCACCCGGCCGCGTCCCCGTCGAAACCCGCGCGATCCCAGACACACGCATGGATGAGGTAGTAGATGCCGTGAGTCGGGCGATGCGTCGGGGCGAGCGCGCTTTCTGGGTATGCCCCAAGGTTGATGTCGACGACGATGACTCCACTGCCGTTGGCCGTCATGCGGCTCTGACCGACCAATTGAATGTGCCTGTGGGGCTCGTCCATGGTCGCCTCAAGCCTGCAGAGAAAGACGCCGCACTGGAAGATTTCCGCGCAGGGCGTACCAGGTTATTGGTCGCAACAACGGTGATCGAAGTAGGCGTCGATGTGCCAGAAGCCACGATCATGGTGATCGAGCGCGCAGAGGGGTTTGGCCTCGCCCAACTCCATCAGTTGCGAGGTCGCGTCGGTCGGGGTGATCGTCCATCCTATTGCCTGTTGCTCTACAGGCCGCCTTTGGGCGAAACAGCGCATGAGCGGCTCGACACGCTCCGGCGCACAGAGGACGGGTTTGAAATTGCTGAAGCGGATTTCAAACTTCGTGGCCCCGGCGATATGCTGGGCTTGAAACAGGCTGGGGCCACAGATTATCGGGTACTCGATCTAGCGCGACACGCCCCGCTGCTCGAAATCGCAAAAAAGGACGCCGAAGCCATCGTAAGTCGCGATCCCCAGCTTTCTGGTGAACGGGGCCAGGCACTTCGGCTCGTTCGGGAACTCCTTACGCCCCGGATTCAGGCTCCGGCGACGGAGTAGATTGAGTCGATGGTGCATCGCCCTCTTTGATCGGCAGATGCTCGGGAACCACCAGACCGGCCGAAAGGATCATTTTAGCGCCCTCCTCAACCGTCATGTCGAGGCGTACGACTTCGCTCGATTCCACATACATCAAGAAGCCCGACGTGGGATTCGGAGTCGTCGGCACGAATACTCCAATGAATGCGGGCCCAAGAACCGTTTTCAGCTCGCCCTTCGCAGGGCTCGACACGAACCCAAGACACCAGGTGCCCTTCTTCGGGTACTCGATCAGAACACACTCGCTGAACTGTTCGGTATTGTTACTCGCAAAGACTTCAACCAGTTGCTTGAACGCCGAATAGACCGAACGGACGAAGGGAACACGGGTCAGAATGCGATCAGCCAGACTGATGACGGAACGACCGATGAGATTCGTCGCAATGCCGCCCAGCACGGTAAGAAACACGATGAGCACGATCAGTCCGAAACCGGGAACTGCGTAATTCAGATAAGTTTCAGGTTTCAGTGCCGCCGGCAGTAAGGGCACAACGCGCTTGTCGATTTCACTGATCAAGAATTGCAGAATCAGGAATGTCACGACGACTGGCAAGGCGATGAACATGCCTGCAAAGAAGCGCCCCCTGAGCCAGCCGAACAGGCTGACTCGTGGGGGCGGCTCCGTAGGAAGAAGTCCGTAATCTCTCTTTTTCGACTTCGGCATCAATAGTTTCCTTCGGCGTCCGGTCAGGGGTGACTTGGCGTTACGCCTTGGCGGGATGGGTGTTCCGCGCAATTGTGACAAGATGGGTAGCCAAGATCAGATTCTAAAGGGTTTACAGGCATGGGCCGGGCAATTTTACGGCGCTGACGCGACCGTTGAACGGCTGGTTCGCCTGTCAGGAGGTGCCAGTCAAGAGACCTGGAGCCTGGATGTTGAACAGGGCGGCAAAGTTGTCGACCTGATTTTGCGCCGCGTACCGGGCGGTGTCAGCGTTGCCCGCAATTCCGAAGCCATCGGCTTGGGCACGGAGGCGAAGTTGCTCTCCTGTGCTGAGGGAGAGGTTCCTGCTCCGAAAGTGGTTCAGGTATTCGAGCCTGACAGCGATATTGGCGAAGCGTTCCTGATGAACCGTATTCCGGGACAGACCATCGCCCGCAAGATTCTGCGAGATGACATCTACTCGGCCGCTCGCGGAAGACTGACAGAGCAGTGTGGCCAAGCGCTCGCCGCCATTCACCAAATTCCTCCGGAAGCTTTGCCGGATTTGCCCAAGAGTGGCGGCCTGGACCAACTTGCGAAATACGAAACCATCTATCGCGACTTCAACCTTCCTCGCCCGGTATTCGAGCTTGCCATTGCCTGGCTGAAATCGAATCGACCGGACGCGGTCCCCCCGGTTCTCGTACATGGCGATTTCCGACTTGGAAATCTGATCGTCGATGAGACGGGGCTTGCCGCCGTACTGGATTGGGAACTCGCTCATCTTGGTGATCCCCGCGAAGACATTGCCTGGCTCTGCGTCAATTCATGGCGCTTTGGTTATTCAAAGAACCGCGTTGGCGGTTTTGGAGACCTGGATGAGCTGTTGAAGACTTATCAGACTGCGGGCGGTCGTACTTTTTCCACCGAGGAGATCGACTGGTGGGAAATCCTCGGAAGTCTGAAATGGGGCATCATGTGCATGATCATGTACGAAGCCTTCCGGTCTGGCGCCGATCCAAGCGTGGAACGTGCGGCCATTGGGCGACGCGTGTCCGAAACCGAGATTGATTTGATCAATCTGCTCGAGAAAAGGGCCTGATTAATGCACGACGCGCCTTCCCAGAAAGAGATGATCACGGCGGTGAAAGCCTTTATTGACGAAACCGCCATGCCTTCATTGACGGGGCATGCCGCCTTTCACGCGCGGGTCGCCTCGAATGTTCTCGCGACTGTTCTCAGAGAATTGGATATCCGGCCAAGCGCTGAAGCAGCCGAGCGGCAACGACTTGCGGCTCTACTCAATGCAGACTCCACCGCATCCGCTCGCGACCTGAATGAACAGCTTTGCACCCTGCTGCAACGCGGCGACATGGATCTGACCACACCTGGTTTGTTGGAACACCTCAAAACCACCACATTTGACCAGTTGTCTGTCGATCAACCGGGCTATTCTGGCCTGCAGACCGACTGACCTGTTTCACACAGAACAAACTTCATATCAGGAATAGCAGATGAAACGTTTCACTGTATTGATCGCAATTGCGGCAGTGCTAGCCATTGGCGCTGGTCCTTGGGTTTGGAACACCTTCATCTCGCCGCGCCCTCAACTTGAACTGGATCCTCTGAAATATGCAGAAGATTCAAGCTGGTCTGCCCTCCCCGTGGAAGAAACTGCTCCTGTCTGGGTGGATGGTTGGGGCGTCGACGTGTTCCTCGTCAGTGAAGATTCGGCCCTCAAGGGCACCACGCAATCGGAGTTGCAGAAACGTGAACTCAGAGGGCGTCGTCAGGCCCAGTCACTGAAAGACCACCTCGGATTGGTTGGTGAGGTCTATGCCCCCCTCTATCGAGACAATGCGACCCATGACGACCTGACCCGCGCTTTCGAGTCCTATCTCCGACGCGACAATCGTGGTCGTGCCTTGGTCATTGCTCATGACCGCCCATTGCCGGAATCTATCCTTGCCCGCCTGGAACAAGACTCGTCCCTGCGGGAACGCTTCGGCGGCTTTCTGTCCATTTCAGACACCAAGGATGGCATTCCCCCGTTGGCTGTTTCAGGCGAACCTGCATCTGTCGATGAACCGCTTCCCTATTGCAGCGATCGCCTGAACGATGCGGCGAGCTGCCAAATTGTCGTGCCGGCGCACAAGAAAAAAGGTCTCTGGATTTTGACAAGCGAAGGCACACCCGGCGGTGACCTCATTGCATCATTTCCAACCTGGCTCGACGAGAATGTCGGCAAGATGGCAGAGCCTCTCGGTGACTTCGAGGAGGTCGAGATCGTCGACATTCGCCGTCCCGGTGAGACCGATGATGAACGCGATGGTGAAGAGAACTAGGCTTCAGGCTTTACAGGAACAGCCTTCTTGAAGGCTGGCAATGCCAGGCACTTCTCCGCCATTGCCATCAAGGCCGGATATGCTGACAAATTCATGTCGTATCGCTGGGCATTGTAAATCTGCGGAATGAGTGTGATTTCCGCGAGCCCGGGAGTTTCGCCAAAGAGAAAGGCTTTCGGCGTCCGCTTTGCGACCTGCAATTCCAGGGCATCGAAGCCCCGCCGGATCCAGTCATGATACCATGCGCGTACACCCGCATCATCAGCGCCATAATTGACCCTCAACTCTTTTAACACCGACAAGTTGTTCAATGGGTGGATGTCGCAGGCAATCGTGTCGGCAAATGCGCGGACCTCGAGACGCTCGATCGGATCTGTCGGCAGAAGGGATGGTCCCGGCAATGCTTCTTCGATCCACTCCAGTATTGCCATGGACTGGCCGATGATTTGCCCATTGACCTCAATGGCCGGCACGCGCATTTGCGGATTCACTCCATGATAAGCGTCACCAAGCTGCTCATCTGCACCCGGAGCGATGTTGACCTGAATGGTCTCGTATGAGGCGCCCTTCAGATTCAGCGCAATTCGCAGCCGATAGGACGCCGAAGACCGCCAATACTCATAAACTCGGATCACTAGCAGAGCCCTTCCAGATCAAGCACACCCAACAAGGCCTCCCGGGCTTCTCGACACTCATTTGCGAACAAGGGATCGGCCAGATCCGCAGGGGCCAAACGGTCCCGATAAGTTCGTCGGACAACCTCCTGCAACTCGTCGATGGTTTCCTCATCCATCAACACGCCCTGGTGACAGGCATCGATCTCATCATCGGTCATGACAACCCGAAGTCTGAGACAGGCTGGACCGCCGCCATTCCGCATGGATTGTCGGACGTCGGCGTAGATAACCTTCCCGATTGGTCCATTGCTTTCGACAAGGCGTTCGCAATAGGCGCGCGTCGATTCAGTATTTTCCGTTTCTGTAGGCGCGACCAGCACGAGGCGATCTTCTTCGGGCATCTTCAAGAGCTGAGAATTGAATAGATAGGCGCGAATGGCGTCCTGAATGGGTACTTCTGCAAGTGGAACCATCACGGGCTTGAAGTCAAACAGGCCGGAAGACGCGCGTCGAATAGCATCCAGCGCGCCATTTCTGTCCTCGAATGCAAGTTCATGGAAGAACAGTGTATCCAACGCACCGACCGATACGACATCATTGTGGAACGCTCCGGCGTCGATTGCCGCACGGGACTGCCGAATGAAGACACAACGATTGGATTTGAGCCCGTGCCCACGGGCGACCGATTCACTCGCCAACTTTGACTGACGCGATGGGAACCCGATCGTACTTTCACCTGCTTCGCGGCCATAGACGAATAGTTCTACCCCCTCTTCCCCATGAGACGAACATAGGCGGACATGGTTGGCTGCGCCTTCATCCGAAAAATCTGGATGCATGGGAAGCGCACCATGGACCGCAAACTTCTCATCATTTGAAAAGATCGAGATCAGACTCGCGGTCGTGTCCGGATGTTCATGCGCGCGGTGCAGCATGGTCGACAAGTTCGCCGTCGTCAGATGCAATCGGCCGTCTCTCGTATCTGCCGAAGGCGAGACAGTTGCGGCATTGGCGGACCACATGCTCGAGGCTGAATACGCTGCCTTCAGCAGTCCGGGCGCCGTTCTCGAAGCCGCTTCAATGATCTGAGCATCCGTTCCTCCGAAGCCCGCCGAGACGAGAAGATCAAAGTTCGGTCGTGGCAGAGGCGGAAGCACACCCTGAACAAGACCGTGTGCGATCAGCATCCGCATCTTTTCCAGACCCTGCAAGGCGGCCTCTCGCGGATTGGCTATATCACCCGCATTCGCCGCGCTCGCAAGATTTCCGTCAGACAGACCTCCGTAATTATGACTGGGTCCGATCAGTCCGTCGAAGTTTACTTCGTGCGCCACGCTCACAATCCTTCGTTCTGTTCTACTTTGGGAAACCTTGCGCGGTCATCCGCGTGGCAGTCTGAGATACCTGGCTGGCTTGTGGCCAGGCACTGTAATCTGCAGCATAGTAGGCACCCGGACGGAAATTTCCTGAGAGACCGGGCCCACCAAAAGGCATCGCGCCGCTGGCACCGGCAGTCGGGCGATTCCGATTGAGTATACCTGCCCGCATTTCCGAATGCGCCTGGATCCACAGCGCATCATCGTCGCTGATTAATCCGCCTGACAGGCCGTAGCGTGTTGCATTTGCACGTTCCAGAGCACTATTGAAGTCGGGTACACGAATAATCTGCATCAATGGACCAAACAATTCTTCATCCGGGATGTCCGTGGCATTCGTGACGTCAATCACACCTGCAGTCACAAAACCGCCGCCCCGATCCATCCGTTTCAGGCGGCGCAGGCTTTGCCCACCTTTCTTGGACAGCATCATCTGGAATTCGACTGCATTTGTGGCAGCTTGCTCGGAAACGAGTGGCCCCATGAAGATATCGTCTTCATCCCACGCTCCGATTTTTAACCCCTTGGCACGGGCTACAATGGCCTCAATCACAGCGTCCCCGAACGCCCCTTCCGGCAAGATCACCCGGCGCGCACAGGAACACCGCTGTCCGGTCGTAAGAAAAGCAGACTGAGCCGCGATGTCAGCGGCGGCGTCCACGTCTGCGGGGTCCCATATGATCAAGGGATTATTCCCACCCATCTCAAGCGCAAGAATGACTTCAGGGCGACCCGCAAAATGTTTGTGAAAGAAAACGCCCGTATTGGCAGAACCCGTAAATAACAATCCGTTGATATCAGCGTTCAACAACGCTCCGCCCGTCTCACGACCACCCTGAACTATGTTTAGTACGCCAGCGGGCAGTCCTGCCGCAGCAAATGCATCCGCCATGATGGCGGCGACGCTGGGCGCAAGTTCGGACGGTTTGAACACGCAAGTGTTGCCAGCCAAAAGCGCGGGCACAATATGTCCATTCGGCAAATGCCCGGGGAAATTGAATGGACCGTATACTGCCATTACCCCGTGCGCCCGGTGAGTCAGGTGCATGGAGCCAAATGCTGATTCCTGGACTTTCCCGCCTGCGCGCTCCACCTGAGCTGCAATCGAAACAGCCACCTTGGCTTTCATAGTCGCAGCTTCACCGCGCGACTCCCAGAGGGCCTTACCCATATCCTTGCTGATGGCCTCGGCAATCGCATCGGTGCGCTTGCCAATCTCGTCCGCATAAGCCTCAAGGATTGCTGTGCGCTCGCTTTGCGGCATTCTAGACCATCCGTGAAATGCACGGCGTGCGCTTTCTACGGCATCATGTACGTCACCGGCCGTCGCGGAAGCACCTTCCCAAGCCACATCACCAGTTGCTGGACAGTAATTCTGGAATACGTCTCCGCTTCCACGCCTCCAGCTCCCGTCAATCCAGACGGCGTCGTTCATCACTAACTCCTCACCCAGATTCGGGTTCTTGCTCCAGGCTTGATCTGAAGCTTTTCAAAAGTGTCTGCAGTCGTGACCGCAGTCTGATCGTCGCGCATTGCAATGGCAGCCTGGCACACGCGAAAGTCGGGCAACTCGTCGGTCGAAACCAGTCCTTGCTTGAATTCTGGTGCCCCTGCATCATTTAACACCTCCAGACGCACCTCCTGGCTCTCACGTATCGTCCGCAAGTGTCGCTTCTGCGTGGCGACCAATGGTCCACCATCAAATATGTCTACGGTGCGGTCGAATTCGAAGCCTTCCCACTGCAAGAGCTTGTACGCACCTACGCCTTCAGAATGGCACCGCCCAATTACCTCACGTGCCTCTGGCGGCAACAGGTCCACGTAAATTGGGTATTTCGGCATCAAGTCACAGATGAACTGATTGTCCGTGGTCGCAGACAAGCGGTCAGCCTCGTCAAAGTCCATACGAAAGAAATGACGACCAAGGCACTCCCAGAAAGGCGAAACACCATTCTGATCAATCACGCCGCGGAGTTCCGCGAGCACATTGGTCCCGAAACGCGTGGGGTCGGTTGCCATCAACAAATAGCGTGATTGCGCAGCAAGACGACCTGCCCCACCCCCGCGATGATTTGCTTTCAGAAATAGCGTACCAACTTCCGTATACCCAACATATTCATTTGTCAGCACCAGTGCATCCATGTCGAACCGCATATTGCCAGCAGCTTGGCTGGCTTGAGACAGTGTGATGATCCGATAGTTGAAGAAAGGCTGGTCAATTCCTGTCCCAGCTTTTACCGCTGAACATCCGACCACCTCGCCCGTGTCGGCATCCTCCATCATCAGGAGGTACTTTCCATACTCGATCCGGTCCAGACGCCCTGCAAACGCCTTCTCGGACTTTGAGAGTCTCTTTTCCAGAATACTCTCGTCGACTGGTAGGCTGGTAAACCCTGGGCCTGACAGTTCAGCAAGTTCCATCAGAGCTGGTAGATCCTCCAGCTTCGACGGGCGCATGACATAGGGTGTAGACATTTTACTGACCCATGAGTGATTTGATCCGGCGTGCATCCAGACGGCCATCTGCGAGTCGATTCAACAAAAGCGCTGACAGCGTCGCCCGCTCAGCAAAACTATCCGTTACCACATATTCTTCATTGGAATGAATGCGACCACCGCGAACTCCGAGAGTATCGACATTTGGGACGCCAGCAGCAAAGATATTGTTGCCCTCGCACACGCCCCCCGTATCGACAAATTCCAGTTCGAGGCCGATTGCCTGCCCAGTCGCATGTACCGCATCGAACAGAGCCTGCTGCGCGGCATTTCTGGGTTTTGGAGGACGGTAAAAGCCCCCGTGAAGATGACCGCTGATGCCATCGCGCGCGATCGCACGTTCAAACAGCCTGCGAACTTCAGACGTCGCCCACTCAGCACTCTCTGCATCCGGCGCGCGCGCGCCAAACCGAACGACTGCGAGATCTGGCACGATATTGACGGCGGACCCACCGTCAATTGAGCCGACATTCAGGGTAACACCGTCGCGTGTGCCATTCATCGCCTCCAGCCCGAGCACCAATTCGGCTGCTGCCTCTATCGCGCTGCGCCCCTCTTCTTTCGCGCGGCCAGCATGCGCCGCTTTACCGTGCAGCACGATGTCAAAAACAGCCGACCCCTTGCGGCCACCCGACATGGCGCCGGTCTCCATGGCGGGTTCATACGTCATACCGATCATCGCACCGGACTTGGCGGCCCGGGTCAAATATTCAGCACTCGCAAAATTTCCGATTTCTTCATCCGGCGTCAGAACGATCTTGTATCCTAGTCGGTCTCGCAAAGATCCGGCTTCAAACGCTTTCAGCGCTTCCAACATCACGCACAGGCCACCCTTCATGTCCGCCATGCCGGGACCATTGAGACGCCCGTCCCCCAAGTCGGTCACCCCCTCGAAAGTGTCTTCCGGAAACACCGTGTCATAGTGCCCGGACATGATGACCTGTACGTCAGCTTCTGGCCGCGCGGTGACTTCAATGACAGGTCCTGTCATTTGAACTTCCGTCTTGCCGCTATCGGCCACGGCTTCGAAACCCTCAGTTTCGATGACATCAATATGGGCCTGCAGTTCTGAAAATGCTCCGGCCAGAACAGGCGCGAAGCTTTTAAGACCTGCTGTGTTCCAGCTACCCGTATTGATGTCAGACCAACTACAGGTGCGCTGCACCATGTCTTCGCTCGCGCTATTGAGACGCTCACGCGCGGCTTCATCTTCGCGGCTGAGTGATTGCAATGTATCCATGGTCTCTTGGTTTCACAGGAAACTAGGCCCGGCAAGTGGGATCAACACGGCCCCATACAAAAACGGCCCGGCAGATAACTGCCGGGCCGTTTGATGAAAGTGTCAGTGACTACTGAACAGTGATCACAACTTCCGAACGACGGTTCAGAGGCTCACGAACACCATCGCGGGTCGCTTTTGCAAGATCCGTTTCGCCCTTGGCTTCTTCGGTGATGATCGACGAATCGATACCACGGGAAGCGAGCGCACTTGCCACGATGTCAGCACGACGCTGGGACAGGCGCTGGTTGTATGCGCTTGCACCGGACGTATCCGTGTGGCCTGCGATCGAAACAGTGTTCGGTGCACAACCGGCTTCGCCATTAATGTTAGCGACCGCTTGGTCGATAACGGCAGCCGCCTGGCTCGTCAGATCCGCACGATCCCACTCGAAATACACCACGAATTCCTGGTTGAGGCTGGAGCACACAACTTCAGGGGCATCCGTCGTCGTCGTCGGTGGTGGCGGCGGTGGCGGAGGCGGTGGTGGAGGTGGAGGTGGAGGTGGTGGTGGCGGTGGTGGCGGCGGTGGCGGAGGCGGTGGTGGCGGTGCACCAAATGCGAAACGCATGCCTACAGTTGCCAGGTGAGCCTCGTAATCGGCATCATAGTTCGGGCCGCCATGAACGCCACCGAAGTCAAGACCTTCAGCAACTTTGTAGCGATAGCCTAGATCCAGCGTCAGCTGATCAGATACTTTGTAACCGAGGCCAAGCAGACCCTGGTAAGCAAAGCCCGTGTCGCTGTCGGAGAAACCGTTAGCAGCGGAAACGTCGGTACCGTTGGTGAAAACAAGGTTATTCGCTTTGGCATTCGCGCGCAGGACACCAAGACCCAAGCCGACATAGGGCTGGATCTCGCCTTCGCGGTTGAAGTCGTAAATGCCGTTCAGCATGAGTTCCATTGTCTGCAGGTTACCAGCTGTGGCTGGAACCGCACCGGATGGAGCGCCATTGTAGGAAGCAGCCGGAACGCTCAGGTCGTCATCGCCATAGCCGCCGACACCTTCAAGGCGGAAGCCGTTGTCAAAGCCGTAACCAAGACCGAGATCGAAACCGATGGTTTCATCAGCGTCGGACGTACCGCCCATCGTACCGACGACATCGCGGTCGGCAGGATCATGGTCGAATTGGCCCGAAAATCCGTAAGTTGCGTCGGCGCGGGCGTACCACCCGTCCTCAGCATGTGCGACAAAGCCGGCAGACGCAAATGCGGCCGCGGCTGTCGCGCACATAAGAGTTTTCTTCATACTCAATCCCCTTTTGTGTGCCGAATGACGGGATTGTCCTCGGCCGCAGGTTCATACGGGTCAAACCACGTATGGTTCCTGAATAAACTCATTTATCAGATACTTCGAGCCCTATTAGAGTCGCGTATCAGTTGAACAGCGGCATTTTTTATAACCGCGACCCAATTGCAACAGATTGTTGCCGACTCGTCAAACTTTTGGAACTTGCAAATTGCCAATGTTTTCAATGGTCGGGAACAATTGACAAGAAAAAAATGGTACCGCCTCCCCGGCTCGAACGGGGGACCCCTAGATCCACAATCTAGTGCTCTAACCAACTGAGCTAAGGCGGCACGATGAGCGGGAAATACCGCTCAATTCGTTTTGTTTCAAGCAAAACCCGGTAGCGAACTGCGCTCTACCTGATTCGTCTGGCAAATCAGACTTTAGCGACTTGCTCGAACTCGAGATCGACCGGTGTTCCGCGGCCGAAAATGGAAACCGTGACCTTGAGGCGACCGTTTTCCTCATCGATTTCTTCAACAGAACCTTCAAAGCCCTGAAACGGGCCATCGTTGACCTGAACCTGTTCGCCGATTTCGAAGGAAATCTGCGGACGCGGACGCTCGGCAGCTGAATCGGTAGAGGAGCCAAGAATGCGATCAACTTCACGCTGGCGAACTGGAAGGGGTTTCTTGCCACCTTCTGCGCCGAGGAAGCCTGACACTTTCGGCGTGTCTTTTACGAGGTGATAGACATCATCCGTCATGACGGCCTTCATAAGGACATAGCCCGGGAAGTACCGGCGCTCTACGGTCTTCTTCTTACCGCGCGCGACTTCGACGACTTCTTCGGTCGGCACCTGCATGTCTTCAATCAGGTCTGCCAGTCCTTTGCGTTCCGCTTGTTCGAGAATGGTCGAAGCGACCTTCTTCTCGAAGTTGGAATAAGCATG
>TARA_R110002012_G_scaffold179930_1_pt1 | contig 15065 bp, 16 predicted proteins | sample TARA_R110002012 | Tara Oceans TARA_R110002012 (sample SAMEA4396515) | marine metagenome | biome: Westerlies Biome; feature: [DCM] deep chlorophyll maximum layer (ENVO:01000326); material: water (ENVO:00002006), including particulate matter (ENVO:01000060) such as... | depth 40 m
AGTTGCCGACGGCGGCCCGCCTCTCAACTCAGAAATGCCCCAAAGCGCCATCTCGACCGGCTTCGTGGATTTTGCACTTCCCGCCGGTGACATGGGAGAAAAGCTCCTTGAGGTGCGCGACGGCCGGGCGGCGCTCGAGGCACTGGCTTTTGATTCTGATACGGACAAGCAGGCGTCTCCAATGCAGGTCCAGTCGGTGATCGCTACTATTCTGCGCGAGGTGACCGGCCATGATTTTGCAGGCTATAAGAGCAAGACATTTTTTCGTCGCGTGTCCAGACGGATGCAGGTGCGGGGGTGCGAGGATCTGCAAAGCTATTGTGACTTGATTAAGCAGGACAATGAGGAAGTGAATGCGCTTTTCCGCGACCTGTTGATTAGCGTCACAAACTTCTTTCGCGACGCCGATGCCTTTGAGGCGTTGGAAAGACAAGTCATCCCAGAGATCTGCCGCGGTCGAGACGACGAGTCCCCGGTGCGGATTTGGGTGCCTGCCTGCACCACAGGCGAAGAGGTCTATTCACTCGCCATTCTGGTAAGGGAGTATCTTGATGGCGAGGGGCTTGCGGTCCCGGTGCAGATATTTGCCACGGACATCGACGACCTTGCGCTGTCTGTCGCGCGCCATGGCAGATACCCCGAACAGTTGCTGCGCCAGGTCAGCCCGGAACGGTTGTCACGCTTTTTCGAGCGCGACGGCGCAAGCTATGTGGTGTCCAAGAAGATCCGCGAGATGTGCATCTTCTCGCCCCATAACGTGATCAGCGATCCGCCGTTCTCGCGGATGGATCTGGTGTCCTGTCGCAATCTGCTGATTTATTTTGGCGCCGATTTGCAACGGCAGGTCATTCCAACCTTTCACTATGCGCTGAAGCCCGGCTGCTACCTGTTTCTGGGCACTTCAGAGAGCATCAGCCAGTTTGGAACGCTGTTCCAGACGGTGGACAAGAAGCACCGAATTTTCCAATCAAAGGAGCAGGCAAACCGCCGCTGGAGCCCGGCCAATGCACTGCATCAGATGAGCGCCAACAAGGTTTCGCGACCTGGCTCTTCGGAGGGGCTCACAGAGATGCAACTGCGGCACCGTGTCGAGCGGCATATCCTTGAACGCTATGTGCCCGCGCATGCGGTGGTCCGAGAAGACGGCGAACTGGAATTTGTTTCCGCAGGCACAGGACGCTTTTTGGAAATGCCGCGCGGCGTGCCCTCGCGCCAACTGCTCGAAATGGTGTCTCGGGATCTGCGTCTTGAGCTTCGCGCGATCCTGCGCCAGTCCGTCGAAACCCGGCAAACCCAGCATCGCCGCAATGTCAGCATCACCTTGCCTTCGGGGGAGGTGCAATATCTCAACCTGAGGGTTGAACCGTTGCGCAGTGGCCGCGAGCAGGAACGCCTATACATCGTCTTTTTTGAGATGTCCGAGGCCGCGACGCCCCCCGCGTCAGTGTCGGTCGATACGACCCAAAACGAAGCGGCTGAGACCGAATTGCGCGAGATGCATGAGCGGCTTCAGTCCACAGTCGAAGAATACGAAACCGCATTAGAAGAGCTGAAATCGTCGAATGAGGAATTGGTCTCGGTCAACGAAGAGGCGCAGTCCACCAATGAGGAACTTGAAGCCTCTAAGGAGGAGATGCAGTCCCTCAACGAAGAGCTAAACACCATCAACGCAGAGTTGAACGGCAAGATTGAGGAGCTTGATCACGCCAATGCCGACCTGCGCAACCTCTTTGATGCCACACAGATTGCGACGGTCTTTCTTGATGGCGATCTGGTTATTCGCAACTTTACGCCCGCGGCAGCAGAGCTGTTCAACCTCAGGGCCGCTGATCTTGGCCGTCCGTTGCCGGAACTGGCGAGTGTGGGCGACTATCCCGAGCTGAAAGATCATATTCGCGAGGTCTTTGAAACCGGCGGAATCTATGAGCACCGGCTTTTCCGTGAAGACGAACAAACCCATTATCTGGTGCGCATTACGCCTTATCTTTCAGGGAACGAACGTGTGGAAGGGGCTGTGGTCACGCTTGTGGACGTCACCACGCTGGCGCAGGCGGAAGAACACCAAAAGGTCTTGATCGCAGAGCTGAATCACCGCGTCAAAAACATGCTCGCGGTCATCATAACCCTTGTCAAAACCTCACTGCGCAGCAAGGCAATCGAGCCGGAGGTCCTTGAGGGCCTGGTGAAGCGTCTGCACAGCATGGCGCGGGCCTATAGCCTTCTGTCTGAGCGTTTCTGGACCACCGTCGGCATCCGCGACATCATCAAGGATGAAATGGCACCTTTCGACGGTGACCGGGTGCATTACAGCGGCCCAAATTTGGATCTGGAGCCCACACAGGCGCTGGCCATAAGCATGGTCATCCATGAGCTTTCCACCAATGCCATCAAATATGGGGCTTTGGCAAACCATGAGGGCACTTTGGAGGTGCGCTGGAAGCTGGCTGACAAGCGGCTCGTCTTGACGTGGAAAGAACGCGATGGACCGAGGCTGGAAGCCCCTGAAAAGAACGGTTTTGGCTATGTCCTGATCGAAGGGCAGGTTGAGCAGCAGTTGAACGGGCAGCTCGAGACCACTTTCAGCGCCGAGGGCCTCAGCGTTCAGATTGAGTTTCCCTTGGAAGAGAAAGGCCATGCGAACGCAGCCGGATGATAGACCCTGTGCCGTCTCCTAAGATCGGGCAATTTGATTCCGCCTCGACCATGGTCCGTGTCTTGGCAGTCGCCTTGGACGGTCAAGGGACCGTCGGGCTGGCCATGCCAAAGCGCTTTGATGTGATCGCACGCGCCAGCCAGTACATTCCGCCCCGGTTGCGCAGCCGCTTGTTCAGCCTTGGTGCTGCCAATGAGGCGGTTCGGGTGGAAAACCTAAGCCGCGACGATGGGCCATTGGCCGCCCGCTGGGTCGCGTCTCAATATGAGAGCCAAAAGAGGACCAATTCGATCTTTATCGGCGCGGCCAATGGAGCAGTGACAGACCTCGCGGCAGGCTTGGGCGCGCCTTTTCTGCCGCAAACCCTGCTTTTGCTGGTCCGGCGTCAGGTAGACCCAGATGATATTGACGGCGTGATCACACATGGGCAGCAGATCAGCGACAAGCTGGCCGCATGCTTTCCCGATATGGCGATACATCAGATGCACGACCCTTTGAACGATCGGGGAAATGCGGCGCAGGCGGCCTATCTGCGGCTGAAATGGCGCAGGTTGCCGAAGGCTTACCGTGAGTTCATTCGCAGCCGCCTCACCCCGGGGGGGACGATTTTTATCACGGGCTGCAATTACCTCTGGCCCACCCGCCAGCTCGGGAAGAACCATTTTTTCCAGCTGGGTGGGTATGGAGCGGTTGCCGCAGAAGACCTTCTTGAACGCTTCGGCTATTCGGCCAGCGAAGACTGGCAGGCTCGGCCTGAAGCCGAGTGGGGATACGACGCCGCCCTGACAGCAGATATTCAAGAGCTGGCAAACTCACTCGGCGCCCGTGTGGTGCGTCTCACCTATGAGGCCCCACAGGACCTCAGCGGCCCGATATCGCGCCTATTTATGAGGGGCAGGAACCAGCGGTTGTTCGTAACCAACTTCAACATGCTTGCCCCGGCCTTCATCCACCGCAGCGGCGCGCTGCCCTATTGGGCGGTGTTCAATGACCAAAAAACGCTGGCGAAGTTGGACGGGTTTCTGAGCGCTCATGGGCCCTTTGAGCGGGTGGACTCGTTGCTTTTCCAAAATGGTGTCCAAGCCGAGGGCCAGGCCACGGCATCAGACTGGCTGGATGTTCTGTCTGCGCATGCTAGCTCGGCCAGCCTGCTGGGGCTTTTACCGGATCAACACCCTCGCGACTTTGCTGCATTCGATCGCTACCGGCGTGTTTTGCGGAAGACCGAGGGCGACTTGGAAGAGCCGATGAAAAGGGGGCTCGAACTAAACGAGGTATTAGATCACCTGGTGTTCAGGGAAGGCGTCGGCTCAATCCTATAGTGGCATGCCGCGCCCAGCCCCATCTCGCAATCACGATGTTGCGCGGCTGCGAAGGGCCAAGGAATGTCGTGTGGCGTAGTGGAATGACAATCACCCTTGTGGGGAACCGACGCAGATGGGGGCGGTTTAAGGTTAGGAGACGGCAAAGGACCTTGGCTATGCAAAGCAGCGACAGACAATCGCAGGATCAACTGGCGCAACGCGCTGAGGCGGTATTAAAAAAACTTTGCAATCGCGAGATGAAGCTCGCCACCGCTGAAAGCTGCTCCGGTGGCCTGCTGGCCGCGCTTTTGACCGATATCGAAGGTCTTTCGCACGCTTTTGAACGCGGGTTCGTAACGTACACCGACCTCTCCAAACAGGAACTCTTGGGTGTCGACCACAAAGTGCTTCGGAACTTCGGCGCGGTGTCTCGACCTACTGCACGTGCCATGGCCGAGGGAGCCTTGGCGCGCTCAGGAGCTGATATCGCAGTTTCTACCACCGGTTTCGCCGGTCCGGGCGCGGAGGGAGATGAAGAGGGTCTTGTTCATTTTGCTTTGGCTCGCCGGGGTTACAATACGGTTCACCAGGTCGAATCCTTCGGCAAACTCGGACGCGACCTCATCCGGGAGAAATGTCTCGCGACGGCTCTATCCATGTTGGAGGAGACGCTTAACTGAACGCGCTTCCAACGCGGTTGCTTTGTCCGGGCGCCGCCCTAGCATTTATAGGGTTGGCCTCGGAGAGAACCGGTCCAAGGGTGACGCGCAATGGCACTGTCGTCACCTCGATCGCCGACGTTGCGCCACGTGGGGGCTGGGAGGCGTGAGATCGACAGCGGTACAAAGATCATAGCCAGCTGGATGCCAAGAAGCGTGATGTTGTCCTCGTCAAACGAAACAGGATCTTAGCCGAAAGATAGTCGCAGCGGCCTATCGCAATGCGCGAGATTTCTCTCATTTCTTTCCGATTTTGGAAACCATTTCGCACGAGCGAACATTACTACTCAAGTAACCCCATATGTTTGACAGCCCGTGCGTTGGGCACCCGCAAGAAAGGAACGGGTCATGACAAATCGTAATTTTGAAGCTCTTGATAGCCCGCAAGACCAGCCTGGTCAGGAACACAAGATGGATCCGGAGCCCGACTATGCGCCGCGTTACCGCGGCTCGGACCGGCTCAAGGATAAGATTGCGCTCATCACGGGGGCGACAGCGGCATCGGCCGAGCTACGGCTTTGCTCTTTGCCCGCGAAGGTGCGGATGTGGCCATTGTTTACCGCAATGAGACCCGTGATGCCGAAAAAACCAAACGATTGGTCGAAGCAGAAGGCCGCCGGGCATTATTGCTTGAGGGTGATGTAGGCCAGAAAGAGTTTTGCCGAGATGCCGTAAACAATACCATTGAGGCCTTCGGTAAGATCGACATTCTGGTCAATGACGCGGGCGAACAGCATGCGCAGAACAGTCTTGAAGACATCGAAGAGGCGCAGATTGAGCGGACTTTTCGCACGAATATTATCGGAATGATCCTAATGACGCAGGCTACATTACCTCATCTGAAGGAAGGGGCGAGGATTATCTGTGTGACCTCGGTTACGGCCTATAAGGGGCAGGACCTATTGATTGACTATGCCTCAACCAAAGGCGCGATCCTGTCTTTCCTGCGCGCTATGGCCAGTAAGCTCGCGCCCAAAGGTATTCTGGTGAATGGCGTAGCGCCGGGGCCGATCTGGACACCGCTGATCCCAGCGTCCTTTCCTGCCGATAAGGTTGAGGATTTTGGCCAGAACGCCCCTCTAGGGCGACCCGGTCAGCCCAATGAGGTCGCACCCTCATTATTGTTCCTCGCCTGCGAAGATTCCTCTTATATGAGCGGGCAAGTGTTGCATCCGAACGGCGGTACTCTCATAGGCGGTTAAGCGGCATAAGGTTGAGCGCAATCACGACCGCATCATAGGCCTTGCTATCTATCAGTACGGCCGGGCTCGCCGAACACGTGGTCCCACAGCCTGCGTGCGGATACGCTTCATCGGTCTCTATCTTGCTTGCCGTCTGGTCGGCAGTTCGCAGACCGGTTTTGGTGGCCCTCAAATCCTCTCTCTGGGGGATGTTTAAGACCTCCTCAATCTTATCTAGTGAAAGCTTTGTTTTGTATTCTTCACAAGGAACGAAATAGCAAAGAGAGGAGTGCTTTTTGATGCAACCATCGCGATCCAACGCCTCATCCGCTCGCGTCGTAATCGTCGGTGCCGGCTTTGCAGGTCTGGAAGTGGCCAAAGCGCTTGGGCGTGCGAACATTCAAGTCACTTTGATTGATCGGCACAACCACCATCTATTCCAGCCTTTGTTATACCAAGTCGCAACCGCCGCGCTATCGGCCGTGGATATCGCCGAGCCCATTCGCAAAATATTGCGTCCCTATCCGTCCGTCCAAGTAATCTTTGGTGAGGTTTCCCAGATTGACACCACTGCTCAAACGGTGGGGCTGAATTGTGGCCAAAGGTTCGGCTATGATTACCTCGTCATGGCCTGTGGTGCCGGACAAAGCTATTTTGGCCATGATGATTGGGCCAAATGGGCCCCCGGCCTAAAATCGATTGAAGATGCCCGCTACATCAGATCGCAGCTGCTTTTGACCTTTGAACGCGCGGAGCGCAGTGCAGACGTAGAAGAACAAAAGCGCCTGTTGAGTATTGCGATCATCGGCGGAGGACCAACCGGCGTGGAACTGGCCGGTGCAATTGCAGAACTGAGCCGCTACACCCTTGCCTGCGATTTCCGGAGTATCCACCCTGACGCCACGCAAGTTACCTTGGTAGAAGCAGGACCTCGGATCCTGTCGGGGTTTTCAGAAGAAGTCTCCACCTACGCTCGCCAAAGGCTGGAGCAACTGGGCGTGCGGGTGCTCACCGGGCAGTCTGTCGATGGCGTAGGGCCGTCCTCGGTCAGCATCGCAGGTCAAGAAATTCCGACCGGATTTATCATTTGGGCGGCAGGCATTTCAGCATCACCCCTGGCACGACAGTTGGGCGAAACCGACAAGGCGGGCCGCATACCGGTCGATAGTACCTTGGCGGTGCCGGGGCGGCAGGGCGTATTTGCCGTGGGTGACATGGCCGCACTCTCCGGAGAGGATGGCCGGGCGCTCCCAGGACTGGCTCAGGTGGCAAAGCAAGAGGGTATTCATCTTGGACGCGCTCTTGCCGGCCAAATCCATGACGGCACGCCACTGCCTCCGTTTCGCTATAAAAGCCGAGGCAATACAGCGATTGTCGGGCGTCATGCCGCAGTCTTTGAAACGGCGGGCCATACCATCAAGGGCTGGTTTGCTTGGCTCGCTTGGGCAGTTGTGCATATCTACCTGCTCGTGGGACTCCAGCACAGGCTCATCGTATCGATGCAATGGCTTTGGCGCTATCTGACATATGACCGGGGCGCGCGCTTGATCACGGGGGATGATGGCCAAGTACCTGAGCGCGCGGTCGTGCCCAATCCGGGCGATCCTCTCAAAACTTCAACAACGGCTAGAAGCGTACAGCAAAACGAGGACTCGGAAACAGTATTTTCGGATGCAAAAGAGACCGATAGCGCTGTGTAGAAAGGGAAGGCAACTCTGTCGGAACATCCTCACCGTCAGGTTGTTCTTAGATATGATGGAGTAAGATAATGGAGGTATTTCATCATGAAGCGTTTTGCCACTTTTACTCTAGCGCTGACGATTCCAGCCGCCGGGGCTGCGACCGCTGAGCAGCACTTGGGTGATCAGAGAACGTATAGTGGAATTGTTTCCTCAGAGACCTCGCAGAATACGTTGCGGGCTGAAGGAATGATCGGTGGAGAAATATATTCCCTCGCAGAAGGTTATGAGGAGATCGAATGGTCTGGCACTGAGTTCTACAGCAAGATTGATCCCGGTTGGGAAGAGATCGGGGAAGTGGAGGGTATCGTTGTCTCGCGCAATGGGGAGATTTCTGGTTTGGTCGCAGAGGTTGGCGGCTGGCTCGATATTGGTGATAAGGCCGTATTCATCGACATGAAGGACATCCGCATCGTTGGAGACAACCTTGGCGATGTGGCATTCGTGACCCGTCTAAGCCAAGATCAACTGGAATCCCGTCAAGAAATTGACCAAGCTTGGGGGTGGTGAAACGCCGCCACCAGTGCCCAGACAAATCGGCAAATACTTTGGCGCAGCATTGTTCAGTGCTGCGCTTTCTATTGCGCCCGAGCCACCCGATTTATTCTGGCTGAATTCAGCAGTTGCACCTATAACGGCGAATTTTGGCCCACACATGTTCCATGAAGTCTTTTCGGCCATTTCCGCTTGGAACCCTCGGGCAATCTTCCTGTTTCTGTCGTGTCACCATTAGCAAAAGGAGGTAAATCATGGCTGACAACACGAACCAATCCAATGATCGCGACGCAACCGGACAATTCACCGGCGGCGCAGCCTCGCGCGATGCCGGACACAAAGGCGGACAAGCCTCTTCGGGCAGCTTCCAGCAGGGCTCCGATCGCGCACAGGAAGCGGGCCGCAAAGGGGGCGAAGCCTCCTCTGGCAGTTTCGACAGAGGCTCCGAGCGCGCGAGCGAAGCTGGCCAGAAGGGTGGTGAAGCCTCCTCTGGCAGCTTCGAGAAAGGCTCCGAACGTGCGCGCGAAGCCGGTCATAAAGGTGGCTCAAACTAAACTGCGGTGATCCTGGGTATCCGCATTGCGATGCGGGTGCCCAACAGCCGTGAGTATGAAGGGCAGGTCTTTAAGAACCCCCAAAAATGGTTTGAGGCTGCAATCTCGTCCGCCGTCAGCCTGAAGAACTACCGGTCCCCAGAAATCCCCATAGACCTGCTGCCACTGCGATTATCGAGCCGGCAAATCCCAAGAGCATCAATAGCCCGTCGCGGTAGAGAAGGCCGAGTCCAAACAAGGAAATGACGATCATCGGGCCCGTCGTGGCGAATGGCACGATCTCAAGCGGTGGGACAGTCAAAAGAAGACCTAAAATGACGATGCCGGCTGCGCGTCGTGCGCTGGACCCTGCGAAGCGAGACAAGCGTTCATGAAGCTTTGCATCAATCCTTTGCGACACCGGTTTCAGCCATTTCACCGCCTTTATCACCCGGTCGGAAGAGAGCCTGCGGCGACGCAGCCAGTCAGGGGCCCAGAAATGATCATAACCCATCAAGAGGCGGATGATAATCGCGGCCAAGAGCAGCGCCAGTAGCGTGGGAAAGCCTGGGATACCTCCAAGCGGAGAAATCTCGATCAGCGGCAGAACGGCAAGGGCAGGGCCGTAGCCGCGATGGTCCAGCGCATCAATCATATGGCCGACTTTGACCTTTTTTCCCTTCTCCTCCTCCGCAGCGTTTTCCAGCTCGGCCACGATATCTGTCAGGGCGCCTTCCGTTTTTTGCATCCCGTGTCCTCCTTTCGGCCTCAACGCGAGGCCTTTGGACGGGTTCCAGACTGGGCTAGTTCTGGCAAGAAGGCTTACCGCCTTCATCGGATCATGCTCAATATTTGCGCGGGTCATAGCTCCCAAATCCCGCCGAATATTAAACTCGTTTAATGCAGAGGCCGGGAATCCTGACCAATTTCAATGGAAGCGTATGGAAACTATTCTGACCCGGAACCCTGCCCGGAAACCGAGGTTAGAGTGATATTCCGCAATGAAGTTTTGACACACAGGAGGTCCGATATGATCACCACTAAAACGCATGGCGTCATCGACTATCTTACAGCTGCCTTGTTGATTGCAGCTCCCTATTTATTCGGCTTTGCAAATGGCGGAACCGCGCAAATTCTGCCACAGTTGATTGGTGCTGCAATCATCTTAATGAGCCTTATTACAAGGTACGAATTGAGCGCGGCCAAACTGATCCCCCTAAAAGTCCATCTCGGGACAGATATCGCGGCCGGTATCCTGCTGGCGGCATCGCCTTGGCTCTTTGGGTTTGCCGAGTTGATCTGGTGGCCGCATCTGTTGGTGGGCCTGATGGAAATCGTTGTGGCCTCAATTACCCGAGGGACCGAAGACGCAAATATACCTTCCTAGTCAATCTCGGGGCAATTTCTACTCCGTTTGTTTCCGTTGGGCGCGCTGAAAGTATCATTGCCTTTATAGCTCGTCGAAAGGCCGCGCGAATGAAAAAGGCCACTGTTCGTTTATCCGGGCTAGCGCCGTGCGCTGGTAAATTACGCTCATTAGCGCGCTTCCCCCTTCCCATGTCTCAATAGCCTAAAGGAGAACCGCACATGACGACTTTGAAAGACCTTTATGTCGAAGAACTGCAGGACCTATGGTCGGCCAATGACCAGATGTCAGAGGTGGTCGGTGAGCTGGCCAGCAGAGCCTCTGATTCCAAGCTGGGCGACCGCTTAAACACGGCACAGGCCGGGATCGACAAGCATACCGATGTGCTCAAATCGCTGTTGAGCGACTTGGGCGGCGAAATGAGTAAGGAACACTGCAAGGGCATGGAGGGGCTTGTCAAAGAAGCCCGCAAACACGCGCTCGACAGCAAGTTGGCAGGGGCACCTTTGGATGTGGCCATCATCGCGCAGTATCAACGGATGTGCCATTATGGGATTGCCGGTTTTGGTACTGCCAAGGCCTTTGCTGAGGCCTTGCGTGAGACCGAAGCGGCGAAGAAACTCAATGATGCGCTGGATGAAATTTACGCTTCCGACGACTTCATGACCGAGCTTGCGAGGCGGTCGCGCAATCTTGAGGCGCAGCAATAGTCTCGCCCGGCCGCGCCTTTTGCGTGGCCGCAGGATGCCTCGGGATGGGCGGAACCTATCTGTGCCTGCCCATCCATCTGAATTAAGACGACCCGTGCAGAGAGGTACAAAAGGATGCCAACTCCGACTTATAAAATTATCTCGTTTCTTTGTGTACTGGCCCCTGGCGGGGTCTTTGCCTAGACGGCAGAGCCTGAGACCAAAGCCGCCTCTAAACAGGGCCAGAATATCTCGAACGCGGAATGGAGTGTTAAAGTCGGCATTACTCCAAAGTTCTATTACCGCCTGAACGACGGCCCCGGCGCCCCCGAAAGCGCAGAAATGGAGGCCTTTGCCGAAGTGGCCTATGGGCCGGCATATTCCCACGCCCTCGCTTGATGATCCGGAAGATGATGCACAGTTCGAGATAACGCTGGGCCATCGCGGCGATCTCACGGAGAAGCTGGCTTATGATGCTTATTACACCCGCTTCCTGAGGAATGAGACCGGGGATATGCGCGGTGAACGGTTCTGTCGCAAAGATTTCGCCTGGCAGAAGAGGAGTCTTCCCTGGATACAATTATGCTGCGAGGGCCGCGAACTGCTTGAATGCCGTGATGCCTGTTTGTGCTAGCTGGCCCTTACGGATCATATGCGCGGTTTCGATCCCAGCAAGCGTTGCTGCCGCAGAATGGAACGCTTTGAAGCCGAGCATCGACCGTGTGATCCGTTTGATGAAGCGATGATCCTGCTCGATGATATTGTTGATGTATTTGGATTGAACGATGTTGATGATCCGACCAACCCCCGTGAATTTGAGGATGGCGTTTAGACTTTGCAGACCAGCTAAGTTGGCGCCGCTCTTGTCGATGGCAATTCGGTCTGGGACACCGTTGGTGCCAACAGCTCGCTTCAAGGTGTTCTCGGAGGCCGCCTGCTTTGCATAACCACGTGCGGTTTCTACCAGCTGTTCCAGGATGCCTGAGCCAGCCACATGCGAGGGCAGGGGGATGCCATCACTTTTCTTTTGCCGCGAAAGATCCGCACGCCTCTGTTTGTGGACGGTCATCGTCAATGTCGTCGACGGCAGCCTGATGATCCTCGTGATTTCTGTGGAGGGGACATTGCCAACCGGCGCACCGGGAGTGCTCAAGCACATGCGGAACACCTTGCCAGCAGCGGGAGCGGGGCCTCCTTTATGCGTTCGATCATCGGCGGCGCACTGATCGCCCTGCTGTCGTTTCTCGCGATCGCCAGCCGCGATACGATGGGCCGCGTCGTCTTGGCCTACATCGTCGGTGTGCTGCTCGCTCTCGGGCCGTTCAAGCATGTCATCGTGAGCGTGCTGTACCTTCTTTCGGGCAGGACGCATGGCGCCGCTATCACCTCCGAAAGCACGTTCAGCAATTTCGGCGGAACCGCCGGTCGGCGATGCTACTCGTCATCCAGCTTTCGCTCGACCTTCCTGCGACTATTGCCCTCGCTTTTCACGGCATCTTGCACTTCGTCTTTCGACACGTTCATCTTCTCTGCTTCGTATCGGACTTCGTGCTCCTGTCCGCCTGCAACGAGGCGTCGGTCCTGTGCGCGGCCGCGGCTTGTCCTATCATCAGGCATGGAAACCCTCCTTTCACAGCTAAACGCGCGGAGACATGGAGTTGTTCCTCTGGGCGTCGGGGCGATTGAGCGGCGCAGGCAACAAAAACCGGCGGCCTGCGCGCGGCCGCACTCGTCTCGCGGTGGGATCATTGTCTGCATCGCCTGAGCCGCTCCGTAGTTGGCCACCGCATCTCTGTCATGAGCAACTCAACTTTGAGCCGGAGGGCCGAAAGCTTCCGAGCGCCGATTTTCTCTCGACGGATGGTGGGATGTGTTGAACCGTACTGTTCCGCGAACGGCCTGACCGGTCGGCTGCGGCCGATGATACCGCCCGGTTCGTCGGCCGATGTGAGCTCAGTCCGCAACCGCCCCCGGCGATAGAGCTAACGTCCGAGGCGATTGCCGGTGAGGCTTGCGCCGGTCGCCGGCAAGGGTCGTGTATGTGGGAACAAATGATGTCGCAGAACGCTTTTGTCTGGTAGGACAACAGCGCAGTCCGCACCGACGGACAGGAGGCGAAATGAAGGCTTTTCTTTTATCGGTCGCAATCTATGCGGTGATGGTCGCGGTGACAGGGTTTGTCTTCGTCACCGCCAGCCTCACCGCCACCGAGGCCTATTCGCGCGACAGCGTAAGGGTTGGCCATGATAATCCGGTCGACGGCCGGCTCGGCTGGGAGGACTCGGGGCTCTGAGCCTTATTCAGCGGGATTGCGTCCGGCGGTTTCGGCTCGTCCCGACCTCTCTGCCTTATACCAGCCGGAGTGGTGCTCCTTGGCCCAATTCTCATCGACCTCTCCGCGGCCCATCGCGTCGAAGGCGCCCTCCATTCCGATCGTCCCGATATAGATGTGGACGAGGATTACCGCGACCATTGCCACCGCGAGCAGAGCGTGGATCACGTGGAAGATCTGCATTCCCGAGACGCCTGTGAAGAAGAACGGCATCATCAGCAGATAACCAGTCGCCGCGAGCGCGCCGCCGAAAAGAATGACGGACCAGAAGACTACTTTCTGCCCGGCATTGAACCGGCCGGTCTCGAGGTGCGGCGTCCCCGGCCTGCTGAACATGCCACCTGCCTGACGGAACCAAGTGATGTCGCTCTTCTGTGGCAGGTTGTCGCGGACCCAGAGCACCAGCATGAGGACCAGGCCGAGCACGAACGGAACGCCGGACCAGTTGTGCAGGTACTTCGAAACGTTGGCGAGCGGCGTGTAGGCCCAGTGCCCAATCATCGGGATCAGCAGCGTTCGACCGAACACAAGAATGAGGCCGGTGAGCGCCAAGACGAGGAAGCTCACCGCCGTCAGCCAGTGGGCGAAGCGCTCCAAGGTGCCGAAGCGGCGGATCCAGCGGCCGGAGCGGCCGGACTCGATGCGGATGGTGCCCTTCCAGAAATAGAATCCTGCAAGCGCCGCGACCGTGATGAGGATCGCGGCCGTCATCGTCCAGAACACGCCCTGGATGCGGAAGGCGCGCCATTGGCGTCCCTCGGGCTGGATGAGGGTGCCGAGCTTGTCATCGGGGAGAGTGACGCGACCGCTGATCCGGTCCTCGGCGTCCCGGAAGAGCGGGACGTCCTCAGGGTTGATTTCGCCCTCGACTGGCGTGGCGGGGCCGAGGCCCGGCGGGACGGGAACGTTGATGTCTTCGCCGCCGCCCAACTCGACGTCCTCAATCACCTGCGCAGAAAGCGGCGCGGCGAGGAGCAGCACGGCGAGCAAGGGAGCGAAAAGGAGGCGCATCACGAGTCCCTCTGTTCGATCGGCAGGTAAGGATCATAGGTATCGCTCTGCTCGACGGCATAGGCGGTTGACCAGCCCCAAGCGCCGGAACCGAAGCCGCGGCGGATTACCCGCTCCTTGTAGATCTCGCCCAGCTCCTCGAGTTCGCCCGCCATCAGCGCGCGGGTCGAGCACATCTCGGCGCAGAGCGGCAACTTGCCCTCGGCCAGCCGGTTCGTGCCGTACTTGATGAATTCCGCCTCGCTGCCATCCTCCTCGGGACCGCCGGCGCAGAAGGTGCATTTGTCCATCTTGCCACGGCCGCCAAAGTTCGTCGCCTGCGGGAACTGCGGCGCGCCGAAGGGGCAGGCGTAGAAGCAGTAACCGCAGCCGATGCAGATGTCCTTGGAGTGTAGGACTACGCCTTCTTCGGTGCGGTAGAAGCAATCGACGGGGCAGACCGCAGCGCAGGGCGCGTCCTCGCAGTGCATGCAGGCCATTGAAATCGACCGCTCGCCGGGCTGGCCATCCTGAATCGTGACCACGCGGCGGCGGTTGATCCCCCAGGGCACCTCGTGCTCGTTCTTGCAGGCGGTGACGCAAGCGTTGCACTCGATGCAGCGCTCGGCGTCACAGAGAAATGCCATCTTCACCATACGTGCCTCCTCATGCTTTCTCGACGCGGCAGAGAGTGACCTTGGTCTCCTGCATGTACGTCACGGGATCATAGCCGTAGGTCGTGACCGCGTTCGCCGGCGCGCCAATAACGATGGGGTCAGTGCCTTCGGGATAACGGTCGCGCAGGCTCTCACCTTCCCACTCGCCGCTGAAGTGGAAGGGCAGGAAGACGACGCCGGGGGCAACGCGCTCGGTCACCAAGGCGGCCATCCGCGAGCGACCGCCCTCGGGCCCCGAGATCCAGATGTCCTCGCCGTCGCCAATGCCGAGGCGCTCGGCGTCGGCCACGTTGATTTCCGCGAACATCTGCTGCTGCAGCTCGGCGAGCCAAGGGTTTGAGCGGGTCTCCTCGCCGCCCCCCTCGTATTCGACCAGACGGCCCGAGG
>TARA_R110002012_G_scaffold315295_1_pt1 | contig 15064 bp, 9 predicted proteins | sample TARA_R110002012 | Tara Oceans TARA_R110002012 (sample SAMEA4396515) | marine metagenome | biome: Westerlies Biome; feature: [DCM] deep chlorophyll maximum layer (ENVO:01000326); material: water (ENVO:00002006), including particulate matter (ENVO:01000060) such as... | depth 40 m
ATCTAAAGCAACAATTGATAAAATAAATAGTGTAGATGCTGCCGCAGCATTTTCTACAGAATATTCAATAGAAGGTAATGGCTCAAATGAATATATATCTTTAGGAAATCAAGAGGAAACAGTTTTAAACCCAACCGAAGCTCAAATAAATGCAAATGGATATACGTTTTCAGCGTGGGTTTATATTGATGATTTAACTACTTCTTTTCAGATTTTTTCTTTGGGCGTAAGTGGTACTAATAATTATTACGGAATACAAATGTTAGTAAACAGAAATGCTGCTTTTGTTTTTCATTTTTTTGGTTTAAATGGTTCTACTCCTGGTGGAGGATCAAGTAATCGTTTAACTAAAGGAGCCGTTAACGGAACAATATCTACAGGTGTATGGCAGCATCTTGCTTGGGTTATTCCTGCAAATAGTTATGATGTTGTCGCTAACTGGAAGATATATATTAATGGTTCTGAATATACAGGCTCAACTTTTAATTCAGGAAATTCAAATGTTAATTTAGCGTATAGTGGTAATTCTAATATTGGTGTGTGGACAAGATCGGGATCAAGTTTATCAAATATTTTTGATGGAGAAATTAATAATGCAGCAATTTTTAATAAAGCACTCAGCTCAAGCAATATGGCGGCTATATATAATAGTGGCGCTCCAATAGATTTAAGTTCAGATTCTGGTAACTATAACTCCTCGTCAAATCTTATTGCATGGTGGAGATTTAATGAAGGAACAGGTACTTCTTACACAGATAGTTCTACCAATTCATTTACTGGAACAGGAGTTAATTCTCCTACGTGGAGTACTAATGTTCCAACATAATATCATAATAAAAATATTTGTATCTTTGTTAAAATATTAACTAATTAAATAATAATATAATGGCAAAAAAAATGAAAAAATTATCATCAGAAGAATTAAGTTTATTACAATCTTTAAATCAAGAATTTAGTCAAACTAAACTAGCTTTAGGTGACACTGTTTTACAGCAAAATAAATTAATGGAAAAAGTAGAGGTAATAAAAGTTAAGTTTGGTGAACAAGAAAATATATTAATGGAGAAATACGGTAAAGACGTAACTATTAATTTAGAAAACGGTGAGATTACAGATAAACCAGAATCTCCAGAATTAACAAAAGTAGAAACGGAGTAATAAAAAAAATGTCACAATATGGCTAAAATAAAAAATACGGCTGCCTATCCAACGGTCGTGCCTACGGCTAGCGATTTAATTATAGGTACAGACGTAAGTAACGATAACAAAACAGTTACTTTTTTAGTCAGTGATCTTTTACCGGGAGCGGTTTTACAACAAGATTGGCAATCAGTTCTTGATCAAGGAGCGTTAGCCACTAAAGATATTACCTTAACAGGTAATTTTACATTAAATGGTAATCTTGTTTTACCTGCTACTGGATTTATAACAATTAGTGGTGCATCAGGCACACTAAATCAAGTTTTAACAAGAGGGGCTACTGGCCTCTCTTGGGCAGACCCTCAGGGAACTACCCTTACTCTTGAACAGGTATTAGCAAATGGATCTACTGCTGACGCTAAAAACATAGCGTTTACCGGTTGTAATATGTCTTTTACTTCTCAACAAGGAACGCCTTCAGTTTTTTCTGGAAACGAATTTATATCGTTTACATGGGGAGGGGTTGTAACAATGACAAACAATATTACTGTAGGTAATCCAGACCCGCTTATAACTTCAACTTTTAATATAATAGGTACAACGGAATTACGAGTTAATAATTTATTTGGATCTGTAGGTCAGGTTTTACAGGTTAATGCAGCAGGAACAGGAATAGAGTGGGGAAATGGAAGCGGTGTATCTACTTCAACTTTACAGCAAGTTTTAACAGCTGGAAACGCAGCTACATTAGGTATAGACTTTACAGGTACTAATACGTCTGCCACCTCTATAACTATGGACGAGTATACGTCATTAACTAATAAAGGGTTAATTAGTGTTATAGGAAATGCAGACGTAACCAGTGCTACTACAGAGGGATTTTTAGAGGTAAATAATGGTGCTTTTACTATAACAGGGCCTTACGCTGAGCTTAGACTAGGAGATACAACGCCTTCGGCCGGAACAGCTGGTCAAATAATGATTTCGCAAGGGCCATTAGTAACACCTATATGGACAGACAATGTAGGTAATCAAACTTTACAACAAACATTAAATTTAGGAAATACTGCTACTACCTCTACGGGTAACACAGCAAGTATGACTATAACAGGAAACGCAACAAATTCCGCAAGTGCAACTGACGGTATACTATCGGTATTAGACGGTACATTATTACTTGGTAATCAAACAGAGATTAACTTATCTGCAAATGTTGGGGTTGTAACATCAATATCTACAACGCCTACAGACGGTGGATCTGGCTTTAGTGATGTTGTTCCTTATGTATTGACAACAAGCGCACAAACGCAGGGTACAGGATTAACAATAACAGTTGTATCAACTGACGGGGCAGGAGTAGTTACTCAAATTGCTATAGCAACAGGAGGACAAGGGTATATAGTAGAAGGGGATTTAGAAGCTGCATCAGGAACATCTACTACCCCTATTAATTTTGATATAACAGCTGTAGCAAATCAAGAGGTGGGATTAGCTGGTCAAGCTTTAGTTTCTGGAGGGCCTAACAACTCATTAGCGTGGAAATCAATTGCGGCGACTAGTGGAGTACAACAAGTTACCGGCGGTAATACAGATTACATAAATGTGTCTGTAGCAGGTACACCAACCAACCCGCAAGTTAACGGTACTTTACAAACAGGCGGTACAGTTAGTTCAGGAAATTCTACAAATTTTTATAATTCTACTGGAGCGTTTTCTATCCCTCAAGGGGCGGACTGGAATTTAAGTTTTTCAGACACAGGTTCAGCGCCAACTGGATCATATACATATGTAGTTAATGGAGACGGATACACAACGGTAACTCAAGGAGATATTTTATTAACTTCAGTTTTACCAGCAGGCGGTACAGGATTAAGAGTTGTAGCCGGGCCTTTAATTGCAGGAGTGCTACAATCTGTTACTACTGATCCTTCAAATGTAGGTAGCGGATATAAAGTTGGCGATGTAATCACTATATTGGGCAATGTAAGTGGAACATCATCTACCTTTACTTTAACTTCAGTTACCGTAGTTAATAGTGTTCAATTAAAAAACACAGACGACTCAACCGTTACAAGAACTAGCAATGTAAATGTAATACCGGGTACAGGAATTGACTTTACACTAGACAACGCTGGAGATTTAACAATAAATGGAGCGTCAGGCTCAGGATCAGTAACATCAGTAGGATTAACTTCTACTGGTGGAAGCATAGGTATATCAAATACACCAATTACGACATCAGGAAACATAGATGTTGACTTAGCTACACAATCTTTACTTACCCCTGGCTCATACACAAGTGCAGATATAAGTGTAAACGCATACGGAATAATAACCGCAGCATCTTCTGGATCAGCAGGCGCAACATATGATTTAGGCGCAGGAGCTGGAGTTTCATCAGGGTTACCAGGAACTTTAACTGGAGGGTCTAATTATACAGTAGGAACTTATCCAACAACATCTTCAATATCAGGAAGAGGAGCAACAATACAAGTAACACAAGTAAACGCTGTAACTGGAGCGGTAGAAATTTATACTCAAGTACAAAACGGTTCGGGATATGCAGCTGGAGAAACAATTACTTTAGTAGGTGGTGATAATAACTGTCTTATTGTTTTAGGCGCTTTAACAGCAGTTAAAGATATTGTATTAAGTGGAAACGGAGTAGATGACATAGTTAGTTTTACTGGTTCAGGAGGTACAACTGTTACTTCAAGTCAAAACGGAATAGTAATCTCCTCAACAACTGCATCAGGACTAACTCAGTTTACAGCATCTACAGATCCTACGTCTTTTAATGCTACCATAGACGTAACAGACAACGACTTAAGTTTTAAAGAAAAAGTAACAAATGTTGATGGGGCGGAATATAAATATGTAGAGGCCAATATGGGTGATCCGGCTAAAGGAGTGTCTACAGTAACACTGGGAGGTACACAAGCAGGAGCATATGTAGTTGGAGCGCTTACCGTAACTGGTGGTGATGGTGCAGGAGTAGCAATAGAGTGTAAAGCTGTAGATTTAGGTAATTTTATAACATCATTAGAAGTAACCACGCCTGGAACAGGATATAATGTAGGAAATGTATTATCCCTAGCAAATGGTAGTGGAACAGGAGCTGAAGCTACTGTAACTGCGGTAACTAAAAACGAGTTAACCATAGGTCTTTCCGCAACAAACTTAACAAACCCAGCAACACAATTTTTAAGAGCAGATAATACATGGAGGGTTCCAGCTGTAACAGCGGGAGTAACAAGTGTTAATACACTAACTGGAGCTATAACTATTGCTGGCTCTGGAAATGTTAATATAGGTGATACCGGTAAAGTTGCTTCTTATACTTTACAGGCTAATTCTAGCGCGGCATATGGGTTAAATCAAGTGTATAAGATGGCTGGGGGAAGTGGTACAGGTGCTACTGTTAAAGTTACAGGAGTAACCTCTACAGGTGTAATTACAAGTATAGCAGTTGAAAATTCAGGTCAGGGCTATTTTGGTAATGAAGTATTAACCTTTCAAAATCACAGAGGTCAAACTGTAGGAACAGCAACGGCTACTGTAAGTGTAACTGCAAGCGGTAGTATAGTGGCAGGTAGTGATGCAATATCTTCATCTTATACATTTGGAGTAATAGCTACTGATCCAGTAACACCAGTCTATACAGATCCATATATACAGTTAACTGATTTAGCCAACCCATATGATACGGGCGGAAGATTACAATTAAAGGGTGCCGGAGGAACAGTTGTGGAAATGAACGCTTTAGCTACTGAAATAACTATAACAGCAAACCCAACAACTCCAACCTATACCACTCCATTAGATTATGATTCAGCTACTGATACTGTTTCAATTAAATATACTGGAGCAAGTAGTATTATAACATCTGCAACGGTATTACAAGACACTGTAAATGAATCGCAGGACAGAGTATTGTTAAACGACTTTTTTAGAATAAATAACCTTAGCATATCAAATGGAGGAGAGGGTTATGTGGGAGGAACAACATATAACACAACATCATCAGGAGGAACAGGATTAAAAATACAAGTAGTTAGTACAACTGGAAACGGTATAATTGCTAACTCTACATTTGTAGCCTCTGGACAAGGTTATCAAGCTGGAGATACATTTACTGTAGACGGGGGAACAATACTTGCATCAGGAACAATTAATGCAGTAGAAAATAATATTGTTAGCGAGGCTTCCATTACACAATTGCTAGCTTCTGCTGGGGGTATGACAAGTTGGAGTTTAACAGATGGGTCAACAACGGGTATTGTATCTGACGCAACAATAGTTACGACCACTTCTACTAACTCTACAATAACACCAGTTGTTTCATCATCAAGCGGAGGGGTAGAATTAGATTTAGACTTAACACCAATAAGTGTAGATCCAAGTGGATCTTATACTAATGCAGATGTAACAGTAGATGCTTATGGTAGAGTTACAGCAGCAGCAAATGGTACTGATAACAACACTACCTTTACAATAGCTACATCGGGAGACAATAACACTGCTAACACACAAGTTTTAGGGGCTGTAGGTTCGCCAACTAATTTAGCTTTTGTCTCAGGAGGGTCTGGGTATACAACGGGAGCTTCTAACGTAACAGTAGCTGGAGACACAGGGGTAGACGCAGGATCAGGTTTATTGGTGACTTTTACAGTAAATGCTGGACAGGTAAATGGAGTAACAATAGGATCTAGTAGTGCTGCCTCATTTAATTACAGAGTAGGAGATAAATATTTAATAAGCGGAGCAGGAAATGGAGACGCAGTATTTAAAATAAGCGAGGTAAATCCTACACAAAGCGCGGTTCAAGTAAATTTATTAAATAATGATACAAATTTACTATCTACATATTTAGGAATTACAAACAATGGAACTGGTATAAATGTAGAATACGACAATATATCTCCATATGTTAACGGAGGAAGAATAAAAATAGCAAACGTACCATACGTTGGCCCTACAGCTCTTTTAGATGGTGCAAAAGGGGCGGTGCCTCAATCATTATTAGGAGATTTCGGATTAAACAAGTTTTTAAAAGTAGACGGAACATGGTCTTTACCAGGAGGGGTAACTTCTATAAATACATTAGTAGATGATGTTGTTTTAGCAGGATCGGGAGAAATTGTAGTAGGCACAGATGGAGTTTCGGCTATACAGGCAATAAGCAACCAAGGAACAGGATATATAGCAGGTCAAATATATAAAACAAACGCAGTAGCGCCAGCATCTGGTACGGGCTGTTTAATTAAAGTATTAACAGTAGGTGCAGGCGGTCAGGCTTTAACAGCACAGCTATATGCAGCTGGACAGGGATATGCGACTAGTAATATTTTACAGCTTATAGGAGGAGGAAGTAGTGGTACGGCTAATACAACTGTATTGGCAGTTACAGCGGCTAACACTATAAATATATCGTCAACCGAAACAACTACAAACAACTTAAGTAGTTTTGCCTTAGCAACTAACCCTACTAGTTTCCCAGGATTAATTGACAATAATAATAATTCTATTAATTTTATTGAACAAGTAAATACAATAAATACTGTAGATTATAATTATATAGGATTAGATTTGGCCGATGGATCTACTACACCGGCAGATATAAATAAATTAACTGTAGGCTTAAAAGCAGATACAAGCGCTCTTGATGCTACTACAGTATTGACTAGCTATTTAAGAGCAGATAATACGTGGTCACAACCCGTATCATCTTTAAATTCTTTATCAGGAGCATTAACTGTAGAAGGATCAGGAGACATAACAGTAGGCGCGCTTGGAGTTAGTTCAATAGGCGCAATATCTGCACCAGGTATTGGTACAGATTATATCGCTGGAAAAATATACAATACAACAGGAGGAACAGGATCTGGTTGTACTATAAAAGTATTAACTGTAGCTCTTGGGGTTATACAAACAGCTAGTGTATATTCAAAAGGAGCTGGCTACACAGTTAGTGATAGTTTAACCTTAACAGGTTTAGGAAGTGGTAATGATGCAATAGTTTCAGCTACAGTTCTTACAAGCGCATCTTCAATACAAGTTTCTAATACTGAAGATGTTGAAGGAGCAGACACAACTGTAAATGGTCTTTCAGGGCCAGTAAATGTAGTGGGTACAGGAGATGTAAAAGTGGGAGTTTCAGGAGCCGCTACATTAGGAGTTATAGGAGGGGCTGGTGGTACAGCATATGTTCAAAACAGAGTTTATGAAACAACTGGAGGAACAGGTACAGGCTTAACATTAAAGGCTACAAATGTTTCTGCGGGAGCAGTACAGACAAACGGACTAGAAGTTTTTGCAGCAGGTAGAGGGTATACAGCAACAAACACAGTTACTTTAGTAGGTCAAGGAAGTGATGGTAATTGTACTGTAGTAATAGATGCGGTAACGGGAGTGCAAGACATTCAAGTTTCTTCTTCAATAACTGACTTAAGTCAACTAACTAATTCGCCAGGATACACATCAATCTCTGGTGGAACGCAATATAAATTACCAGTATTTGATGTAGGTGGAGCTGCATTAATATCTTCTGAGTTTTTTGATAGAAGTGGCTATCAAGCTATAGCGTCTACAACTCAAAGTGTTGGAACAGGAGGAGATATTTATCAAGTACAGATTGGTGGTACTGGATATATAGGATTCCAAAATGTAAACAGAACTATTAGATTAGGTTCAGGGCTTATACCTGATGAAGAAGCTGGAGCAACAGATAGTGTATATATAGGTTTCAATGCAGCTTTAGCAATAAATGATTCTGTAGAAAATGTAATTATAGGAGCTAATGCTGCTGAACAGTTAACTAATGGGTTTCAGAACGTATACGTTGGTTATAAAGCTGGAAACGGTGCAGATAATAAAAAGAGTAGAAACTGTGTAACATTTGGTGCGTTGTCTGCTCAAAATGCATATGGTAGTGGAGATGTATTTATAGGAAGAGCGGCTGGGAATGGTAACATAAATCAAATAAACGATCCTAATACTCATCAGTTTATGGAAAGGGTTGCGATAGGTATGAACGCAATGTCAGGACAAGTATTGGGAACTTCAGTAACACAAGATAATAATAGATACAGTGTTGCTATTGGAGCTTTTGCAGGAAATGCACCAGGGAGTACAGCAAACGGAGCTTTAGTAGGTTTTAGAACTTTTATAGGTTATAAGGCAGGTGCTAATGAACAAGGACAAACAGACCCAACAGACAACTCAGGGCAAATTGCGATAGGTACTAATGCGATGATAAATCACACCTCACACAAAAGGGGTGCTATTGCTATCGGAGAAAAAGCATATTCAGACACTATAAACGTTACTCCTTTAATTACCTCTGCATGGGACGTATCTATCGGCGCTTATTCATATGGAACTAATGGCTCTTTCAATCCAGAAATAATTGGAGAGGGTAATATAGCAATAGGTTATTTAGCCGGCACAAGTTCTGTAGACACAGCTGCTATGGCTGGTGGAACTATTGCAATAGGAAAAAGATCTTTAGCTGAAAATATTGATAATATATCTATAGGAACAGACTCTATTTCTGGTGGGGCCAATGTAGTTAACACTATTGCTATAGGAGGATCTGCATCTGCAAAGTTTACAAATTCAATAGCTATTGGAAAAGGAGCAACGTCTGATGCTGTAAATCAATTTGTTGTTGGTACAGCAACTAATGCATTAGGGGTTACTACTACAGAAACAATAGCTGCTTCAGACACGACATGGACAGTAAAAATAAATGGAGTAAATTATAAGATACCAATGAAGGCAATATAAATTAAATTAAATTAAATGAAAGTTGAATTAAATGAAGAGTCTATTAAACATATAAACCGCTTGTTACAATCTTTACCGATCAGCACATATGATATTGTTAAAGAAATAACAAATGTTATAAATAAAGGTTTAGTAGAAGAAAAATAAAATAAAATGGATATTAGAAAAATCTCCATTGGTTCTGATTATAAATCAGGATCAATGCACTATATAGTTAATCAGCCTGTTTTAGGAGGTGATTACAAAATACACTTAATACAGGCTAACGAACAATCGCAATCATACAAATTGTGGGTAGAAAAAAATCAAGAAGTTTTTATTTGGAAAGAATTTCTTTACACCTTACCTATTACATTAGAATATAATATAAATTTTTAATTATGGAACCACACAATATAAAAGCAAATCTACAATGGCTTGAATTGGCTGAGATGAGTGTTACTGCATCAAAATTAGCTGAAGATCCTGAAGACGTAAACCTTTGGACTAAAGAGGTAATTCGATTGAGGGCTAAATTAAATAAAGTTAAATGTGCAGATTTTAAAAAATACTGTATTGATTATAGTTTTTAATGAGAGCTATATATTCTTTTATAGTAGAGCCATTAAATAACAGAAGATACGATAATGTCAAGTCTTACGATCAAGTAGATTTTATAACTAGTGTATCAGAAGAAGATTACAAAGCGGCTAACAGGTACGCTAAAGTAAAGTCATTACCATTACAATATAGTGGAGATGTAAAAGTAGGAGACACTTTATTAGTTCATCATAATGTTTTTAAATTTTATAACGATATGAGGGGCCGAAGAAAAAGCGGAAAAAGTTATTTTAAAGAAAATTTATTTTTTATAGATGACGAACAATTTTATATGTATAAACAAGACAATGTATGGAAAGCCCATGGTAAATATTGTTTTGTAAAGCCAATAAAAACTGAAGAATCACTTATTTTAAAAAATACTAAATACGAACCCTTAGTTGGTTATATAAAGTATTCTAATAAACAATTAGAAAAAAAAGGAATTAAAGAAGGAGATAAAATAATATTTAGACCAGAAAGCGAATATGAATTTAATGTTGATGATGAGCTTTTATATCGTATGTTTACTGACAACATAACAACTGTAATTAATGGACAATAAAGAATTAAAACTTCAAATAATAGAGGCGGGAGAAAAAGCTGTAAGACAATTAGTTAAGGTGGCTAAAGAAGATATCATTAAATACGATGCAGAAGATGAGCTGGCAGCAGACAGATTAAAAAACGCAGCAGCAACTAAAAAGTTATGCATTATGGACGCGTTTGAAATTGTAAAGAGAATTGAAGAAGAAAGAAATTTGTTAGACGGAAATATAGTTACTCAAAAAAATAATACACCAAAAGGGTTTGCAGAGTCAAGGTCAAAATAATTTATATATAAAATTAAAAGACTACATTCCTAAAAGTGTAGTGTCTAATAAAAACAGAGCTAGAAACTGGCAATACGGATACAATGAAAAGTATGATGTTATAATAATTTCACGAGACGGAACTATAGGAGATATATATAATATTAGTGGCGTTATAATAGCACTACCCAAAACACCAGACAAATTTGTAAATAGTTTTGAAACTAAAAAAGATCAAAGATGGAATCCTACGATGATTCCAAAACCGCTAAAAAGAATACAATCTATTTTTCAATGGCACGCAACGCCACCAAACTTTAAGTCAGAATGGGTAGATTATATAGAACAAGAATTTGACAGAAGAGAACAAGGCCACTGGTTTTTAAATAACGGTAATCCTACATACATTACTGGTACACATTATATGTATTTACAGTGGACAAAGATAGATGTAGGTAATCCTGACTTTAGAGAAGCAAACAGAATATTTTATATATTTTGGGAGGCCTGTAAGGCAGATAAAAGAAGTTTTGGAATGTGTTATTTAAAAATAAGACGTTCAGGGTTTTCCTTTATGAGTTCTTGCGAAGGTGTAAATCAAGCTACTATTACTAGAGATGCGCGTATAGGTATACTGTCTAAAACTGGAGCAGATGCTAAAAAAATGTTTACCGATAAAGTTGTTCCTATATCCAACAACTATCCGTTCTTTTTTAAACCTATACAAGATGGTATGGATAAGCCAAAGACAGAATTAGCATATCGTGTTCCCGCATCTAAGATTACTAAAAAAAATATGTATGACACTGGAGATGAGGAGCTTGACGGACTAGACACTACTATTGACTGGAAGAATACATCAGATAATTCATATGATGGTGAAAAGCTGCAATACTTATTACACGATGAAAGCGGTAAATGGGAAAGGCCAGAAAATATATTAAATAACTGGAGGGTTACAAAAACATGTTTAAGATTAGGAAGTAAAATAATCGGTAAATGTATGATGGGGTCTACATCTAACGCTTTAGATAAGGGGGGCGCTAATTTTAAAAAACTATTTGAAGATTCAGACGCATTAAAAAGAAATCAAAACGGACAAACAAAATCTGGTTTGTATAATTTATTTATTCCTATGGAATGGAATTTTGAAGGGTATATAGATCAATATGGTATGCCTGTATTAACAACACCAGATAAGCCAGTAGCTGGAATAGATGGAGAAGATATTAAAATTGGCGCAATTGATTATTGGGAAAATGAAGTCAACTCTTTGTCAAATGATGCAGACGCATTAAATGAATTTTACAGACAGTTTCCACGAACAGAGTCTCATGCTTTTAGAGATGAGTCTAAACAATCTTTATTTAATTTAACAAAAATATATCAACAAATAGATTATAATGATTCTTGTATTTTAGATCACCATGTAACTAGAGGTTCTTTTCATTGGAAAGATGGTGTGAAAGATACAGAGGTTATATTTAGCCCAAACAAAAGTGGTAGATTTTTAGTAACTTGGACTCCAGAAAAAAATCTGCAAAATAGACAGATAACAAAGCTAGGCACAAAGTACCCTGGTAATGAACATATTGGGTCGTTTGGCTGTGACTCGTATGATATATCTGGAGTTGTTGTTGGTAAAGGCTCTAATGGCGCATTACATGGTATGACTAAGTTTAATATGGATAACGCTCCGTCTAATGAGTTTTTTTTAGAATATGTAGCTAGACCTCAGACAGCGGAGATTTTTTTTGAAGAAGTTTTAATGGCTTGTGTTTTTTATGGTATGCCTATACTATGTGAAAATAATAAGCCTAGATTATTGTATCATTTTAAAAATAGAGGATATAGAGGGTATTCTATGAATAGACCAGACAAAAGATTTAATAAGCTATCAAAAACAGAAAGAGAATTAGGTGGAATACCTAACTCCTCAGAAGATGTAAAACAATCTCATGCCGCAGCAATAGAGTCTTACATAGAAAAACATATTGGTTTTGATTTTGAGGGGACGTATAGAGACGCAGAAGAAATAGGAACATTGTATTTTCAAAGGACTTTAGAGGACTGGGCTAAATTTGATATTAGTAACAGAACTAAGTTTGACGCAAGTATAAGTTCAGGTCTGGCTATAATGGCTAATCAAAAGCACTTGTATACACCGACTAAACAAAAATCAAAAATAAGTGTTAACTTTGCAAGATATAACAATAAAAGTTCCATAAGTCAAATATTAAGATAAATGAAAGGAGTAACGATAGACATAAAACAAGCTGCGTTTCCTGATCAATTTGTTTCTGATTCTAAAAAGAAAACTGTAGAATACGGATTACAAATTGGACAAGCTATACAGTACGAATGGTTTAGAAAAGGGGCCGGTTATAACAGTTGTAGATTTTATGATCAGTGGACTGAATTTAATAGACTTAGGTTATACGCTAGAGGAGAGCAATCAATAGCAAAATATAAAAATGAATTAGCAGTAGATGGAGATTTAAGTTATATGAATTTAGATTGGACACCGGTTCCTGTAATTCCTAAATTTGTAGACATAGTTGTAAACGGAATGTCAGACAGACTGTTTAATGTAAAAACTTATGCGCAGGACGCTATGTCTTCTGAAAAAAGAGGTGAGTTTCAGGAAATGGTAGAAACTAATGTTATAGCCAAACCTTTGTTTGCACAGATAGAAAAAGATTTTGGTGTAGAGGTTTTTCAAGTAAACCCAGAAGAATTACCTGAGACTGATTTAGAAATGGAACTTTATATGCAGATGAATTACAAGCCTGCTATTGAGATAGCCAATGAATGTGCGATAAACACTATATTAGAAGAGAATCATTATTATCAAACAAGAAAAAGATGTGACCTAGACTTAACAACTTTAGGTATAGGTGTGTGTAAGCATAGTTTTCAGCTAGGAGCAGGAGTAATAGTTGATTATGTAGATCCTGCAAATGTAGTTTATAGTTACACAGAAGATCCACATTTTAAAGATTGTTTTTATTGGGGTGAAATTAAGACTGTACCAATTGGAGAGTTGTTAAAAATTAAACCTGATCTAACTAATGGAGATTTAGAGGAAATATCTAAATACAGCCAAGCCTGGTATCAATATTATAATGTTGCAGCAATGTATGAAAACTCTTTGTTTTATAGAGATACAGTAACATTAATGTATTTTAATTACAAAACAACTAATACTTTTGTTTATAAAAAGAAAGAAACAGCAGGAGGTAATTTTAAAACTGTAGAGAAAGATGATGAATTTAACCCGCCACAAGAAATGATGGACGAGGGTAAGTTTGAAAGAGTAGAGAAAAGAATTGATGTATGGTATGACGGTGTTATGGTTATGGGTACAAACATTGTTTTAAAATGGGAGTTAGCAAAAAACATGGTAAGACCTAAGTCTGCAAGTCAACACGCTATGCCTAATTATGTGGCTGTTGCTCCAAGAATGTATAAAGGAAACATAGAGTCTTTAGTTCGTAGAATGATTCCTTTTACTGATTTGATACAGATGACCCATTTGAAATTACAACAAGTAATTACAAAAGTTGTACCAGACGGAGTATTTATAGATGCTGATGGACTAAGTGAGGTAGACTTAGGAACAGGCAATGCCTATGACCCTTCAGATGCATTAAGACTGTATTTTCAAACCGGTAGTGTTGTAGGTAGGAGTTATACACAAGATGGTGAATTTAATAATGCTAGAGTACCAATACAGCAACTAACATCTAACAGTGGAGCAAACAAAATGCAAATGTTAATTGGGAACTATAATCATTACATGGATATGATAAGATCTGTTACTGGATTAAACGAGGCTAGAGACGGAAGCACACCGGATCCTAATGCATTAGTTGGAGTGCAAAAGTTAGCGGCTTTAAATAGTAATACAGCCACAAGACATATATTAGATGGTAGTCTTTATTTAACTCAAACTTTGGCAGAGGCATTATCTATTAGAACAGCAGATGTATTAGAGTATTCAGATTTTGCTGATGAGTTTGCTATGCAAATAGGTAAATATAATTTAGGGATACTAGATGATATTAGAAATTTATATATATATGACTTTGGAATATTTGTTGAAGTAGCTCCAGACGAAGAAGAAAAAGCTTTGTTAGAAGCAAACATTCAAATGGCCTTGTCAAAAGGAGGTATTGATCTTGAGGACGCTATTGACGTAAGAGAAATCAAAAATATTAAAATGGCTAATCAGCTATTAAAAGTAAAAAGAAAACAAAAGCAACTACAAGAGCAACAAAAAAAGGCGCAAGAAATGCAGATGCAGCAACAAAATAATATGCAGGCACAACAAGCAGCGGCGCAAATTTCTATGCAAAAAATACAAATGGAAACACAATCTAAAATGCAGATAAAACAAGCAGAGGTTGGTTTTGAAATAGAAAAGCTTAAAAATGAAGCTGCATTAAAAGAACAGTTAATGCAAACAGAATTTGAGTATGCTATGGAATTAAAAGGTATAGAGCAATCACAAATAGATGCGCGAGAACAAAATCGTGAAAAAATGAAAAATCAACGAATAAGCCAGCAATCATCTGAGCAGTCAAAGCTTATTGATCAAAGAAAAAACAATTTACCTCCGATTAATTTTGAATCTAACGAAGATAGTTTAGATGGGTTTGATATGGCGGAGTTCAATCCAAGATAAGCTAAAATATTTTATTGGATTATTATTAACTTTGTATAAATTAAATTAAATAAAATGG
>TARA_R110002012_G_scaffold312185_3_pt1 | contig 15054 bp, 2 predicted proteins | sample TARA_R110002012 | Tara Oceans TARA_R110002012 (sample SAMEA4396515) | marine metagenome | biome: Westerlies Biome; feature: [DCM] deep chlorophyll maximum layer (ENVO:01000326); material: water (ENVO:00002006), including particulate matter (ENVO:01000060) such as... | depth 40 m
CTAAATATTTTGACATGTATCTCTCTGTATGAATCTGCATCACTGGGGCGCCAGTTTACAGTGATGCCTTGGGGACCCCAATAATCGTCGTTGAAGGTCACAAGAAAGTCCGGACCATACGCTCGGAATGATGCGGCTATAGCGGGATCATCATTTTCTCGAAGAGGATGTTTTTTAGCTACTATCTGTTGAGATTCTTTGAACCTAGCATACTCACCAGCCAACTGCCCACCCAACTCTACGTCATCTCCGTCCCAGAAAACGATTGAGCCGTTGAAGTTGGAGAGATTTGTATTTCTGTCCTGCTTTCTTTTGGTACTTTCTTTTCTGTGCCCAGTCCATTTCTCCCATGTGTTTCCGATGCCGGCGCCGTCTTGCCCCATTTCGCCTGTATTCTGCACAAACCAATAAGCATTATGCAGAAATTCTTCATAATGAGACTTTGCTTCTGCATAGCGTTCATCTTCAATTTCTTTAAAAGTGGCGACTGTGTCGTCTGCGGCAAGATAACTTGAAATCAGTTCAGAATCTGTTAAAGGTTCGAAACTGCCCGGCATAGCATAAGATCCAAGTTTAGAATTGTGAACATAAATATATTGACTAGGGTGTTGTAAATTGTGTTCACCACTGTGTGTTGGAGGAGCGTAAGGACGCATATATTGAATTCTGGCGTCAACGACTACTGGGCTAAGGTTTAAAAATTTTCTCAGCCTTGTTCCTCTTTTCACCTCATTGTTTGAATTGTAAAGCAAGATTTCCAACCTTTCATGAAATCTTCCAACGGAGTTCATCGTAGACGTTTCAACAAACGTTTTTCTAAACTCGTTTAGCCTTGGAATGATGTCTATACTATTTCCATGTATAGCTAGAATATACGCTAAGTTATCAAATTTTTCTTGCAGCGAGTCAACATTAGTCGTACCAATTAAGCTAAGGAACGAATTAATTATATCTTCATTTGTTAAGGATACGTTTCCATAATAAGTGCTATCAATTGATTGCAATATTTGCTCATCATAATAGTCTCCTGCAGTTGTTTTAAATATGGTTATTTTAGTGCCACCGATTCTTGCGTCTTGCGAGACCTTTTCATATGACATATCAGAAATTTGTGCTTTCAATATGGCGCCTGTGCCGGTGTTGCTTTTAATACTTTGTAGCTCGCTTTCTTTTAAATTAATATCTGCTAAGCTAGTAGTATAGCTCATGAATGAAACTTCCAGTCCTGATGACATCGCTTCAATGAAAGTTGCAACAGAGTCAAAACCACAAGTGCGATCCCTCGCTGACACTATTGTAAATTCTTTTGAATATTTGCGTACTGGGGTACCCGAAGAGGTATAAATCAATTCCTCAGTAAAAGAACCGAGAGCAAGAGGTTCATTTATTAAAATATTTGAATTATTGGGTCTAAGGAATCCTGTAATGACTACACCTCCTTCCTCGCGGGCAGAAATGGTTTCAATATTGTTATATTGAAGATTATGCATGAAAAAATATTTCTCCATGAGTGTTGCGCTCGCATCTTCCGGATAAGAATTATCATCTACCACAGCTGTTTCTAGAATATTTATATCACCTGTAAGCAGCCGGGAGAACAATTGTGTCCCACCTGTTCCTGAAACCACAGGTCCATATTTAAGATGATAATCTTCTTCTGAAATATATTCATCCTCTTGTAAACCCCCATCCATCACAGCCTGTACAATAAAATTTAAATCTTCAAGAGAATTTATATACTCGGCATATATTTCTCCATCACGCTCTTCTTTATCTTCAAAATACAACGCTACCTTTATGGTGATCTCATTATTGTATACCATAATTTTATCTAGATATGGTACAGGTAGTCTGTCTCCAAATCTGCTAATAACGTTTCCATTTACATTTATTGACATATTTCAGGCTCCGTTACAGGTCCATATATATCGTAATATATACCTTCTGTTATATCTTTTCTGCATTCAAAATCTAGGTCAATATAATAGGAGTCTCTATTAAATATTTCTGCTGACTTGCATGCTTTTTCGTGGTTAACCATATGATCTGTTTTTAAATTAAAGTAGTATCCGACATTATTCTGATTAAAAGGATCGGATACTTTTGATTGATTGTCCAGATATTCTTGAGTTATTTCCATACCTTTTAGGGAATGATAATCTTTTTCAAAAGTTTTCTTAATTAACATATCAGTTTTATTTCCAGTGGCGTGAGTTTTTGGTATTGCATCAACTTCAACTTGAAATACCTCAATGTCAAAATTGTCGTTTAGTAGAATTGTGTTTAACTCTTCTAAGTATATCATAACATCATCTTGTTCTAAAGTTATAATTTTGCCATCTGAAAATGTATTGGTTCTATTTTCAATAGAAGAGAAGGAGTTTTCTCCTATTAAGTCTTCTATACCTGGAATGGTTATTTTTAGCCGATAGTTTGCATCAATATTTATTTGCGGCACAATTACATCGTTCTTAGAATCAATACTGTCAGAACTGGATATCTGACCATCTAGAGTCACTACCTTCCAAGCCGGAGCATGGTTTGTGTTGCCTTCTAAAAATGCATCCCCTATCATATGTTCAAATCTAAATATATCCTGCCTCGGGATGAGATTGGTGGGTGTATAATCCGATTCAAAATATACTTGTCCCCTCTTGAGCGACATGCTGTCACCCCCTTCTGGTTCCTGTACAACCACTAACGTGTTTGATGATTTTTCTACACCCTCAAACAATACAAGACTTTCTATGTAAGGGGTATCTTCCTTGATTCTTTTATGAATTTCATTTTGTTTTTCTGTTATACCGACGTAGTGCCCATCATATATTAAGTTGTCATCAAAAAAACCATAATATTCAGGTTTGAATGTTCCCTCAGACAACAAATAATGACCATAAGAAGTTAATTTGAAATCTATTACTTGTTCTTTCTTGTTTAAAAATTTAGCCATTAGTAAGAGCCTCCGCTTGATCCATCAGTAGTGGAAGATGCTTGTGAGGTCCCCATTGGGGATGATGGGGAATCCATTGGGGACGACGGAGTTGATGACGGTGATGGTGATGTGTTCGCCGCAGTAGACATTCTTCTACTTCTTGGGGTTGTACTCGGGGTTGGTGATGCAGAATAAGCAGAAGCCAACATCCCAGCAGACTTAATTTGTGAAGCTATTTGCATTCCAGCTTGTGTTACATCATAAGACATTATAGATTTTCCTGAAAGTTCTGCAATCTTTGGATTGGCTGCCACTTTAGTGTTCCTATCGAACGTAAATCTGTTATTTGTTATATCACTGGTTTCTGAGTATTTTATTTCTACGTTCATCTTCGCCATCTCCACAAAGGATACATAGTCATATGGCCAGTTGTATGAGTACTTATAACCCATAGATTGCACTGGGGGTAATAAGTCAGGTGAGTTAGCTGATACCTTATCAGCTTGACTATCAACGTAATTCCAATATTCCTCTTGTCCTTTCTGTTTGACTTTGAACACCATCCATCGTAGATTTTGGTTCTCTTCAAGTACGGTCTCGTTTAGTAATTCTGCATCTAACAACTCGTGCGCAACTGATTGATGTTGGAAACTAACTTTTTTATAATCTCGGGGTGCAAGATTTTGCCAGATATAAGATAAATCATCCTTATCTAATTCGTATTCGAATTCGAATATATACATAACAAATGGATTTGCGGCGCCAGCCTCATTGCTTAAGAAGTCCAATTGGGGTGGAAGAACATACTTCTCCATCTTCTGTAGCTGTTTACTAATACTGGGTCCTGCCGCTTCTAAAGAATCACCAACAACACTACCATATGCTGCTTTTTTAGCAGCAAGAAATCTTTCGTGGGGTATTTCAATAAATGATTTTTTAAACATTGAAGTACCAGTTAATCCTATCTCTGTCTGAGCTTCTTCAATAATATATGGAATCGCCACTACTGCCTCTCTGAGTACAGTCTTTTCTTTCAGTGTTCCTATTTTTGTTTTAGTTTCCGTATTGAATCCGACTAAATCTGCTAGCGACAGAACTTTCTGATCATAATTTTTTGTTGGAGTTTCGTTGTTATAAACACTTGGGAAATCTTTAACCAAGTAATGGTTTCTCAACCAGTTTTTTGGTATTTCATCAATGCTGATGTGTACGCCTTTATCTTCTTCAGGTATTACACCAAATTGGTGCCACATTCCTCTGGGGGTCGCTATCGCAGAATAGTTTGACGGGAATGTTATGTTAGAGCCAGATATAGGGTGTAAACCCAAATCGCTAAAGTTAAGCATAGGGGTTTCAAATTTTGGTCTAATAACCCATCGATCTCCTACAATACTTCCAGGTCGAGTTGTCTGTACAAGTCCAAATTTATCTTTCTCTACGAAGGACTCTGTTTTAATTCCAAACAAATTGAAGCTTGCACTAAGTTGCATGGAAGAATCATTAATCATGCCACCACCATATGGAGAAGAACCGTATCCTTGTTCAAAAACATTGCCAGCGCTGGAAGTAATCTCATCCGGTAGATAAGCTCTTGTGTGTGTTACAACGTTAGAAGTAAGATTAATCGAAGATGTGATTGCTGGTCCTGCATCAAATCTCCAGTAAACTGCTGTTGCCTCTGACATTATTTTTCTCAAACTGTAGCTCCCAGCAGAAGGTCTGAAAATCATATCACACCACGCTTCACCATTAGTATATGGTGGTGTGAACGAAGGATTAATTCCGATAAAGCTGTCTTGACTACCTGTTTGTGCCGCATTAAAGGCGCGATATCCAGAGACTCTTCCTGCAATTGGTGGTCCAAATGCTGATGGTCTACTGTACATTGTGAAATTCTCTCTAAAGGTTGGGCTATAAATTGGATCTTGGGGCAATTCATAGTAATCACTTTCATTTGTGAGATTGAAGCCTGTGGAGCCAGTTGCGAAACTTGGATAAAAAGTTCCAAATTGTGCTGCATCTCGAATGGGTCGACCTCCAAACTGTGAGTATCTACTGTCACCGACCGCTGTAGAGGATCCGGTAACATTACAAAATCCATCGACTTCATTTGTATATGTACGTTGTCCTTCGGTGGTTCTTTGCAGCTTTACTCTCATCATATATACTTCATCGCCCTTAAAGTTAAAATCTTGTGTAATCAAAGAAGATTTTAAGCTTGTAAACTCACTATTTTGAAGGAAGAAAGAGGGAACACTACCAAAGAAATTGCTAGCAATCTTTTTATAGTTCTCTTTTGATTTATTAGGAAGAAAAGATGACGTAACTAAAAGCATACCATATGACGGTAAGCTCTCCATATCATAAAACGTTTTTGAATTCAAATATTTATCTGGTGTGATCATTGTTTCAAATGGAAGTCTTTCGTCCCACAAATTCCAAGATGAAGCGCTTGCAATTGCGTTAGTTCGGGCAGTGGGGTTGAGCGTTACTGCCCAAGAACCAGACGTATTGTGCTCGTAGGTATCATCAAGATTGCCAAAATCTAGTTTTCGAATTTTAGATGGATCATTAACAACTGGATAATCAACTGCTAAACCTGATTTGATTGTATTATATAAAATCCCTGGTGAGAATAGTGTATTAAACATTGGTCTGGCGTAAAAGGAAAAAGCGTCGGAGACGGTGGCAACATCAACGCCGGGATATAATAGTTCGCCGAGTCCTGTACCTGGCGGTACTGGGTCGGTGCTAGCACCGAGGGCGAATTCTGCACTTATGTTTCCTTCATAAGAGTTTTTAAACTCTTCTACCATTTGAAGTGTTCTTTGTGCTGGATAAAAACCCTTGTAAGGATTGAACCTAATGGCGCCGGTACAGGAAATCTTAATTTCGGTAGCATTGAGTAAAGATGTGTTTTTAATTCTTAAGAAATCGTGCAAGAATTCTGAATTAGAATAAGTTGTAAAGAAGGAGCTATCTTCTTTGCTGTTAGAACCTGTAACGTGGGGGATCTCTAAATCTAAACCAACGTATCTGTTCAAACTATTATTGTCTTCAAGATATAGATCCATATGTTCACTCATTCTATATTCTGGAATTATGGAATATCCCTTTGCCATCAATTTCAAATCTTGCCTATAACTATCGTAGTCAGTGAACCAAGGGTTGGAAGGTGCAGATACGAAAGTCGGACTATTGTCTGCAGACATCGTTATATATCCAGCTTGTGCTGGGGCTTCCCATAGTGCTTCGCCGCCGCCGATATCAATGTAAGTGGTTTGATCGGAAATCGAACTAGAAGCTAATGCTGGTGTGAGAGCCCCTTTCAGCTGAACATACGGCAGTCGCGGTCCATATGGAGATTTCGTTGAAAATCTTGTCTCTAAAGCATGTTTTCGGCTGTATAATGCTCCTGCTGAGGAGCCAGTAAGGAGGTATATCACCTGGATTAATCCTAGGAGCGCTGTATTGGAGAGCCCTAATTGATCTGGAGCGGATCCAGTAATTAAACCCATGTATGTGTTTTGTAATTCGCCGGCGGAGCCAGTTTGAACGTAGACCCCAGCCGAGGATGAGATTCCAAATCGTGGTCCACCAATACCTGTGCTGGTACCGCCATAAGAAGGCGAACTACCGGTCTGATAGAGTGGGCAAGTGCTTCTTGTTTCAAAATCTGCTGGCGCATCTAATGGCCAGGAACTTTGTTCAACAAACATTCCTAATGAATTTACTGTAGTATTTGAACCTGTGGGCGTTCTTTCTCGGCTCAACTCAGTATTTACGAGTGTCCTCGCATCCCTATCATTTCTCCAATATAAATTGTCATATCCAACTTTGTTGACTGAATAAGACATAAATTCGTTTCTGATGGATGGGAATAATTGTTGCGAGTATACTACCCAGTTAATAGAATTTCCGGCAGCATTGGCAATTACCATCATCTGCTCACCGGGAGTGACAAACTCAGTTAATTCTGGTGCAAACTTATTATTCATTCTTGTGGTTCTGTAATATATTCTTTCGTTCTCATCTGTTGAAGAGAAGGTATAGGGATTAGTTTCGCCTAATATGTTAAAATTAACCATATTTGGTTTTGCACGATTTGTTACCGGAGGCATGTGGTATATTTCAACTTCATCATCGTTTCGAGGAGACACTATTGAGAAATTATTATTTGCTCTTTCGTTTCTGATAATTGGATGATCTGACTGTCTCATTTGTTTCCAAGAAGGGTGACCATAAGGACCATTCCTTTTGAGCATCAGGGCGTTAAACATTTCATTTTGCCACTTAAAAGAACCATCGCTGTTATTTGAGTATCCAGTTGTAAAGTGAGCATTTCTATATTGTGGTGTTGTGTTCGGGGAAACAATTAGGGGAGTTCCGGCGCCGTATCCAAGTGTATTGGATGATTCAGAAATTGTCTCATAAACGTTAGTGTGCATTCCATTAAATGGTGTCCCTACAAAATCTTCGGCGCCTTCAAGGGCTTGAAATTTTATAGTATTATAGGAACTTACCGGCTCTGAACCAAAGTTACTTTGAGAAATCATATTATAAACTTCAACAAGTTCGTTTCCAGTTTGTCCGATTTGAGAATTTCTGACATAGAATGAAGGGGGAGTGAACCCTACCCACCCATTATCGGATGCCAACGATGCTGCAATCCAAGAATATTGTTTAGATGAGCGTGGGATCTGATGTTGTATATTAAAGTTGTCGTACACGTTTTTATCGCATATGGTGTTTGTCTCAGTCCACATGTTTCTATATTGTGAACAACCACTCGGAACACTTGATATTTGTGTAGAGTTGTTGTTATTGCCGCTGACAACTATGGGTACTGCTAAAAACCGGTTTGTAAACCCAGCAACTCTGTTCGACACACTAAGTGTGCCCGGATTGTTGACATCTATATTAATTTGAGAGCTGCCACCAGAAACTTCAAATCGGATCCAGTCCCACATCTGCCCGTCACTATAAGTGGCGGAAGCAGTTATGTCACAAGGGGTTCCACCGTTGTAGATCTCAGACACTTGTGTCGAAGTTAGTGGCTTAGACCAGAAAGTATACTCATCAATAGAGGCACTTAGAGTTGCAAATGCTGCAGAGCCGTCGCCTCCCAGGCACATAAATCGATCGCCGCCTAAATCAAGAGGAGCGAAGGTTTTCCAATTCGTTACAGTTGAGATATCAGAATCATAGTAGCCATAATTTTCATTAGTTTCCAAAGTTACTGACTGAGAGATTCCATTATAATATATTGTAAGACCGTTGTGGGCAGAGACGACATTTAATTTTCCATCTGTTTGTTGTGTCCAAGTTATACCATAGTGACCCCACGAAGATGTCAACTCGCCGGGTGCTTCGAACTGCCATACCATTGATGAACCAGACGTGGTTCCAGCACTTCCAGACTGTGTTGCTAATTCTGCTTTAATTTTCCACGCACCTCCAGAATATAATTTGTAAATACGCAGCAATCCTCTTTGTGTGGCTGCTGGCTTGGAAGTACCGACTGTTCCTAAGAGAACAATGTTTTCCTCTACATTGGTGTTTTGGTGTCCAAATTTAACCCAACCAGTCCAAGAAAATCCCGCAGCGCCCCCGGCGCCGTTGATTGTTTCAATGAGTTCTGCGGACTCTGCAGATGCAAGACCGATGGACGGTCCTATGTTTGTGTTGCTATCATACAAGAAACCGCCGGCGTTTGCCATTTCAGATCCAGTCAGTTGTGCCACTAAGGTGACTTCACATATTTCTTTGCGCGATAGATTATTTCGATGAACCTTATGGAAGCCCGGCAATTGATCATATGAAGCACCTGGACCATTATCTGCTGCGGTAGTACCTGTGACAAATAATGAGTCTCTACCGAATCTTGCTGTGTGCCTTGCTAAGTGTGAATATAAGCCATAATCTTTGCCGTGTATGTCAAATACTTGTATGTTTGTTGTATCGCCGGCGGTGGCTGGAGTTGAAATGGTCCCCGAAGGACCCTGGGAGGGCTTTATGACCGTTAAATTTCTATTATTGAGCCCACTATACACTGAGAATTCTGAAGACCTGAAATCTTGATATCCGCGTGATTGTACTTCAATTCCACCTGGGGCTGAGAATCTTGAAATTATAACAGATTTATTTAAAGTTCCTGTGAGGTATGCTGTGCTATATTCCCCTACGTTTTCTACATGTCCGTCAGTTGTTCTATGTATGTCAAGCAGTGTTCGGACCATCGTCGACGATGAGGCATTACCAGCGAATGCTCTCTCTGGGAGCGATGGTTGGTTTTCGACAAAATGCCTTGGGTTGGCGTACGCACCAGGAGATTGAACATATTCATACGTGTTACTGTAGTTTCCTAATACTGTGGACCCAGTGGTCATTCTAATATTTCTAATATTTACCGGTCTTTTCGCAACATGGTCGCGGTAATAAACTGCCTTCTCAACTCTAGTATCTGGGTATGGTTTCGGTGTGAGGTAATCAGATGCATTAGGGTAGTCTGCGCCAACCATACCAATTGCTCCGGAAGGGATTCCCTCGCAAGTTCCAAGGAGTATTTTCCATGCTTCGGGTCTATTGAGCCAAGTATCTCCTCCTTGGTTTATCTTAACGTGTCTAGATTGATGACCACCAACCGCATAATTTGTAAACGGTCCTTGCATTGGAACTTCCATATCGGGTCCATATACATCATTATGTAAATTCGTCAATCTTATAGAGGCACTGAGCCTTTCTGAAACTTCTCGCTGGTATCCTGTTGTGACATCAATAGAACTGCTTATAATATTAAATGGGAAAGCAATTGATGATTTCATGTTCATGTAGCCGACGCCTTCTTCGAATTGGCGACCACTCAAAACCTTAGTATACCTCTTTATTTTTTCAGTAACTAATTTTGGATCATTATCGGGTGCGGCTCTGACCAAATCTTCCATAAATGAAAGCAAAACGTTCAGCGGAACTATGCGCCCACCTTCAGTATCTATGGGACCACCAGGATGTAACGAGGTATAGACAAATTGAATATCCTTGTTGTTGTCAAAATTGACACCACCCTTGATTATTTTTGTTTTCTTTATGTTATCTTTAAACGTCTTTTGGAAATTTCTTTGTTTAAAACTGTTGGCACCATATGATTGTCCAGTTGTTGAATCAAACAATGGTGAAGTACTTTGGCTCAAATATGGATTTGTATTAATTACCTTGCGATAAATTTCTCTTTGTGCATCTACAGTTGCATCACCAGATGTGATCTCCGGAGAATCTCTTTTTGCTCTCACTTTCCAGAACTTTAGATGAGTCGTGGTGTCACGTGGTGATTGTGGTATTGTCGTACTACCTAATCGGTATAAATACGATTTTTCACTAAATCCTGACACAGCTTGATCGAGTTGAGGAACTCTTGATTCTAGTGTAGGGAACTTTGTTTCGTATTTATTACGTTCTAAAACATGATTTTCAACTGTATTCATCACATCGCTGATGAATTGAGCCGACGCTGGGACTAATTGAGAAATTATTGTTGAAATCGCGTCGTCAAACCACTTATAATAATCAACATACTTTTCTATATCAGATACTTCGGTAACTCTTTCGAAAAATGATTCTCTAAGCTTCTCAAGGTTCTTGTATCTGCTCCTATATCTATTGACTGGGTCTCCGATGACATTATTAAAATCTACTGCGCCGGCGAAAAAGTTAAGCATTTCACTGGAAATTGCCGAGTACATACTTTTTTCAACAGTGAACAGATAATCAGGCACTGTCTCTGCATAATCTAAAACTTCATCATTATCAGACATGATATTGATCATGTCACTGGACACAACTTGTTCTGGATCAATAAAATTAAATGTATTTATTCTTTCTTTTTTTGCAACTTCTGTGGATGTTGCTGGAAATGAATGTCCATATCCGCTGTGCTGGTATCCCATAAAATTACCAAGCCAACTATAATTTTCTCTAAGTAGTGCAGATCCAGAGCTATAATCTTGTACAGTAAAATTGCCGGCTCCATCTGATGTCGTTACATTGTTGAAAGTCCAATTTAATGCTAGTGTATTTTTGTTTGTTAAGTCCTGACTGCCGCTAAGAAAACTATCGAGCGGGGAAATATTCATGAAGGAATTATCTATACCCATATTGTCTTCTTCATGAGAATGAATATCTATTGCATTATTATCAATATATTTAACCCAATATTTTAACCCCATGAACTGTGTATCACAAGGCTGCAGCACTGCTCCTGTTAAGTTTGTTTTCCTTGCACCTGTGTAGATTCTCTTTGGTGCTCTGAGGAACGCCTTTCCAACAGTGTTGCTTATTGTACCTGATACTTCAAAAGAATTCTTTACAATACCAAGTTCAGTATTGATCCCTCGGAAAATAACGTCATAGGAGTCACTGTGAGAACCTGTGACCCTATCGTAAATTGGATAATTTTGTGGTTTTATTCTTACTGATAGGTTCCACTTTGTACTATCATAGGCTCCCAGGAAAGTGCTACTTGTTAGTTCTGGGAGTGGGTAAGGTTCGTTAGATGATACGAGTTTGAAATAAACATTGGTTGAATACACCTCATCTCTAATTGACATAACTTGGAAGTTAGCAACGTCTAATCCACCGGTCAACCATGTTGTGTCTGTGCCGTCTAAAGAATCAACTGAAGCTGTCCATACTGTGTGCATCCCAAACAGTGAGCCAGATTTAAAGTTTCTATTAATTTTGTCGTTCTGTCTGAAAAACCTCGGGAACAAAATATCTGCTTCCACTGTCGCGCCAAGAAACTCTTCTGGTCCAGATGCAATCCCTGGATTTTGAGAACCAGAGATATATCCAATAGATTCTGGATTTGCGGAGTTTTTTGCCTGATATACGATGGCGCCGGTATTATTAATGGTATTAAAGTTGGCTGTATTTTTTTCAATTACTTGCTGTTGCAAATTTGTTTTGAGTTCGTATACAGAGTTTTTATTATATGTGTTTAGTCTTATCAGGTTGTCATCAATATTAAAGCATCGGAAAACATTTCGTATTGCTTTTTGTGTTCCTTTAGATTTGTAAATGTGTGTTAAATTGTTGTAAAGATTAAGGTAGATTAAATTCTTTATGTCATTTAGTTTATTTTCATACAATGAGTTATCAGTTCGATCCATCATCCTTTCTAATATCGATGCGTCTACAAATAATTCTGGGACGAAAAGACCCATAGAAGTAGGTAAGTGAGAAGCAAATGGGATAGGGGAACTTGAAGCAGTAGTGTAGTTTAACTGCTTGAACTTCGGCAACTCGTTGCTTAATAGATAAATTTTATCAAAATATGCCCCCACAATATGAGAAATATTTTTTAAATTCTTATTAGAAGTATCATCATGCACATCTAATACCCATGCCGGCGCATAATTCATAAAGGAGGCATTATTATTTGCATCATATGCTGAGCCAGTTACTTGTAATTGATCTTTTAAGTTCTGGTAACTCTGGTTTCCTTTACGAACAACTGGCTCTTTATACTCTTTTGCTGCGGCTCCGGCTAATACTATAGCTGATCCTGTATTACGTGAACTGGTGTCATAACCAGTCCATAAACCATTTGTCACTCGACCTGCGTAATCTAGTACTATATTATCAACATCGGCTGTTTGCGTAATCCCTTCATTGAACTTATAATACACTCCCAAATCAGCATTGGAGATATCGCTATTAGCGCCACCACCAACATTAACAAAGTAATTTAGTCCGATATCTCTTTGGTTTCTATTAGTTTTCCAAAATCTAAATTCATCAATCGAAGCGCTAAGAGTACCAGCGCCGGCTGGTGCCGAAGAACTAACTGGGGAAGTCATTAATGCACCGATTCGAGCTAACATACTATCAGTTGTTATTTCCCCAATGGATTTATCTGCATAATCATTGGTATCGTTCAAATCACTATTAACATATAGCTTGGATATGAATGTGCTCCCAGAGTTATAGAATCTGAAAGCATAGTGTGCCCAAGCTTGAAGTGAGGCAGGTGTTAAATCTTCTCCGATCACTTCATGTTGAATTGAGGCTGAAATTGTTCCCGACTGGACTGTGATTAAAAACGGACTGGCGCCGGCTGTGCCGTCAAGTTCGATAGTTAATCTTCCGTAATCTGTCGAGGATCTTAATTCATTGTTCCACAAATCAAAGATTACTTCTTTTTCAGTATCAGTGGTATCAAATGCGTTCTTTTTGAGCCAAAATTCTACTGTAACACCTGTATCAAAATTAGATTTTAAGTTTGATTGTCTCGTTCCGGTGCCGTAATCAGTTGGTAAGCCGGCTGTTGTATATATTGATGTATCATATATATTCGCATGTTGATATTTGTTACTTTTAGGGTTAGGCGATAAACTGACCAAGGAGCCAGCGGAACCACTGTGTGGTCCTCCGGTAAATCCAATATATTCAGTTGACGCTGCAGCTGGGACTCCATAGCCATCAGTGGTCATGCTGGTGAAGGTTACACCGTTCGCACCTAATATAGCAAATCCGTTGTATCTTGGATAAAGATTGTCGAGGATGTACTGCTCTGGAGCAAACAGCTTGTTATAGAATTCGTTCTTCTCGGCGTCTGAGCCATCGTAAGGGTAATAATCAGCAATACGGTCCAGAGCACCACTGTAGTACAGTTCTGCGGATCCAAATTTTACAAAATTACTTGGATTAGAATAATCCACCTGTGGAACAAAAGTATCTTTTTCTGTTTTTAATTGTTCAAGGTTTCGTGACGATTCTACGTCCTGAAACGCCTCCTTCTCGGTAGCGTAATCGGCGTAATTTCTGGAGCCTTGGCGGCTTTTATCAAATAGTTTTTTTATGCTCATCTGATTTTAACTCTAGTTTTCAACTCTGAATCTGAATTCTTGTCTTTGTTCTTTCCATGTATTCATTCTACTATCATAAAATGAAAATTTAAACTTATATTCGTATCCTGGCTCTAATAATTTCATATCAAAGTCAAAATAGTTGCCTGATACATCATATGAAAGACCTGTGTGGAAATCGGAACCGGTACCGTACGACACTACCTCTGAGTTATCGAGGGTTCTGATTATTCTGTAGGACGCGCTATAAATATTAGTCGTCTCAATATCTTCGGAAGCCTTTGTATAAATCGTGGGGTTCCAATTTTTGTGGCGCACAAATAAATTCATACGTGCTGTTTCATTAGAACGATACACATTTGCTAAATTAGTTATATTTATGTAGTATACGGGCTCTTTGGTGGTATCTCTTGCGCCAAAAGTGAGAGGTGTGACGCTACCTGTACTAAATTGCACGGTGCCACTGTGCCACACATCGTATAAAGTAGCAATTGAAGATGACTCAATGCCTATGGAGCAAGAATAAATTCCGGTTGATACGTGACCACCAGTCATGTTAATTTCGCCGTCATACAAAGCCAATTTAGAACCAGAAGGATTTGAATTATCTGTAGAGCCTGAATATAAGCTTACGCGTAGAAGACCTGTCCCTATTGAAGGAATATTAGTTAACCTACCGCGAATAAAGTTATATAAGTATATAGTGTTCAGATTATCGGCGCCGGGGGCTAGAGAACTACTAAAATAAAATTCTCCGCGGTCGTCTCTGCGCGCATCATCCCAACGAGCCTCAATGGTGGGTCTCTTGTAAAAAAACTGACTACCACGGGCAAAGAAACGTTTTGTATAGTAAGATTCTTTTGAACCTGTTGTATTGCTCAATACACTACCGGAATTCCACGGGGCAGCAGAGCCTGACCAATAAGCTTCGAAACTCTTTGACAGTTGAATACCTACACCATAGTTAGGCGTGGTGCCCGCTATCCATTGCTCGACAAGCTCTGATACGTCTACTTCGAGATCTTCAAGACCTGTTTCAAATCTTTGTTCTCCCATTATCGACAAAGAGCTTGTAATATAGTCTCCACCAACCATTCCCCAAGAAGAGGTATTAGAGGCATTTATCCAATTGGCGCCGGGGTTTCCCTTTGTTAGATCTTTATACCCATTCAAATCTAAACCTTCTCCTTCTTGCCAAGATTTTGATACTGGCAAAACAACAAGATTGAACCCTCGTGGCACAGTCCTAGAGTGAGGAGC
>TARA_R110002012_G_scaffold39909_6_pt1 | contig 15052 bp, 13 predicted proteins | sample TARA_R110002012 | Tara Oceans TARA_R110002012 (sample SAMEA4396515) | marine metagenome | biome: Westerlies Biome; feature: [DCM] deep chlorophyll maximum layer (ENVO:01000326); material: water (ENVO:00002006), including particulate matter (ENVO:01000060) such as... | depth 40 m
CTTGTCCAGTTGCCACATGATGACATTTCTGGCCTTGTCTGCAAAAGCAGGTTGGCCTGTCGCAAGCTATCATGACTATGCCGAAGCGCATCTTGGCAAGAACGCAAAAGGCCAGATGTCAGTGACCCGCATCGATCTGCATCCGGTTGTGCGCTTTGATACCGGGTTTACGGTTGACGCCGACGCGTTAGAGCAGATGCAGCATCGGGCGCACCGCTATTGCTTTATCGCAAACACCCTCGCGGATAGCGTCGAGATCAATATTCTATAGAGCATATTCGAGGATAAGAGCCATGCAAAACGACAGTATTCTTCTGCGTGACCTGACGGATGACGGCATCTTGCGTCTGACGTTGAATGACACCGGACGACGGAATGCGCTGTCCGAGGCGATGTTGAAAACGCTGGCTGACAGCTTTGCTGAAGCCGGGGCAAATCCGTCAGTCCGGGTTATCATTCTGGCTGCAAACGGGCCGGCCTATTGCGCGGGTCATGATCTGAAAGAAATGACCGCTGGCCGCTCGGGCCCTGATCGCGGCAAGGCCTATTTCGCAAAAGTTATGGCGATGTGTTCAGGTGTCATGCAAGGAATCGTAACGTGCCCGAAACCGGTCATCGCCGAGGTTACCGGCATTGCAACCGCCGCAGGCTGCCAACTTGTCGCCAGTTGCGATTTGGCCATTGCCGCGGATACGGCCCAATTCAGCACGCCTGGGGTTCATATCGGTCTGTTCTGCTCGACCCCAATGGTCGCACTATCGCGCAATGTGGGAAACAAGCACGCGATGGAAATGCTGCTGACGGGCGATATGACAGCCGCTTCCCGCGCGGCCGAAATCGGGTTGATTAACCGGGCAGTCCCGGCTGAAGCCGTGCAGGGCGCAACCATGGAAATGGCGCGCAAGATCGCATCCAAGTCCAGCATGACGTTGGCGACGGGCAAACGCGCATTTTATGCTCAGCGTGAAATGCGCCTTGCGCAGGCCTATGACTACGCGTCAAACGTGATGGTCGAAAATATGCTCGCTCATGATGCCGAAGAAGGTATTTGTGCTTTCATCGAAAAACGCGCGCCCCTATGGCAGGATGCCTGACCTCATGAAACTGAACCCCTACAACACCGATCTGGACCGCAATCCAGCGAATTATCAGCCCCTCACGCCACTGACCTTTCTGGAACGCGCGGCAAGTGTTTTCCCGGATCATATCGCGATTGTTCACGGGGCCCTGCGGCGCAATTATGCTGAATTTTACGCGCGCTCGCGGCAACTGGCCTCGGCCCTAAGCCAAAATGGTATGGAGCGTGGGGATACGGTATCAGCGCTGCTTGCAAACACCCCTGCCATGCTGGAATGCCACTACGGCGTTCCAATGTGCGGCGCAGTGCTGCATTCCGTCAACACCCGTCTGGATGCCGCGATCATCGCGTTTCAGCTGGATCACGCCATGTCGAAACTCGTCATCGTGGACGCTGAGTTCATGCCGTTGATGCAAGAGGCGCTGGCAATTGCATCCGTTAAGCCCGTGCTGATCCAATATAACGACGCTGAATTCGACGGCCCCCAAGCAGCCGTTAAGGCCCAGGATTACGAGGCATTCCTCTCTAGCGGTGATCCTGATTACGCTTGGCTGATGCCAGAGGACGAATGGGATGCAATCTCGATCAACTACACGTCTGGCACGACCGGCGACCCCAAGGGTGTCGTGTCGCATCACCGGGGCGCTTACCTTTTGGCACAGGGAAATGCGCTGACGTCTTCAATGCAAAAACACGCGGTCTATCTTTGGACCCTGCCCATGTTTCACTGCAACGGCTGGTGTTTCCCATGGACGATGTCGGCGATTATCGGCACCCATGTTTGTCTGCGTCAGGTGCGGGCGGAACCGATCTGGAATGCTTTGGCTGACGAGGGCGTCACCCACCTGTGCGGGGCCCCGATCGTGATGTCGCTGATGATCTCTGCACCTGCTGGGTTAAAACGTGATCTTGATCGCACCGTGCAATTTTTCACCGCAGCAGCGCCTCCACCCGAAAAGCTGTTGGCGGATATGAAAACCGCGGGGTTTGACGTTACGCATCTTTACGGGCTGACTGAAACTTATGGACCCGCAGTGGTCAATGACTGGCACGACAGCTGGTCTGACCTGCCGCCAGAGGAACAAGCGGCCCTCAAGGCCCGTCAAGGCGTGCGCTATCTGCCGCTGGAAGGACTAGATGTTCTCGACCCCGAAACCATGGCTCCGGTGCCCCGCGACGGCAAAACCATGGGCGAAGTCATGTTTCGTGGCAACGTCGTGATGAAGGGATATTTCCGCAATCCACAATCCACCCAAGAGGCCTTTGAAGGCGGTTGGTTCCACTCCGGCGACTTGGGGGTGATCCACCCCGATGGCTACATCCAGCTCAAGGATAGATCCAAGGATATCATTATTTCTGGTGGGGAAAACATTTCCTCCATCGAGGTCGAAGAAGCGCTGTACCGGCACCCGGCTGTCAGCGTTGCCGCCGTGGTCGCCATGCCGCATGAGAAATGGGGAGAGACACCATGCGCCTTTATCGAGCTTGCTATGGGGCAGCAGGCTGATGGCGAAATACTTAAAGCGTGGTGCCGTGATCAGCTTGCGCCCTTCAAGGTTCCGGGCCAGTTCATCTTCATGGATATTCCGCGCACCTCGACAGGCAAGATCCAGAAATTCGTTCTGCGCGCGCTAGCAAAAGAAATTGCGGACGGAGCCCCCGTCAATCTTTTGGCCGACGTCTAGTATCCACTCCTTGGTGCAAATCCCCGCCCTACAAGCGGGGCGGCCTTCGCACGCAGAAACTTTTTTTGTTTTTATCCATAAAGAATGAATCCTCAAGGCGCTGGCGCGGGAAATTCACTGGAAGCGGATGCTTGAGTCCGGTGAATTCACAACAATGGCAGAACTGGCGGAACACGAGGGGATCAGGCTGTCTATGAATGCAGCAGTAAAGGCGCTGGGCATATCTACAAACACTTACGCTCTTGTGGAGGCGTGCAAGAACTTACGCATTCACGTCTTTCCCTTTTTCCCCACTCGCTGAGTTTTCGAATGATCCATACGTTCTGTTTATTGCCTTGGCCAAGACGATTTTCAAAACCAATGAGCCTGATTCTCGAAACGAAAGGAAAGCACCTATGTCCAGCAAAAACGACATGGATAATCATTCTAATCAACTTAACCCCAATAATGACGCCTTCTGGGATAGTCGCGGCTATGACGGTCGCCCCGATAGCTGGGAGGATATCTACGACAGCGCCTGTTCTTCCTTCATTGGGTGATCGGATGAATCCATAGATGCAGGCTCGCTGTTTGCGCGAGCCTGCGTTGCACTGTTAAGCTGATTGAAGAAGATTGCATGGGGTTTGAGTTCATCCCTCAACGGTTTGTCCAACCGTTCATTGAGATGGCGATGTGATCGTGCAATGAATTGCGCGATCATGACCGTGGGGGCAACTACAATTGCCAAAGAGTTGGGGATCGGGCGAGCCACGGTTTAAAAGTCTTTGAGGTCCTAAAGGCGCAATGCAGATTTAGTAATTCATTTTGATTTCAAGATTCGCCCATCTTTTCAAGCAAGAGCTCCAGAACTGGATGCAGCTCACGGCCCAAAAAGGATCTAAAGCCCGATATATCAATGCCTTTCGGGAAGTGCTGCCCCAAAAAATCGATCAGATCACCGTAACGCAAGAATTTCTGAAAATGACTTCCGAGGAAACAGGCTGCCAGGTGTTCACCCATCGCGCATCCAGTCTGCAGCAGGACAAGGCCACGAATGGCGCGGCTCAAAGGGCAAGAAGAGGCGAAGGCCTTGGGCAAAGATCTCGGGCGCGACCGCGGTCTCTACGACGAGATGCAATCATAAGAATAGGATATCTCCCGGCAAAACTCAACCTCAGGCTGGAGTAGCTTCACAACTTATGAGCAATATCACGGCAGTGTAAAAAACTTCTATCTTATCCCTAACAGCGATTTTAGTGCAGTATCGCAGCCGTCTAGATCCTAAAGCGCAATGGCGGTCCGCACCTTATCGAATTTTTCCGGAGTAGTTCAGCTATACAAGCAAAGCGTGAATTTTGGAAGATTTTCATCAGTTTATCTTTTTTTAAAAATTTTATCAGTACTTATCATTAAGAAATAATCTATGATCAAAATGGGAAAGTACACATGAAGGAAGCTAACCACGGGTGGATAGTCGAAGTACTTGATGACCTCTATCATTTTTCTATAGCAAATAAGCTCCACAAACTGACGCCGGCCATTGAACAAGCAAAAATGGAGGCGCTCAACGAAATTAATGACAGGAACACCGCAAGTTACGATGCCGTGATGTCAGTAGTATTCCCCAAAAGGATATCACCAAAATGAGCCTCTTGACCTAATGAGGCGAGCTGCCTTCCCACTAAGATACTACTAATATTACAGATCTTGGGATCAAGCTTGGGTAAACAGTTTGCAGCATAACAAGTCTGATCGCTGTAGTCGGGTTGCGTTACGAAGGCACTTCCAGGATTTTGGATTTACGGCAAAGCTTCCTGCATGCCGAGCGTTAATAGCAGCCCGCGTTGGCACACATAACATTGTGTTGGATTTGCCGCGATCAACGCAATAAGCCCAGTCTGATGCCCCAAGTTTATTAGCAGCACCTTAGTGGAAAGGCAGTTCACCCCATTAGCTCATTCATAAAAAACGCCCCTCCATTGTATTCACAATGACAATTTCTGACAAAGCCAGGTGGAGACAGTTCGGTGGAGCTGGCCGCATACCCGAGATTGGTCAAGAGATTTGACAAAATACTGGATCAAGGAACTTGAAACCACAATCAGATCATCCCGGTGTTCATTTTCAGAAAAATCTCGAGGTGTCCGTAATTTATACGGTATATTCTTGAAAATTGACAAGCTTATTACTCACAATATTTGGCACCGAAAGTCTATCGTCAAACATTGTAATAGATTCGCCCTCATCGGTGAACTCAAATGCCCAAGAGCCGCTATCTATACGAGCCAGCAATTTTATATCCCCAAAATCAGCAGCATCATTCAGACCTCCAGAGGTCTTGAAAAGAGACGCGCCATCCTCAGACCACTCATATGTTTCCGGAAAGCTCTCGCCTTCGGGAACAAAATATACATTATACCCAGTATGCTCTTGTACTACCGATTCTCCAGCCTCGACATAATTTGCACCTTTCACCAAAATTTCGCCATTGAGGCCCTCAGGAAGGTTAAACTCTATATACCCATCTTCCTCCGTCGAAAACTCATCGACATTAAGGTTTTCAGGTATATCCTCAATTGGGGACGGTAGGCTCATAATCTCGATTTCATCAAAATCCATAGTGATACTTTGATGACCTTCCAAGTCTTCATCGCGTGAATCATCATATTCCAGCGGTTCGTCTACAACAAACCCAAAGTTGGGCATGAACCCATCATCTAGAATATCTGTTTGAACAGGCTGGGTCGAATCTTCCAGGTCAAATTCTTCACTCTCTGCCTCATCCTCATCTATCGAGGCGGAAAACTCCTCAAGAGTTGAATATATTTCATCATCTTCCATATTCTCATCATATTCATCACTTTGGTCTAATTCCTGATCTGCATTTTGTTCGGTGAGGGTTGTAAAAATTGATGTTGCGCCTTCAACATCATGTACCAAATTTTGATCTTCTTCAAAGCTTTCGTCTTCATCCTCATCTGGATTTAGATCAAGCATAGTACCGGCCAGCGCAGCGCCCCCTAAAAGAAACAAAAATACAGGTAACAAATTCCCACTCCTTAGATCCAAGATATAAATTTATACATTGCTGCTGTCAGAAAATAGATAGAAAGACCATTTATGGTTAAATGTTGCAAAACACATCTAGAAAATTATAGTTTTATATTTTACTCCACTATAAGGTTAAAACCACAAGTTTCTCTAAAAGGTACTTACATATTCAGTTAGTGCAGTTGATGAAAGTTCTTCAAGTTCAGTATTTTTTCCAAAGATAATATCTAATCGATCAACCATAACACCATTTGAATTTACCAAATCAATTGAAAATGTATTTGCGTTCACCTGGGCTGATGAAATTGAGAATTGAGATTCGCTATTTCCGTATAGAAATATTTGGTCTCCTTCAAGAATATCAAAATCATCAATAGTGACCGATTTAGAGCTTGCTGAAAATTTGAAAGTGTCAGACCCTGACCCTCCAACAAAAACATCTACACCTGCCCTACCAAAAATCTCATCATCTCCAGCTCCACCGATTAAAGTTTCACTTTCAGCAGATCCCCAGATAATATCATCACCATCGCCACCATCTACAATGATATTTGGGTTTTTGGAAGAATAGTTTGGAGAGTCCAGAAGGATAATATCATCCCCCCCCATTCCCTCGATAAGCTCCACTTCAGAAAATCGTGCGGCTGACAATCTCCCAGAAACATCAGGTCGAAGCGCAACGTCTTCATGATATCCGACATAACTATCATGTAGGTACAAAATATCCCTTTCGTCTCCCATCCGAATTGTATCAACGCCATCGCCACCTTCGATAACAAACTCGTGCTCAGTTGCATTCCGGATAAATTTCCATTCGTTGGTGCCATAGGTTCCAGAATAATTTGTATTCCAAAGAGTATAAACTGATGAATTTAATTGCACTTCTTCAAGCAGAAAGAGATCGTCGCCGTTACCACCTACTGCGTAGTCATTCCCACTTCCGGTAACGATGGTGTCGTTTCCGTCATCGCCATATATTGCGTCCGAACCTTCACCACCTTCTAAGTAGTCATCGCCTTCGTTCCCCCAAATGAAATCATCTCCGTAGGATCCAAATATTTGGTCATTGTTTTGACCGCCATAAAGCCGATCACCACCATCCCCGCCGTTGAGGAGATCATTACCCCAGCCCCCCTTCAGGATGTCGTCACCCGCACCACCAAGCAGGGTGTCATTACCCATTTCGCCCTTCAATAAGTCGTGTCCGTCATTACCCTTGATTAAGTCGTCACCACCGCGCCCAGCAATGGTGTCATTTGTTGGTCCTCCACTCAGCTCATCGTGAAGCTCTGTCACGGCTTGGAGTTCTATTCGGGTGAGGTCCCATGATTTAACGCTCACGGATAGTATCCCTGCATCCATCATCGTGCCGTGATTCATTGAAACTTCTGGGGTTGAGGAGTCACTGTCTGAAACTCCGTCCTGACTGTTGAGACTTGATGTCATGACAAAGTACTGGTCTGCACCCAGAAACTCAGTCACATCAATCTCTATCGCATCTAGTGAAATTCCAGCGACGCTTTCGCCGCTGCGTTCAGCTAGAAAAATTGTCAACTTATGTTCATTTCCGAACCCGTGAATGGAAATGCCATCTACGCTTTCATAGTCAAATAGAGCTTTAGTGTTAAGTGCCGATTCTGAAAGCCATTGAAAGGATATACCGCCAAAGGTTAGCCTCTCATTTTGGGTATCAATTAAGGTCCTATATTTAACAGAAGGTGTACCAAAAGTAGTAGGCCAAAAATTTGCTCCATCAATGCCATTTGATGCCAGTTCAAAAAATGCTTCAACTGTGCTTTGGGCGTATTCTAGCCCATTGGCATTTCCTAGGTTGGATGTTCGTCCACCTGCTCTTGGGTTACGCGCACTCCATTCAGTAATATAGTAGTCGATGTCTTCGAGGCCGACCACATCTGCAAAAACTTTGGGAATGTAGTCTAGTGCGAAATTGCGCTGTGTATCTATTCCATCAAATCCCGCATCAAAATATACGTGATCAACAATACCAGAAAGATGATTGGCAACATCCCCCTGCTTTAAAAACTCTTCGGCTATTAACTTTGTCTGATTTGCACCTGACCCCATGCCGGGCATTGTACTTTTAATCCAGTTCTGAGGAGGCTCTGCCTTATACTCAGACTCTAAGTGTACTATAAAATCCCCATCATCTGTTGGCTCAAGCAGAACCGCAGTTTCAAAATAGGGACTATATCTATTCGCGCCAGCGGTAACTTGGGCGACAATATCAATATTTGGATATTTAGTGGATAGGAAGGTAGTGATTTTCGCAGCGATAAAACCATATTCCGTCGCGGTCATAAATCCGCTACCCCAGAATTCATTTCCTATCTCGAGGCGTTCAATTTTGACATCATACTTTTCAGATTCAAGGATAGATTTATCAATAAATCTGGTTAAGTACTCAAAATATCTAGAGTCGATTTCTGTTCGTTCCCCATAAACCCCCTGTGCCATTGCTTGGCCTGCAGATTGCTCAAACGCAATACGTGTTGGTATGACCAGTTGTGCGCCGGCACCGACGGCACCTGCCGAAGCGAAAAACTCACCTAGAGGAAGTAGCGTTTGCTGATCGCCTCTTTTGTCTAGGTGCGAGTCGGCCGACCAATCTCCAGTAATAAACGAAGCGTCGGTAAAGTCGTACTCTGTAACACTACCCCCTGGGTACCGTAATGTGCTTGCGCCCAGCTCACCCAATAGATCAAGAAGCTGGGGATTTTCGCCAAACTCATAATCATAGATTGTAACAAAATTTGTGCCAAATAGTCGCTGGTCAATAATTTTTTCTGAGAATTGTTCATCTATAGTTATTCGATACTGAACCATGACTGGAAAACCTAAAATCCTTGCTGACAATAATATGGATTTTTTCCTCGGCGGCACATCGATCTTTTTATGGTAAAACTAAGGCACTTATGTTCAATTTGCATTAGTCGAAACTGGGATACAGACTCACTGATTTACAGGCGAGCAATGCCTGTGGTCACTTGCCGTATCGGGTCCCGAGCCGCCGCCAACATTTTAGGTGACTTGAGCTCCTAAAATTCTTCCAGTTTTGGGTAGAACCCGCAGAGAAAGATGATGGGAAATATGGCAGCCTGACACAAAAGGTTTGACCACAAGGACTCTGCGCGTCGCTGGAGGGAACTTGGGGCTTAGTCACCACAAGTTCAATATCGCGCCAAACCTATTGGATCGCGACCTCAACGCTGATGCCCAAACCAAAAGTGGGCTGGTGATATCAGTTACATTTGGTGGCGCTTCACAGCCCTGAGTTTCTAAGCACACAGGAATTAGCGCTGCTCGATGGGTACTTTACGCCAAAATAGCTTGAAGCAAAATTCGTTTGAGCGCTTTCCAGTAGTAGGATTGCGCCGCGCATTTATGAGGTCGCTAACTGTAATTTTGATAACATTGAACCTAAATTAAGGCCCACAGTCTTATCAGTGGCCACAGAATCGGAGGTTGCTCACCTTGACAGATAGAGTTCGTTGAAACTAATGCGGTTACTGTCGGTGTATGGTTGCCATATTCTGTCGCCTTCATGAACCAGCCCGCCACGTAGTCCAATGACTTCCAGCCAGACGTGTAACGAGCAAAAATCCGTTCGAGGTCTGACTTTTGTTCTGGCGACTGCAAGACCGAGCCCAAGTAGGGCGGGTTCCCGCAGATATAGGTCTCCCCCCCTCATTCTCGAAATCAATTGCAGCTTGCTCCAACGGCGTGTCAAACAGATCGTCCGAGGTCAGCTTGACCCCCTTGCCCGTGGGCAGGCAAAAGCTCAGCGAATTCTGCGGCGACACGGTGAAACAATGGAGGTACGCCTCTCGGGCGTCTGTCCGGCAGAGGAGCATGTACATGGCGGATTACGTCCTGTCCTGTGAAGCTCAGGTGCAGTTGCTAGGGTCTAAGGTGCTAACATGAGAACCGAACGCACAGCACAGCCCTTGGCCCCTGTCACGCCCTTTGAGCGCCATCTGATGCATAGGCACAAGGCGCTTCTCTTGGCTGCCTTCACTCAATGCCATCCGATAGAGGTCTAGGGACGTCAGTTGAGCACCGTCGATAGATACTGTCTTCATCATCGTGCCATTGAACCATGCGCACTTATGGCAAAGGTAGACCACTGCGCCATCAAAGCCCGTCTTTTCTCAAGTAAATCAGACCGCGCATAGGCCCTCTCAACCTTTGAGCCAACCTTGTGTGACAGGCTTCGTTCTGCAACTTCCCACTGCCCATTCCCAGTCTCAGAGACCCAATCGCGGAACGTTGATCGAAAGCCATGCACGGTAACCCCTTCAACACCCATCCGGCGCAGCAACATCAGCATCGCCATATTGGACAAAGGATGATTGCGCTTTTGCCCTTCAAAGACAAAATCTGATTTGAGCCCCTTCAAAGGCTCGATGATCTCAAGCATTTGGGCGGTCAAAGGGACGCGGTGTTCCTCGTTGCCCTTCATGCGCTCCTCCGGGCATGTCCAAACGCCCGCATCAAGATCGAGTTCTTCCCAACGCATCTTTAAGACTTCGGTGGTGCGCGACCCTGTAAGGCAGGTAAACCGCAAGGCGTTTGCCGCCATCGCGTTACGGCTCATAAGATCCGCATAAAAGGCTGGCACATCCTGCCAGGCCATTGCTTTGTGGTGTTTTACTTTTACCTTCACCTTGGGCAAGACTTGGGCTTCTTTGACCAAGGTTACTGGGTTTTCCCCCGACCGAAACCCTTTAGAGCGCGCCACGTCCAGCACAACCTTTATCCGTTGCGCCAAGCGCTTCGCGGTTTCATGCTTTTCGGTCCAGATCGGCGCGAGGCACATCATCACTTCCGGCTGGTCGATGCTATCAATGGGCATACGCCCGATTTTGGGAAAGGCGTAATCGCGCAAGGTGTTGATCCACTGCTGTCCGTGCTTGGCGTTTTTCCACGTCGGCATCCGGTCGATATGAACCTGTTGGGCGACCTCTTCAAAGGTTGGCACCTCTTGGCGGGCATTGAAACGCGGGTTCAGACCTTGCTTGGCCATACGGCGATATTCCAGCGCCCGCTCACGCGCTTGGTTGATCGTGACGATATCAGCACCACCAAGGCCAAAGTCCGTGCGCAGGGGCGCGCCTTTTTTGTTCTTCTGACCCTTAACGACCACACGCACGATCCAACGTCGCGCACCTGAGGGATCAACCACCAGATAGAGCCCATTACCGTCGCCATGCCGCCCAGCGCCGAGATTCTCGACCAGTTTTTTTGTCAGCTTGCCAGATAGGGCCACTTTAAAATACCACACTCCATACCACTCAAGGAAAGAATACAGATCATATCGAAAGAAACTCAAGGCAATTGGAGAGCGCACTTATGCCCATGTAAACAAAAGAAAAAGGCCGCTCAAAGCGGCCCAATCAATTTCAATACAAAGGTATGTTGGCGGAGGAGGTGGGATTCGAACCCACGGTACGCTCTCACGCACGCCGGTTTTCAAGACCGGTGCATTCGACCACTCTGCCACTCCTCCGCAGCACAGACCGCATAAAACGCCGGCAGCGATTCTGCAAACCTCCAAATGCAACAAATCACGATGTATCTGGCGGGGAAATTTGCCGATGCTGGTGTGACGGCCTTTTCACAGCCCCCTGCGCGCGCTACTGTGCCGATCAGACCCCGGCAATGGGGCGTTAAACATGCCGTATGAACGGCGCGATCAGGCAGCGGTGCAAACGCCGCGCCAGCAGGCAAGGACGACCAGAAAATGAACATCCGATCGCACATCACGACCCTTTGGACACGACCCATGCGCGGCACCACGGCAGTTTTTGTGGCCCTGCTTGCGCTTACGGGGTGTGATGCGTCCGGCACGTTCGGCTTCGGCAAATCAGACGGCCAAGGGGCGGCTACCCCTTCCGGATCGACCAAGCTGGTTGAACGCGACGTCGAAGCGCCGGATGTATTCTCCGCAAACGATCAGGGTCTATGGGACGGACGGCCCAGTCTTGGTGGTGTCTGGGTTGCGCATCCCGATGTCACCGATCCCGAACGCGTAATCATCCGCAACGAGGCGAACGGCAAATTCGTAATTGGCGCGCTGTTTCGCCGCGAACGGGATCTGCCGGGGCCAAAGCTACAGATATCATCAGACGCGGCGGCAGCGCTTAGCATTTTGGCAGGTGCCCCCGCCCCCCTGAACGTCACAGCGTTACGGCGTCAAGAGGCGGACGCGCCCCCGCAAGATGCCGCACCAGAAGGGACCGTCGAAGCCACCGCCCGTGTCACAGAAACCGCGCTTGATCCGGTCGTGGCATCGGCAAGCGCAGCCATAGATGCCGCCCCCGCAGTAGCCCTGCCCACCCAGACAGCGCCGAAACCCGCCGCCCCGCAAGCGACATCATCGCTGGCTAAACCCTTTGTGCAGATCGGTATTTTCAGCGTCGAGGCAAATGCAAACCGCGCTGCCAACCAGATGCGGAGCGCGGGGATGCTGCCCACCGTGAAGCGCAGCGAGATTGACGGCAAGCCATTCTGGCGGGTGGTCGTAGGGCCTGCGAAGTCGAAGTCGGAACTCAATGCATTGCTGAAATCCATCAAGACCGAAGGGTTCTCGGACGCCTATGCCGTGTCCAACTGATCCGACAAAACAAGGAGCCCGCACCATGATCCGTATGCTTGTCGCCACCGTCGCGCTGATCCTGACAGCCCTGCCCGGCCACGCGTTTGAAACCCGTGCAACGGCGGCCTATGTGATCGACCAGACCACCGGCACTGTGCTGTTGGCAAAGAATGCCGATGATCCGTTGCCACCTGCGTCAATGTCGAAACTGATGACGCTTTACATGGCATTCGAGGCGGTCGAGCGCGGCAAAAGCAACGGCGGCCTTGATCTGACCGAAGAGCTTCCTGTCTCGCAGCACGCGATGTCCTATGGCGGGTCAACGATGTTTCTGGACACCACCGACCGCGTCAAGGTCGAAGACCTGCTGCGCGGCATCATCGTGCTGTCGGGCAACGACGCCTGCGCCGTGATCGCCGAAGCACTCAGCCCCGACGGGACCGAAGCCGGGTTCGCCCGCTTGATGACCCGCCGCGCTCAACAGCTTGGGATGACCAATTCGACCTTTGCCAATTCCAACGGCTGGCCTGCGGCGGGCCACCGGATGTCGATGCGCGATCTTGGCCTGATCGCCATGCGCCTCATCACCGACTACCCCCAATATTATCCGCTGTTTTCACAGCGTGAATTCCTGTTCGACGGCCGCGCGCCACAGAACAAAGCCAACCGCAACCCCTTGCTGGGCCTTGGGATCGGGGCGGACGGCCTGAAAACCGGCCACACCCAAGAAGCAGGCTATGGGCTGGTGGGGTCGGCCAAACAGGGCGACCGTAGGGTCATTTTCGTAATATCCGGACTTGAAAGTGCTGCGGCACGGGCACAAGAATCCGAAGCGATCGTGAACTGGGCCTTCCGTCAGTTCGCGCAGCGCGAAATGGGGTCTGCCGGGACGCAGATCGCCGATGCCACCGTTGTTCTGGGGGCACAAAAAGCCGTCGGGATGGAACTGGCACAAGACTTGTCCGTTCTTATCCCCGTGTCAGGCGGAAGCGAAATCAACGCTGAGGTGGTTTACACCGGACCGTTGCGCGCGCCGATCCTCAAGGGCGATATGATCGGTGAATTGGTGCTGACCCGTGGCGATTTGCCAGAGGTTCGCGCGCCGTTGGTGGCATCTGACAGCGTCGCACCGGGCGGTTTCTTTATTAAACTTCAAGCTGCTGCATTGCATTTGTTGGATCGCTTGAACGCAGGGCCAGAGGCAGCTTCGTGAGCGGCCAAGGCTTTTTCATCAGCTTTGAAGGCATCGATGGCTCCGGCAAATCCACCCAGACCAAAATCCTGAAAGACGCGCTTGAGGCGCAGGGATATGACGTCATCCTGACCCGCGAACCGGGGGGATCACCGGGTGCCGAAGAAATCCGTGCGCTTGTGTTACAAGGCGACCCTGACCGCTGGTCGGCACAAACCGAAATACTGCTGTTCACTGCCGCGCGTCGCGATCACCTTGAACGTACGATCCAGCCTGCGTTGGACGCTGGCAAAGTGGTGATTTGCGACCGGTTTGCCGATTCCACCCGCATGTATCAGGGCCTAAGCCGAGGCGACCTGCGCGATGCAGTTGACCAGTTGCACAGCCTGATGATCGGGATCGAACCTGACCTCACGGTGCTGATCGACATGGACCCTTCCGAAGGGTTGTCGCGTGCCCTGTCGCGCAATACCGTCGAAGAACGCTTTGAAAATTTCGGAGAAAGCCTGCAAGTGGCCATGCGGAAAGGCTTTTTGGCGTTGGCCGACGAATTCGCCGAACGCTTTGTGGTGATCAACGGTGCCCAGCAGATAGATCAGGTAGCAGCGGATATTCTGGACTGCACCCGCGCACGTCTGGACGCCCGCTAGGCCTTTTCCTGCGCTCGCAATCTGCTAAACCACAACCATGACCGATGAAGCCCCCCAGCCAGACCGCATTGATGGTGCGCGCCACCCGCGCGACACCCCCCGCCTGATCGGCCAGATGCCGGCAGAGGCCGCGTTTCTTGACGCTTTCAATTCGGGCAAACTGCACCATGGCTGGTTGCTGACCGGTCCGCGCGGTGTGGGCAAGGCGACGCTGGCATGGCGTTTGGCACGGTTCTTGCTGGCCACACCCGATCCTGACGACGGCGGTATGTTCGCGCCCGAACCGCCCACCAGCCTTGATGTTGATCCAGACCACCCCGTTGCCCGACGCATTGCGGCTGGTGGCGAAGGCGCGCTCAAGGCCGTCATCCGTTCGGTGGACGAGAAAACCAAACGCTTGCGCAAGCAGATCGTGGTCGATGACATCCGCAAACTGAACGGGTTTTTCCAGATGTCAGCCGCCGACGGGGGCCGCCGTGTCGTCATTGTGGATGATGCCGATCTGATGAACCCCAATGCCGCCAACGCCCTGCTCAAGATGCTCGAAGAGCCCCCCGCCCGCGCCATAATCCTGTTGATCAGCCACCGCCCCTCTGGTCTGCTGCCTACGATCAGGTCGCGCTGTCGTACCTTGCGGCTTGGCACGCTGGACCCCGATCAGATGGCACAGGCGTTGGCACAATCTGGCGTGGACATTCAGGGCGATCCGGCTGCCTTGGCGGCGCTTTCTGGCGGGTCTGTCGGCGGCGCGCTTGGCCTGTCGCTGATGGGTGGGTTGCAGCTTTACGCAGAATTGGTCGG
>TARA_R110002012_G_scaffold100473_3_pt1 | contig 15049 bp, 24 predicted proteins | sample TARA_R110002012 | Tara Oceans TARA_R110002012 (sample SAMEA4396515) | marine metagenome | biome: Westerlies Biome; feature: [DCM] deep chlorophyll maximum layer (ENVO:01000326); material: water (ENVO:00002006), including particulate matter (ENVO:01000060) such as... | depth 40 m
ATTACAATCAAGGTGTCAAACCCTAAAAATTGTACCACCTACTAAATCTGATGTTGCAAAACATATTGCTTGGGTTATGAGTGAAGAAAGTTGTTCATTTGAAATGGAGGATTTAAAGATAATAGTTAACCAATTCTACCCAGACTTACGTAAATGCCTTAATACAATTCAATTATCAACTCAAGATAATAAATTAAAGATTGATAAATCTATATTAGTATCATCTAATTATATGTCTGAAGTAGTTAGTGAATTATCAGGTAAAAAATCATGGAAAGGTATTAGACAAATTATTGCAGATGCTAATATTCAAGATTTTGAAGAATTATATCGTTATCTTTATACTAATGCTAGTAAATTTGCTCCTGGTAAGGAAGGAATGGTAGCATATTATATTAATGAGTATTCATATCAATCTAATTTTAGAATTGATAAAGAAATTAATTGTATGGCCTTAATAAACCAACTAATTACTTTATAATGTATCCCAACAAAGAATACCATAACGAAAAACTCACATACACAAAACAAGGAGATTTACTAGATAGTAAAGGTTTACCGGTTATGATGGAGTGGGAAAGAGAGATTATGGAGCATGATGCTGGTATTATTTGTAAAAATGGTGGTGATATCCTTAATGTAGGTTTTGGGTTAGGTATAATTGATAATTACATTCAGTCTTACAATCCAAATTCCCATTGGATTATAGAATCTCATCCTGATGTTTATGATAAAATGGTAAAAGATGGATGGTTAGATAAACCTAATGTAAATGTTATTTTTAAAACATGGCAGGAAGTATTAGAAGAATTACCAAAATTTGATGGTATTTATTTTGATACTTGGAGTGAAGACCAATTTTTATTTGATAATTATGTTAATAGAATTCTTAAAAAAAATGGTGTGTATTCCTTTTTTAACAACCCTAGAATCCTAAATAAAAAAATTAATCCTTTAACTAATAAATTATTAAATGAAAACTTTGACATAACAACAACCCCTATAAAAATTAAAGGACCTATAAAAAATGCTGAATCATATTTTGATAAGGACATTAAAACTTATTGGAGTCCTGAGTGTAGATTAAAAAAGAATGAAAAGATTTATTGAATTTGCTCTTATTTGGTATAGTCAACAGATGGCCATTCCATTTTGGATGATTGGACACGTTCATTTATCTTTAAACACATATCAAGACTTACATGAAATAATCGCTAGTGTAGGTTTAAATGTTTTAGTAGCGATTGGATTTATAATAGATTTTAAACAAAATAGTAATAATAAAAAAAAGTAAAATGGCAGAACAACAACAACAACAAATGAATGTAGATGTTAAAAACACTACAATTATCCAAACTCCAGAAGGTGGGGTAGTTTTTCAACAAGGAGTATTACTTCGTAAAGTATCCAAATTTGTAGTAGGTGCTGATGAAGATGCATTAATGCCAATTCCAGTATTTTTTGACCCTTCAACAGGTAAAATACTTGAATCAACAGTACCAGCTGAACTTAGAGAAGAGTATAAAGATTATACACTTGCTTAATGAAGCTTTGGGATTGGTTAGATGAAATAACCGTTAAGAAAACACCAGCATCTCAATTCTCATCTGAGGATTGGGATAGCTGGAATTCTTATATGGTTCATAGATTTATGTCTATGGGGAAGAATAATATAGAAATATCTAATATGGCACAAAGATTCTTACCTACAGATAAAATAGGAATTTATAATTTTTACTGTAACATGATTCCTAGAAAAAAAGTATGGAATAAGTATATTAAATCTGGGGTTAAGGGTAAAAATAAAGAATTAGTTGAAGTAATAGCTAATTATTTTGAAGTTGGATCCCACGAAGCAGATGATTATATTGATGTTATAGGTAAGGATGAAGTTAAAAATATCCTTAAATCTATAGGAATAGAAAAAAAGGAAATAACTAAATTATTTAAAACATGACAACAGAACTATTTAATATGCTTAAAACATCAGCTGAAGCTGACAGAGCTAAAGCATTATTATCATTAGACTTATTAGGAAACAAAGCAACAGGTATTGGAGACCACTCAACAGAAGATTTTTATAAAAATGCTGAAGAAGCACTTATAAAGTTAGTAGATGCTGATGATCGACTTAATACTTTAAAAATTTATTTTAACAACAAAACAGTAATTTAATGGGAAGCACAATAGAAAAATATTATGACCAAAAGTCTGCAGAAAAATCTACAATTACTACGGAAACAACAAATACTATAGAGATATTTGAAAGTGAATATCCTGAACTATCTAATGAGTTTATTAGGATTCAAGCAGAAATGTATGAAATGTTTGCTCGTAAACATATGGATTATGGTTTAAACAATATTGCCTTAGGTGGTGACATACTAAATAGTGAAGATGATAAAAAGTTTTCATTAACAGGTTTAGCTATTAGACTTACAGATAAAATATCACGTTTGAAAAATCTTTTAATTAATGGGAGAAGTTTTGTAAAAGGTGAAGGAATGGAAGATACATTTATTGATATTGCAAACTATGGAATAATTGGATTATTAGTAGGACGCAATAAATGGAAAAAGTAAAATGAGTTGGTATCAATAATTAGGATACTCATTAATATTTTCGTATATTTACGTCAATAAAATACATAGTTTTGGCTAAAAAAAAATTACCTGTAATAGTTAGAGATATAAGAGAAAATCCCCCAACACCCGTTAATTTTGGTGTTGAAAAAAATATCTCATATTCTCAATTATCAATGTTTACTCAATGTCCTAAAAAATGGTCTCTACAATATAGAGATGGTCATAAAATAAGTGAACAAAGTATTCATATGACTTTTGGTACAGCCCTACATGAGGTATTACAACATTATTTAGATGTAATGTATGCTAAAAGTGGTGCAGAAGCGGATAGGATTGACATTGATGAATTGTTTGAAGATACTTTAAGAGAATGCTATGCTAAAGACTATAAAAAAAACAAAAACCAACATTTTAGCACACCTGAGGAGTTAAGGGAATTCTATGAAGATGGGAAAGCTATATTAGATAACTTTAAAAAGAAAAAAGGTGGTCATTTTTCTAAAAAAGGGTGGTATTTAGTAGGTTGTGAAATACCAATAGTTATGGCGCCTAATTTACGTCTTAACCGCGTTAAATACATGGGTTATTTGGATATCGTAATGTACCATGAACCAACGAATACATTTAAAATAATCGACATAAAAACGAGTACAAAAGGTTGGAATAAGTACACTAAAAAGGATGAATCCAAACAATTCCAACTAATTCTTTATAAGTATTTTTTTAGTAAACAGTATAATATCCCAATTGAAAATATAGAAATTGAATTTTTTATTGTTAGAAGAAAAGTTTATTTAGATGGTGAATATCCTCAAAAACGTATACAAACATTTGTTCCTGCTTCTGGTAGAAATAAAGTAAACAAAGCTACAAAAAATCTAGATAATTTTATAAATAGAGCATTTAATGTGGATGGCTCATATAAAGATACTACATTTATGGCAAAACCAAGCAAATGGAATTGTACATTTTGTCCTTATAAAGAAAATTTAGAACTATGTAGTGCAGTTGGTAAATCTTTATAATCCGCATATATGTATAGACAAATATATTAAAAAATAATAATTATGTCACAAACAAAAGAAATGACACTTACGAGTGTAAAAGTAAAAAGCAATTTATTTGAAAATTTTAAAATAGAATGTGTAAAACGAAAATTTAGTTTTCAAAAACTTGCTGATCGAGCTATATTTTTATATCTTACAGATGAAGATTTTAGGAAGAAAATTAATAATCAAACTAACTTAGAAATTAAAGACTAAAAGAAAAATGAAAGAAGGTTATATTAAACAAGATAATAGAAAGAAAATTCTATTATTAACTGATGATATTAGAGTACATTCAGGTGTTGCACAAATTGGTAGAGAAATTATTTCAAAAACTTCTCATCGTTATAACTGGTGTCAGCTAGCAGGATCAGTCCAACATCCTGAAAAAGGAAAAGTTCAAGATATATCAGCAGACATTAACAAACAAGAAGGAATTGAAGATACTTATTGTAAATTATATCCTGTAGATGGTTATGGAACTAGTGATATTTTAAGGGAAGTTATTAAAATAGAAAAACCAGATGCAATTCTTTTAATTACAGATCCAAGATACTTTCAATGGGTTTTTCAAATGGAAGATGAAATTAGAACTAAAATTCCAATTGCTTACCTTAACATTTGGGATGATATGCCTGCTCCCCAATATAATGAGGAATTTTATGAATCTTGTGATGCTTTATTTGGTATTTCAAAACAAACTACAGCAATTAATAAAATTGTTTTAGGAGATAAAGCTAAAGATAAAATTATTGAATATATCCCTCATGGTTTAGATAATAAAAAATTCTTCCCAATAGTAGAAAAAGATGAGGAATTTATAAAATTTAAAAATCTATTAACTAAGGGTGTAGAAAAAGACTTTATTTTACTTTTTAATTCAAGAAACATTAGAAGAAAATCTATCCCAGACGCTATTGTAGCTTGGAAATTATTTACAGATACATTATCTAAAAAAGAAAAAGAAAAAGTACAATTTATTTTACATACAGACCCTGTAAGTGATGCTGGAACAGATCTACCAGCAGTAATAGATTATATAATGGGTGATGATGATGAAACAGTAGTAATTTCAAATCAAAAAATACCTCATACTCATATGAATTATCTTTATAATATGGCTGATGGAGTTATATTATTATCTTCAGCTGAAGGTTGGGGATTAGCATTAACTGAATCTTTACTTACAGGAACACCTATTATTGCTAATGTAACTGGGGGTATGCAAGATCAAATGAGATTTGTTGATGAAAATGGAAATTGGTATACTAATTCAAAAGAAATTCCGTCAAATCAATTTGGTACATATAAAGAACATGGAATATGGGCACTACCAGTTTTTCCAAAAGCAGTAGGTATGGTAGGATCACCAACAACACCTTATATTTGGGATAGTAGATGTGATTTTAGAGAAGCAAAAGACAGAATTTGTCAACTATATGCAATGACACCATCAGAAAGACAAAGAAAAGGTAATGCTGGTAGAGAATGGGCTTTAAGTGATGAAGCTGGATTTACAGCTAAACATATGGGTAATAGATTTATTGATGGGATGGAAAAATTATTTTCAGCTTGGATGCCTAGAGAAAATTTCACATTTTGGAAAGATACAGATTACAAATCAAGAAAACTTAATCATAAATTAGAATATTAAATGAAGAATACATTTGTTATAAGCGCCCCAGTTGATACTTACTCAGGTTACGGAGCTCGAAGTAGAGATTTTGTAAAGGCATTAATTGAGTCAGATAAATATGATATTAAAATTATTCCTCAAAGGTGGGGAGATACTAGAAAAGGATTTTTAGATGATTTCCCAGAGTGGAACTTTATGAGAGAATATCTTGTCCCTCAACTAACGTCAAAACCCGATATTTGGTGTCAAGTAACAGTACCCAATGAATTTCAAGCTGTAGGTACATATAACATTGGTCTAACGGCAGGTATCGAAACTACAGCATGTGCTCCTCAATGGATTGAAGGGTGTAATAGAATGGATATGATACTTACATCATCAAACCATTCTAAACAAGTATTCGAAAATACTTCATATGAGGTACAAGACAAAAATACAGGTAAAAAAGGTAAATTACAATGTACTACTCCAATAAACGTATTGTTTGAGGGAGCTAATTTAGATATTTACAAACCTGTTAAAGAATTTACAAACCAAAAATTATATGATCATATTAAGGATATTCCTGAGAAATTTGCTTATTTATTTGTTGGTCATTGGTTACAAGGAAGTTTAGGGCATGATAGAAAAAATGTAGGTTTATTAATTAAAGCTTTTTATGAAGTATATAAAAATAAAAAAAATTCACCTGCATTAATTTTAAAAACCTCAATAGGGAAGGGATCACATATGGATAGGAGAGAAATACTTAAAAGAATGAAAAGTATTAGAGATACTCTTCCAAAAACAGACAGATTACCTTCAATTTATTTAATCCATGGAGATCTATCAGATGCTGAAATTAATGAATTATACCATAATCCAAAAGTAAAAGCTATGATTAGTGCTACTAAAGGTGAGGGATTTGGAAGACCATTGTTAGAATTTGCTTTAACAGGTAAACCTACAATATCAACAGCTTGGTCAGGTCATATTGATTTTTTAAATCCTAAATTAGCACCTTTAATGGGAGGTAAATTAAATAACTTAGATCCATCATCAATACAGAAAGATGTACTGATTGAAGGTTCACAATGGTTTGATGTAGACCACCAACATTTAGGTCATTTTTTAACTGATGTTAAGAAAAACTATAAAACTTGGAATCAAAAATCAAAAACATTAGCTGGTAGGTTAAAGAAAAACTTTAGTTATGAAGCTATGAAATCTTTATTAATTAATATTTTAGATGATAATATTAATATTCCAACACAAGTAAAACTAAAACTCCCAGAAATTAATAAAACAGGTAATGTTATGGAGAAAGCAACATTACCTAAATTAAAACTACCAACACTAAAATAAAATGGATGATTTAAAAACGTGTGATAGGTGTGGCTCAGATGCCTGCTATGTGCAAGAAGTAAATGAAAAAATTAAAAATTACCAATGTTATGGTTGTGGTTTTATTACTAATAGTTTATTAGTAAAAGATACTGATTTTTTTGAAGAACAAATGGAATTACTTCCAAACCTTTATAAAGAATTAATGGGTGAGGATGAACATGGAAAAATTTGGATGCCTTCAACAGTTAATATGCCTACAAAAGGAATGATATTTGCTAATGGTAGAGATATTGATAATTGGAAGTGGGCTGCTGTATTAGCTATCCAAGTAAAAGATGAAGAGAAAGAAAAATATCCAATCCCAAATAAAAAAGGGGAGTTTTATGAGTGGAGGATGGATATGGATAATGTTAAGGAATTCCCAGAAACAGATTATATAGAAGCTTTAGATTATATTGGAATTTTTAATCCTGAGAAATAATGAAAGTATTAGTAACAGGAGGGGCAGGTTTTATAGGAAGTAATTTAATAAAAAGATTATTAGATGAAGGACATGAAGTTCATTCATTAGATAATTATTCTACTGGTAATATTAAAGTAAAAGGTTGTGAATATTTTAAAGGTGATATTGAAGAAATAGACACAATTCATAAAGATTATGATTTAATATTCCATTTAGCTGCTCAATCACGAGTACAACCTTCATTTGATAATCCATCTGAGACATTTAGAGTAAATGTAAAAGGAACTGAAACTGTGTGTAAATTTGCTCTTGATATAGGAGCAAAAGTAGTATATGCTGGTTCATCTTCGAAACATCATAACCCCGCAACTTCACCTTATGCTATGTACAAATACTTAGGTGAGGGAGTATGTAATTTATATAAAGAATCATTTGGGGTAAATATTGAGGTTTGTAGATTTTACAATGTATATGGTCCTGGTGAAGCATTAGATGAAAAAAATGGCAATGTAATTGGTATTTGGAGATCTAGGATAGCAAGGGAATCTCATATTGAGATTGTTGGGGATGGAGAACAAAAAAGAGATTTTACTCATGTGGATGATATTGTAGATGGATTATATAGAATTGGTTTATCTAATTTTTATACAGGTGAAGCTGATTTTCAAAGGCCATCATCAATTAAAGCTTGGGAATTAGGGACTGGAGTTAATTATTCTATTAAAGAATTAGCAGAAACTTTCCAAAATAAAACAGGTTGCGCTATTAAATTTATTACAGACCAACCAGGTAATTATAGAAAAACTTTATGTACTGATACTACAGCACAGGATATTTTAGGTTGGAAACCTAAAGACCAATTATTATATTATATTAATAATTTAAAATTCTAAATGAAAATAAGCTACGCTATAACAGTTTGTAATGAAGCTGTAGAAATTCAAAGATTAGTATCTTTTCTTCTAGAAAATAAAAGAATTGAAGATGAAATAGTAATACTATTTGATTCTAAAAATGGAACTAATTCTGTTGAAGAATATTTAAGATCTCACTCTGTTAATAGTGAGTTTATTTGGCATAAAAAAGAATTTGAAGGTCATTTTGCAGATTGGAAAAACTATTTAACTTCTTTATGTGATGGTGATTTTATATTTCAAATTGATGCTGATGAAATGCCACATCAAACTTTAATTGAATATCTCCCAGAAATCATTGATAGTAATCCTAAAAATGAAGTAATCAGAGTACCAAGAGTAAACACAGTACATGGTTTAACTGAAGAATATGAAAGACAGTGGGGTTGGAGAGTAAATGCTTTAGGTTGGGTTAATTGGCCTGATTTTCAATGGAGAATTTATAAAAATCATCCTAAAATTAAATGGGTTAATAAAGTACATGAAGTGTTAGAAGGTTATGATACATGGTCTAATCTAAATGAAGTTGAAGAATTTGCTTTATATCATCCAAAAGATATAGAAAGACAAGTAAAACAAAATAACTATTATAATACCCTTTAAAATGGATAGTCAAAACAATGGTAATACTCAACTTAATAAAGACAGAAATGATCTTAACAACAAAGTAAGTAAACTTAAAATGTTAGGTAGTACTAAAAAAGTTAAATGGTCTGATAAAAGACGTTATAGAAATATATAATATGGAAATAGGAATAATTGGTCAGGGATTTGTAGGCAATGCAATTTACCAAAAGTTTAAAAATCATTATAGTATTAATACTTTTGATATAAAAGGTATGATTTATTGTAATAGTAGTGAGCATGAAGCTATGGATAATAAAATTGTATTTGTGTGTTTACCAACGCCAATGAATGAAGACAATTCATGTCATACAGGTATCGTTGAAGATGCTATTGAGCGCATATGTAAAGTTAACACAGCTAAAATTATAGTTATTAAATCTACAGTCCCTCCAGGTACAGTAAAAAAATGGAATAATAAATTTACGGGAGTAGATATTGTATTCAACCCAGAATTTCTAACAGAGGCAAATGCTGTTAGTGACTTTGAAAACCAAACAAGAATTATATTAGGAGGACCAAGACCTGCTACTACTATATTAAAACAAATGTATGCTAAAGTATTTCCTAAAGCAGCTATTGTTAAAACGGATTCATCATATGCTGAAATGGTTAAATATATTACTAATAGCTTTTTAGCAACTAAAGTATCATTTGCAAATGAAATGCATCAAATATGTGGGGCATTAGATATTGATTATGATAAAGTTGTGGAATATGCTACATACGATGAAAGATTAGGAACATCACATTGGAACGTACCAGGACCAGATGGAGATTTTGGTTATGGTGGACATTGTTTCCCAAAAGACGTAAAAGCTTTAATATCATTAGCCCATGATTTGAATGTACAACCACGAATACTAAATTCAGTTGATGATAAAAACAATGAAGTTAGACAAAACCGTGATTGGGAAAAAATGAAAGGAAGAGCAATTATATAAAATTATTAAAATGAAAAAAACAGTATTAATAACAGGAGTAGCAGGACTACTAGGAAGTAGATTAGCAGATTGGATCATTGAAAATAAACCTGAGTACAAGGTTGTTGGGATTGATGATTTAAGTGGTGGTTTTGAAGAAAACATTAACCCAAAAGTAGATTTTTGGCAAATGAATCTTACAGAACACCCAATTGAAAATTGCTTTGAAGTAAATAATTTTGATTATGTATTCCACTTTGCTGCGTATGCTGCTGAAGGTTTATCTCCATTTATTCGTTGTTATAATTATGATAATAATTTAAAATCAACAGCCCGTATAGTTAATGAGTGTATAAAACATGATGTTAAAAGACTGGTATTTACATCAACTCTTGCGGTATATGGTCATGGTAATGGAGGAATATTTGATGAAAACCAACAACAATCACCTATTGACCCTTATGGAGTAGCTAAATATGGTTGTGAAATGGATATTCAAATAGCTGGTGATCAACATGGACTAGATTGGTGTATTATTAGACCCCACAATGTTTATGGTATTAAACAAAACATTTGGGATAAATACAGAAATGTATTAGGTATTTGGATGTACCAACACTTAAATGGGATGGATATGACAATTTTTGGTGATGGTGAACAAACCAGAGCTTTTAGTTTTATTGATGATTCCCTAGAGCCTTTATGGAATGCTGCTGTTAGACCTCAAGCTAGTAAAGAAATTATTAATTTAGGGGGTATTGAAGAAGTATCTATAAAAGAAGCATCAACAATTCTAAGAGAAGTAATTGGAGATGGTAATGTAGTTCATTTAGAACCCAGACATGAGGTTAAACATTCAATCCCTACATATCAAAAATCTGTTGATTTGTTAGGATTTGAATATAAAACTTCAATGAAGGAAGGTTTAACCCAAATGTGGGAATGGGCTAAAAAACAACCTATGAGAGATAGATTTGTATGGTCTGAATATGAAATCGAAAAAGGAATTTATAGTTTTTGGAAAAATGAATCTAAAAAGCCTAATAAATAAAAGTTATTATTGTACTATAGGTCATATAGGCAGTGAAAGCGATCTACAACTCCATGAAAGATACATACTATATAACTTATCAGTACTAAAAGAGTATAAAGGTCATATAGTAGTAACTAATTATTCAGGTAATTTTCGAGAAGAAAATAATGCTTTATGGAAAAAATATTTTCCAGATTGTATAATTTTAGATTTAGGAATGAATAGGGGCCATTCATTTGGAATAGCAGATCAGGAAAACGCTATAATTGATTATTGTCATACTAATGGTATAAAATGGGTATGTAAATCTTCTTATGATGTAGTATTCCAACCTACCATCTTAGATATTGAAATTGATGATAGTGACTTTTACTATATGAATGGTATTGGTTTTGGAGGGATGGAAAAATATAATTTTGATTTAGATAAAATAGCTAAAGAAGATTTTTACCCACAAACAAACTTTTATTTTATAGATGCGACTAAAATAGATTACCTTTATGATAAAGAATATGTTGATGATACTTACAACTTTATTCAAAATTTAGAAAATTATAGTGGTAGAGTTTGGGAACATATTGAAGGATGGACTTGTGAAGATTTTCTAAAAAAATGTATAATTAGAAATAATCTTTCCAAATATCATTTGGTTTCTGATGAAAAATATCGTATATTATTGGAAACAGTAAAGAATCAACAAATACACGATTGTAGTCACAAAAATATCATGATAGAAGGAATATGCCATTTTCAACATCCTGATCAAAACATTTTAATTATATGAACATAATACAGATAGGTGCTAACAATGGTAAAGATGAAACATTTAATTTTATTAAAGATCATAAAAATGAAATTGAATTAGCTGTAATTATTGAACCTATACCATTTGCAAATGTTATTGATCCTCTTAAAGAACAATATAAAGAAATAGATAATGCTGTTATTGAAAATATAGCTATATCTTTAGATGAAAAAGAATTTATGACTTTATATTATTTAGAAAATTCTAATTATGAAGTTAGTTCATTTAACTCCCACCATACAAAAGCCCACTCCCCAAATTTAGAAGAATTTCCATTAAAGGAAATGCAAGTTCCATGTAGTACTATAAATCAGATAATAGATAAATATAATATTAAAAAATTAGATTATTTATTTATTGATGCTGAAGGGTTAGATGTTCATATAATAGGTAGTATTGATTTTAATGCTTGTGATATTAATAACATAATATTTGAATGTGTTCACACTGATGGTCCTTTCAAGTCAGAAGATAATTTAAAAGAGATTTATGGATATTTAAGGAATATAGGATATAAATTAGAGAAATATGATGATTTTTGTTTAATAGCAAGTAAATAATGAAGGTAATATATAGAATATCAGACGCAGGTTATAATAAGATAAAACCAGACTATATCAGTAATGAAAAATGTTTGGCAAATGCTATAAAAGTATTTGATGATGCTGAGTGGTCTATAATTGCAGACAATGTCTCAGAAGAAACTAATAATATGATTCAAAAACATATACCTCGCAATTATATTTATTATGTTAATGAAGGCAATGGTGCACGTACTTTTAATATAGCTTTAGATGAAGCTATAATGGGTGATGATGAAGATGAAATTATTTATTTTTTAGAAAATGATTATTTACATAAATCTGGTTCACAAAAAATATTAGAAGAAGGATTTAAGTTAGGGGCATCATTTGTATCATTATATGATCATCCTGATAAATATTTAGATCCTAAAAAAGGGGGAAATCCTTATTGTGAAGGTGGAGCTGAAGACACTAGAGTATATTTAACTGATAGTTGTCATTGGAAGATTACAAATAGTACGACAATGACATTTGCTGCTAAAGTATCTACTTTAAGGGCTAATGAAGATATTTTACGTAAACATACTAAGACTTCTCACCCTAATGATTTTGCTATGTTTTTAGAATTAAGAGAAAAAAATCAATTATTAATAACTCCAATCCCAGGTTATTCAACTCACGGTGAAACACAATGGTTATCACCATTAAATGATTGGAAAAAAACATCAATTTGGAATAAAATATGATCAGTATAATAATACCAACTTATAGAAACCCATCTTATTTAGATATATGTCTATTTTCGGCAATTGACCAACAAACTCATGAAAATGAAATAATTGTTGTTGTAGATGGTTTTATTGAAGAAAGTCAAGAAGTACTAGACAAATACAAAGATAATATTAAAATATTGGATTTGGGTGAAAACCAAGGAATGCAACAAGCCCTTAATTTAGGGGTTATGAATGCCACCAATGAACTTATTTTAATAGTAAATGATGATAATGTATTTTGTAAAGGTTATGATTTAGCTGTACTGACTATATCAGAAAAAGAAAAAACAGTATTAACCCTAAATCAAATTGAACCAACAGGCCCAGGTATATTTAATTTTCCAGTTAATAACTTCGGAAGAAATCCAAGTGAATTTGAATATAAGGAATTTCTAAAATATGAAGGTGTAATTAAAAAAGATGAATTAACAATTGATGGGGGTATTTTTCCATTTGCTATGCATAAAAAATATTATATGGCAGCTGGGGGGTTTGATATAATGTATCAATCTCCATTTATATGTGATTGGGATTTCTTTCTAAAATTAGACTTAATGGGTTTAGGGTTTGTTAGAACTCATAATGCTCATTTATATCATTTTGGAAGTACAGCGACTAAAAATGGTAAAGAAGGTGAAAAATTTAGAGCAACAGAAGGACCAGCAGCTGAAATGTTTGCTTATAAATGGGGTATGCATCCTCAACTGTTAAAAAATAATTCCCACAGACCTAAAGGATCTAATATTAGAGGAATCAACTTTTAAATATTTATAATCGAACCCATAAAATATGTTAAAGATGAAAGAAAAAGATAAAATGGATAAAGTAGTTAAAAGAGAGGTTGTAAATATAGAATTAGATTGGGACAATGAACAAGATTTAATTGAATTGGGGGATAACGAAACATTTGTTGATTTTATACTAGAAGAAAGTTTAAAAGCAATAGTTGATGCTTTAAAAAATAATAAAGAGAAGGCAGAATTATTTAATATATTTAATATGTCTGTTATTATAGAATTGAAAAAACCCCAATTTAAAGAAGTTTTGAAAAGAGTCAATCATATGCTTATTAAAAATGAAGAATATGAAAGATGTAATGAGTTAAAAAAACTCCTAAAATCCTACAAAATATGAAATACAAATACTATGGTTTAAAAAGTAAAACTAAAGAAGCTATTGGGATTGTTAATGCCCAATCGTTAGATGAAGCTTATGAAATAGCAGCTAAAAAGAAACAATTAAATATTGTTAAATTTAAAAAATTATTTGGAATAGAACAGCTATGAATACAGGAAATGAAGGTTTAAAAAAACTATTTAAAATAGTTCTAGGAACAGAAGTTAATATTAAAGATAATATTGATGTAACTGAAGAATTAGTATTTATAGGATTAATTAATAGGTTAGAAGAATCCGAAAAAATGGAACATACCGTGTTTCAAACTAGTGGTATAGATTTAAGTAAAGTAACAGATGGGTTATGGTTTGTTATAGAAAATCAAATGAGGATGTTATATGGTCCTGAAGCATCAGAATTGATTCAATGGTACATATATGATAGATTTAACCCGGATGGTAGTATAGTACCTTTAGAAGGTCCTCATGAAAAGCTATTTATACTTAAGGAGCCAAAAGATTTATGGTCTTACATAAAATATAAATCCATAAAATAATTTGGATATTTAACATTCTTTTCGTATATTTACACGTAAATAGTTTATAATTATAGTGTAAATTAAATATAACTTTAATGAAATTAAAAATGATATCATGCATAGCATGTAAAGAACCTATGCCGGAATTAAGATTAACCAAGTATGGGTACAAATCATGCGTAAAATGCTCTACTGTAGGCGCATATAAAGCAGTAAGTACGCAACATGGCAAAGGTGACCACACGTGGAATGATATCCAAATTATGACACCTGAACAAATGGAAAGGTATAGTAAAGTTGAAAACCAAAAATCAAAATTAGATTCATATAATAATTTAGATGCCTAAAGCAAGACCACTTACTAAAGAACTTATTCTAGCTGCAATGGCTAAGACAAAATCAAATATGGCTGCTGCTAGGTATTTGAATTGTTCTTACCAGCATTATAAAAAGTGGGCTAAGTTTTATGAAAGTGAAACTCATAACAGTTTATTTGAAGAACACAAAAACCAATCAGGTAAAGGAATTCCTAAATTTTTAAGAATTGGAGGTAAAGAACCTGCACTATTAGATATTATTGAGGGTAGAGCAAATGCATCTTCATTCACCCCAGCTAAGATCAAATATAGACTTATTACTGAAGGTTATTTGGAAGAAAAATGTGCTAATTGTGGTTTTGAAGAACGTAGGGTATTAGATTATAAAATGCCTTTATTATTACATTTTAAAGATAATAATAAAAA
>TARA_R110002012_G_scaffold130172_1_pt1 | contig 15032 bp, 23 predicted proteins | sample TARA_R110002012 | Tara Oceans TARA_R110002012 (sample SAMEA4396515) | marine metagenome | biome: Westerlies Biome; feature: [DCM] deep chlorophyll maximum layer (ENVO:01000326); material: water (ENVO:00002006), including particulate matter (ENVO:01000060) such as... | depth 40 m
CCAAACTGGTGTCTCACATCTATCAGATACTCAAGCATATTTATTCGGTTTTTACAGTGTTTGCATATAGTCATGTGAACATCACCTCATTCTTTCTAATCGGGCAGTTGTATTTAGAAGATTCTGAGAATAGGGGCGGAGTGGTTGGATTTTGTGTAAAGCAAGAGTTAATCAACCTCCGCTTCTTCGGACGGGGTGGAGGTTTTGTTGTATGGAAATTGACTGGAACAGTATTCTGACTTCGTCAGAAACGCTTGAAGTCGTAGCCCTACGAGAGGCGCCCATTGGAGAGACAACGGAGGTGAAGTTTGTGCGTGTATTTACTGCTGATAATGGTAGCATTGGCGCTCAGGTTGAGTCTTCTCTCCCCGGTGAGTTGCTTTGGCTGGCCTCCGGCGAGCATGGCCCACAGAATGGGCTACCTTCTTTGGTGAAAGCCGCAGAAGGGGGCGAGAATATCGAAGGTAATACCTTCAACTTCTCGCGTGTGGAGTCGGAGAAGTCACCCGTTGGCTACGCATACCGTTGGACGGCCTGTTGAGGCTCTCTCAGAGCCGTCTGAATCACGTAAGGGGCTGAGGGGGGCATACGCCCTCGGCCCCGCTCAATCACTCGCTAAATCGCGCATATTCTCCGGCCCCTTGTGGGCCAGTTCCGACTTCATGGCGGATAGTGAGAATAGTAATCACAACGAGAATACCAATCGTAAGGGCTGCGATAGTCTCCGGCTCCTTCCCCCTGAATCCTTCTCTAATTGCATCATAACCCGCAGCGATACCGTCAATTAGAGCGGGAATAAAGCCGCGTATAAAATCCAGCGACACATCACCTAATGCTGCGACGGCCTCATCAATTATCTGCGCTCCCTCGCCTAAGAGTCGGTCCTCAATTTCAGTTTGCGTCTCACCGGCTTCATCACTCGTCCATGCTACAACCTCACTACCGACTACGTAAATGACCCCCCATTGAACCGCCTTTCTCACAACGGTTGAACCGGCTATTGCTATCAGAGGGGCGACAATCGGCATCAATCGGTCCTCCTAACAATCAAGCGACTTTCAGTGCCTCGCACCCCTACGCGAATTATTCCCATCGTGAATCCGATGGTTATTGAGATTATGAGAATTATTGGTAAAACGAGAAAGGCTCCCTTCAAAATTCCTTCAGTCCATAGACCCGTCGAATAAACGATGCGCTCTATTTGGTCGGCAGTTGATAACTCGTCTTCGTCGTAGTATGTAGCATCATCATAAATGCCGGATTCTTCCATCGCTTCGCGTCTATCCTCTGCGCTTGATGGAACCCACGGATTAGTGCCGGAGGCCATTTCATCTGCATCCGATACTCCGTCACCGTCCCAATCATTCGGTAATACAGGTGGCCCTATTGGTTGGTCGCCAAAGTCTTCAGGAGTCATTCTTCTCACCTCGCGCGAGACCCGTTGTGTTCATTACGAATCCGCCGAGTAGCACTAAGACGATGAATCCGAGAAGAACCCATGAATCGGCCTGTTCCCATGAAGGGAGAATATCATCAGTGATGCCACTCTGTTTTTCCTCGTCATCCTGAATCGACTCGTCTTCATAACTACAATGAACGGATTTTGTGATGGTAATAGTGACGGAGCATTGGTCCCACGCGGTATTCGCCACGGCGAACTCTGAGTAGTTGATGCGTTCCATACCATTCTTCACAATAGAGAAGTCTGAGACAGCCCCACCGCTTAATGAGACGCTTAGAGAATCGCCTCCCTCTAAGCATACTGAGAAGGCTAAGGAAGTGTCGTCCAAATAATAGGGAGCGGCCCCTTCGCTGACTGCATATACAATATCCATTTCAACATAGGAGTTCTCATTGACTACGCCGAATACTGAATCAGTAATAGTCAGCCATTGGTCGGTCACATTAGGAGTCTCTAATATGAGAGTCGCTCCGTTCATTACTCCGTTTACCGTTCCTTCCATCCAATAGGGGACGGTCGCCATATCGGACCAGTTCTTAGAATAACTCCGGCACTTCGCCCCAACCCCGCCGTAGGTTCCAAACTTCTCTGTGAGGGTGTTTGGGTCGCCCAACAAAAACCAGTTGTCTTCGTCCTCTCCCTCACCAATGGGAATTTCAGTATCGGGTTCAGGATTTGGAATTAGCCCCTCGTCAAAATCGGGGTTCCACTGAGAGGGCGGGTCAGGCTCGGGTTCGGGCTGGGGTATGGTCGGTTCCTCCGGTGGGAGGTCCGGCCTCTCATCAGGACGTATAGGGTTGAATGGGTCATCAATTGGAGGCATTAGGAACCCTCCAACAATTTGATGGCGAATAGAATCAGAAGCAACCCTCCGAGTGCTGGGATTCCAAATTCCCATGTTCCACTATGGGTGTTCTGAGTGTCGCTACGGTGAGGCATTACTTCTTCCTCCCGATTTCCTTCTGAGCCTTTTTCATCATGCGTCGATACGCGGCTTCCGCTTGCTTTGAACCAGCGGTTGTCTGATAGATTTCATCCAGCCAACGTTCCAAAAAAGGCGCTCTTTTCTTAGCCATCACTTCTTCCTCCGCTTGTAATAATTACCATCCCAATTTGATTTAAAGACATCAAAACCGGCTTTTCTCAGGCTGGCGATTCTCTGCTGGGTGTCAAATCTAACGACTTTCCATTTCTTCATCGCTTCTTCCTCCTTACGAAATAATTTCCACTTGATTTCATGACCTCATAACCGGCTACTCTGAGATTCGCGATTCTCTGTTTCACAAAATCCACGCTCTCACTACCAACGAAAGTCCATTTCATCAGAACAACTCCCTAATCTCAACGGCCCACTTTGTCTTATTCCAATTAGGGGCGACGCGAAATTTCTTCTTAGGAAGTAATTTACGATATTTCTTAGCGCGAGCCTGAGCCTTCTTCTTATCTCCGTATGATGGACCCCCACTTCGGGGGGCTAGAGGAATCCAGTAGCCTTTAGCCATCAGAACCTACCTCCTCGGGCATAGTATAACTTAACCTGCGATTTTGTGAAAACGCGACCGGATGGTGAGCGGAATTTACCTCGATTCTTACCCGAGGTAATTTTGTGGAAGGGCATTAGCCCGACCTCCAAAGGATAACGACGATAACGGCTACGATTAGCCAATCTGTATCACTCATTCATCCACCTCCTGAAATTTTGTCGAATCTGAGCAAATAGAGGGGCCATAGAGGCCACCGTTTGCCTCGATGGTCCGTTGGGAGCATCGGCACGCTTGACGGGCTGAATGGGCGTTCATTCAGAATCCTCCAAAGTGAACTCAGGAATATGCTCTATATTTTCATATCTCCATATTGGATGAAGTAAATCCATCATCTTCTCAAGGACGTGAATTCTCTCTATCAACGCTTCAATAGACTCTGCATTTTCACTAACCGTCATATCATCATCTCAAGTTTGCATATCGGGGCTTTGGAAGTATATGGTGGGGGTATAGAAGAAGGCTGTTGAAGTGTTCCAATTAGTATCACCCGCCGAATAAGAGGCTGGGAAGGTATAGTCATCATCTCCTGAATTTGTCCAGCCCATATAATTCACATCGGGCGAGTATTGAATAGCCACATTACCATGCCGTCTAATGCTGGGATAACTGGTGAATGCCTGTCCCCCTACAATACCGATACAATACCAAGTATTCGCTGTTAATTCAACATCGGTAGCAAAGGAATATGTCCGTCTCTCACTCGCTACCGAGTTATCGACAGCAAACGTAGCGTCACTATTAGCAACCTTCGTCATTGGGGTTCCAATTACGGTATCATCAGCAATTTGATTCGTGATTGTAGCCATTGTGTAAATCGCACACTTAACTTGAGGTGTGGAGGCATCTGTTGAATCTCCCGCGACCTTCAACATTAGCCCGTCGATTTTGGTATTATCACCCGCATAGAAGGGGTAGTATGACGGTTTGTTGATGGCCGAACCGAGCGACATTGACGAGCCGCCCGGACTTGTTGTGAAAGGATTGCTCGGCATCCATTGAGCATCACCTGTTCCACCCGGGACCGGTTGGAATGGTGGCACCAGTGGAGTTCCTGAACCTCCCGCCGCAGCCCACGCCGTCGTGCCATCAGTTTGAGCGGTCAAGACATAGTCGTTGGTCGAAGTGACAGCATTAGGCAGACCGTAGGCTTTGACTCCTTCATGATAAACGTCAACCGTCCCAGTTCCGTCTGTATCAAGATGAATCGCAGAATTGCCCCCTGCGTCATAGCGGAGCGTTATTTTAGAATGCTCGGTAGCCGTGGAATTTCTCAAAACTAAGTCATCCGAACCGGACATGAGAACTCCTGTTCCAGTCCCTGCGGCTATGTCCAATGTCTGTGTTGATACATTATAGGTGAACTTAGCATTCCCCTCAATATCATTAGCGGTCAGGTCGCCGTATGCCACTTGATTATCTGTAATTGAACCACCAATACCACCTCCCGCAGCATCCTCCCACGCGACCGAAGCACCAGCACCACCCGAAGTCAAAACCTGACCGTCGGTTCCGTAGTTGGCCCCTCCAATCCCTATCTCCCCATCATTCTGAAATCGAATCTTCTCGCTGCCGTTGACTGAGAAGCCTACACCCTCGTCGGTTCCTGTTGGGAACATACCACTGTTGCCCGGTGGGTTGAACGCATAGAAAGGCTGAGAGGCTGAATTACTATTCGGGAAGCCTTTGATTTGACCGTCACCGCCGAAGCAATTTAGGTTGCTACCTCCCGCTGGTGGTCGCCACCCAATATCTGAGACGTTGATATTGAGTCCGTTGCCGCTGGCGAGCGATACATCACCGATAGTTAGTTTGGTTAAGTCTGTTCCATCGAAGGTAGCCACTGTTGAAGGTAGTGCGCCGAATGCTCCCCCGTTGTTGTATTGAAGTTCGCCCGTTGAACCAGCAGGTGAACCACCAGTGGCCGCATCCTCCCATGAGACTGAAGCACCAGCACCACCCGAAGTCAAAACTTGACCGTCGGTTCCATAGTTTGCGCCTTCAATTCCCCATTCACCGTTGGTTGTAATTCTCAACCGTTCCGTGTCGGTTGGAAACGTCTTGACGTAAAAGGTGGTTCCGTTCACTCCTACACTCGCTTGAGTGACGGGGGTTGCAGCGTTATTTTGGAAATAGAGATAACCGTTGTTCCCCGCCAGTGCGAGTCGTGGATAATTCACACCTAAACCAATTCTCATGTTATTACTACTATCGTCAAAGACGAGGTTTGAATCACCACCAAAGGAGCCGCCGTCGTTAAACTGAATGGACTTAGGATTAGTTGAGTCGCCAGCGGGTGAACCGCCAGCACTCGCAGCAGCCCAAGCGGTGCTACCGTCAGTCTGAGCGGTCAAAACATAATCATTGGTGGAAGTCACCGCCGTTGGTAATTTGTATGCTCCACTGATTTCAACTGCGCCTGAACCTGAACCGGGAATTAGTTGAATATCTGCATCTGAACCGGCTTCACCTGCAAAGATTTGGACGGGTTCATCAGCACCGCCACCCATGAAAATTGCACCTTGTAGGGTGGTTCCTGTCGTGTCTCTCGCAACTAAACTCCAATCGCCACCGGAGGGAACCTTTGAGTTAATATCACCGTTAATCCAACAAGCGTTTTCAATCTCGACCGTTGTTCCGTCAAACTTGAAATCTGCGTCTCCGCCGAACGCGCCCGCATTGTTATACTGAACAGTCGTATCGAATCCACCCGGCGTTCCACCTGAACCGGAAGTGTCGATAGTGACAGTTGCGCCTCCGTCATCGGTGAGAGTGCCGTCAGTGACCTTGATGGTATTCACTGGACGGACGCTGGGCGAACCGTCTTCTTCCTCCACCCTGAGAGGCGGTCTAATTGGCCCTGACATATTACCATCCTCCGCCGCTCATCCTATCTGCTGGGGAGACGTTTGATTGACTCTCACGCCATTCTCCCTGATTCTGATAGCCGACAATCAAAATGAGAGCGAGCATCACCCACAAAATCTGACTACTCATTTGAGTCACCTTGCGAGGATTTTGTGAAAAAGTCTGTGATATCATCCCGAAGCACATATCCAAACAGAGCGCCGAATAGGAAGGTGAACCACCAATCACGACTCTCCTTCATTCAATTCCACCTCCAGTGACCATGACCTCAAGAGTTGCTGTTGAGGTATCGGCTCGGACAAAGCAGTTTTGACCGAAGAAAGGATTGGGTTCGTCGTAAATGTAGGTCGTCCCATTATCGAGTGTGAAGTAGGCTCCGTTGTCAAGGCTGAATTGGTCGAAGGCAATTCGGACATTGTCTGCACCAGAGATTCTCATGTGGAGTTTGCCGCCGCCAGTCAGGTCAACATATTGTGACGCTGTGGTGAGTGAGATTGAGAGAATGCGAGCCATCAATACCCACTCCTTCGGGTATGCCTAACTCGCTTAGAACGCCTCTTAGAAGTAGCCGCAGCGTTCTGTGCAGCCTTCTTAGATTTGTAAGTGCGCTTGAGGGTCTTACCCGAGACATAACTCACGACTTTCCAACCGCCACGGACCTTCTTAACTGGCATCAAACCAGCCCCAGTAGGTCAGCGATTATCATGTGCAACTCGCCAGTGGCGAGAGAGTAGCCGATAACAAAAGCGAGGGCGTTATCCTTCACCCACTTCTTGACTTGAGCAGCGTCTAACTTCCACTCACCAGCGCCCGACATCATATCCATCTCTCCATCTTCTCAAGGCGAGCCTTACGACGACGAATAGTAAGTCGCTTCGCACTGGAAGTGCGAGTGCCGTTGGTCTTCTTCTTGAATCTCTTGAAAGAGGATTTAGCCATAGTATCACCTACTCCGTCTCCGCCGGAGAGGGGGGTTGGCGGTTTGCAGCCCGCCTTCCCTCCCAAACCGGAGGTGTTGGAGTCTGAATCAGTTGCCGGTTCCGGCCTCAGAGCGAGACACCACAGTCTTCTGCACGTTGCCGCGCGCGACCGCAGTTTGCACTGGGCGTTCCTCAGATGGACCGCGTAGTGGTGCGGTCAATACTGGATGGAAGAAGCGGGTTGTAGCAGCACTGCTTGAGATAATCCATGTTAGGTCGTTTGCCTTGAGTCCATATAGAGGGACAAACAAAGCGCCCACTCGCTTATCCGCCACTGTCTGAGACGTGGTGGAACTGGCTGGAATAGAGGCTACTACGCCATTGTCGAGTTCATTTGATGCCCACCTATGAAGTGAGACGGGCATTGAAAATTGTGAAAGAGCCAGTTGACGAATCGAGTTGCCGTCGGTGTATTCGTCGGCTTCCGAATCGTTCTGAATGAGGCATCCCATTGTGGTTGCACCGTTCATGGTTGTCTGAGGAACTCGGACAACTACCTGCTCTGCGACATTCGCGCCAGCGAAAGCATACGAGGTTGCACTGATGACTCGGGTGCTGCGCTCGGTTGCTGTATTGAAGCGCGCCCACCATGTGACGGAGCCGCTATCAATTGCTGCGGAAGCGCCCAAAACGAGGTTCGCGTCGTAATACTCCATCGACATTTCAAATCGAGGGGTAGGTGTGTTGAGAATATATCCGACAGGGATTGCGATGAATGCTTGAACTGTTCCGCCGGTCATGTCTGCTACGCTCGGGACGGTCAGAGAGCGACCGCCAATTGCGTTGATGAAGTAGCCGTAGCGTCCAGCAATTGCTGAGGACGCGGCTGGGGCTGAACCGCTAATCCAATCATGGATTATGTCGCCGTTAATCACAATTTTAGCACTCTTAATGAGTGCGCTAAGGTCTGTTGTGACATCAACTGTTCCGCTAAGGGTCAGGTTGACTTCTGCGATGAGATATTCTAAGGTTCCATTGACTCCATAGAATCCGTCAACATACGAGGACGTTCCAGTTGTTGTTGGAATGCTCGTAGTCGACTTGTCGAGTTGATAATAGGTGACGGCCATGAGTTCACGCTCCGTTCCTTAGATTCGCGATGAGTGATTCAACGCGGGACATAGGTTCGGTGAATAGCGCGAATCCGGCTGCTACGCCTACGGCGAACAGCATATACTCGGCAATCCCCCATACACTCCAGTTTGGCATTGGAAGGGACATTACTCTCCACTTCCTAAGCGTCCACTGACGGTCTCTGATATACTTCGGTTGAAGATGAGGCCCGACAGACCATTGGCAATAGCCATTAGAAAGACTACACCAAAGCCGAGGCCAGCACCCGCAACAATTGGGCTAAGCAAATTGCTCATGGCGAACCCGACAGGCTCACCGCCCATAATCATTCGGTGGAAGGTGAAAATGTCCCTTAAATTCCAACTAAATATCGAGAAGCGTTCTGAGCCGTTGTGTCTATACTGGAGGGGTATTGGGAGGGTCAAAGCGTTCAAACGCCTCCAGCGCCGCTTAGAGAACCCTCCTACCTATCTCTCCCATCTATCAGCCTTCATTTAGATGGAGAGGTTCAAGAACCGCGATTAACTCGCCCAAATCATGTCGAGGAAATATCAACGGCTCACCGACAAACAGAAGCGGGCTATCATCGAGATGAAAGCGACGGGGAATTGGACAGGCGCAGAATTAGCCGACTTGTTCAAAGTCACCCCCTCTCGTATCTCTCAATTGACGCGCGACTATTACGGCGAGCATAAACGGCTGGGTGTCGGAGATGCCCGGTCAGAATGACTTACTATCTGCTGTTGCTACTATCATTGGAAGTGTTGGAGCCGCAGTTGCCGTAAGTCGAACTGAGCGGAGGCTATCGGCTGAAAATGAAAAGTTGAAGGACGACCTGCTACGCTGGAAAATTCTCACCGTCCTATGCGCTGGTGTCGGAGGGGTGGGGTGGTGGCTATGACTCGGACAAGCAGCAACATATTCAGAGCGCGACTGGAATTCCTCGTTGAAGAACGGGGAATTACACAGACCGCTCGCTTCTATGGTCGCTCACCCCGCACCGTCCGTCGGTGGCTGGGTGGAGAGACAACTCCTTCACAATCCATCCGAGAGAGTGTTCGTCGTCGGGGTCTGACTGCTGGCGCTCCACAGGCCCAGCAGGTCAGGACTGGTGGGCGCTTCACCGCAGAAGGCACTATTGCGAGGGGTGGCTCACTGAATGCAGTGACCGCCATAAATCGTCGAATGCGGAGGGTGCGAGATGCTGAAATTAGGCGCGCTCGTCGTGCGGGGGATGAGCGCCAACTCAGAGCCGCTCGCACCCTCCCAACCCGAATGACCCGAACCGAGGCTGACTCAATCGCACTTCGTCGAGAACGTCTCATCAATGAGCAGCCAACTGAGGTGAGTCCTCAGGGAGAAATTATCTCAGACGTTCCTGATGATGTGGAAGAATACGGCATGGACTTTTGGGATGACTACCCTGAGCAATTTGACTCATGGGAAGCGTGGAGGACTGATTATGAGTCAAGAGCGGGCTGACCCAGTCCTCGTCATTGAACGGGGTGGAGACGGCCTCGGCTACGACTTAGAGCCACTCCCCGAAATCCCATTCCAACGTCGAAAGAAGGCGGCGAAATCGAATCTCCAAACGTGGAATATGATTGGCTCCGATACGGAAACCGTTGAGGGTCGACTTTGGCTATTCAGCACCGAGAAAGGGGTGTGGGACTGTCCCACCTTCGCCCATCTCATGCAGGTGCTATACAACGACCTGCACACTCGCAAATGGAAGAAGGGTGGGAAGCGTGGCCGACGCTGTTTGCAGCACTTCTTTTGGAATCTCAAGTTCGATGCTCAAGCGGTTCTGAGAATGCTACATCCTGACGTTGCAGATGCGCTCACCGCCTCCCGAGATGAAGAAGGTGAAATCGCCTCAAACAAAGTCACCGTCAATGCCGATACTGGGAACTATGGCCCAAACGTCCGAGGACGAATGGTTCAGTTATCCTATCTTGAAGGGAAATCTCTCGTCATTACTCCGAAGAACTGGTATCGTGGAGCATTCAAACTCGGACCCTGCTGGTGGTGGGACATTAGTCAGTTTTTTCACAAAATCCGACTAAACTCCGCCGCTCGACAGTATTTGAACCGTGAGAAAATTGAACATTGTTTTGATGGCTCCATATTGGATGCGTCCCGATTCGATGAACCCGAATATCGGGACTACTACCGCGAGGACATTGAACGCTACGCCGTCGTCGATGCGATTTTGGCTGGAGAACTGGCGCGCATGAAGCGAAACGACTTCGTCACTTCCGGTGTGAGATTCATTCAACCCTACTCTCTCGCCAACGTCGCTCAGCGAGCGTTGCTCGATACCTGCACTATTCCAACTATCAATGGAACCAAAGACTCCCCTGCGGGCAGACTGATGATTCAACGAGCGCATAGCGCATATCGGGGAGGGTGGTTTGAGACGACGGGTAGTGGGTATCATCCTTCGGTTCAAGGAGTGGACTTAGCCAGCGCCTATCCCTACGTCATGTATCATCTCCCCGACATTGATGACCGCGAAGGCGCATGGTTCAGTGGAGATGGTGGCGACGAGTTCCTCAACTGGTTGAAGGTTCGCAAACCATATTCACTGGGATTTTGTGAAGTCGCCTTTCTATTCACTCCGAATATGAAGTGGAATCCACTCGCTCGGATGGCTCCAACTGGAACTATTGTGACCCCTCGACTGGCGCGAGGCTGGTTCACAGCAGACGAAGTCGCCGAGGCGCTCAAATGGCCTCATCTCTCCTTTGAGTTGGGTCAATGGTGCTATTTTGACGAAGGAGAACCTACTCGACCCTTTGCCCCCTTCATCGAACATTTCTATGAAATGAAGAATCAGGCGGGAATGGCTGGAGATAAGATGCGCTATGGGGTCTCCAAAATTTGTCTCAATTCAGTGTATGGCAAGACGCGACAGGCTGTGAATAATCGGGCGGGTTCACTTTGGAATCCATTTTACGCCAGCACCGTCACTGGAGCCACGCGAGCGCGTTTGGCTGAGTTGATACGCATGAACGACTACTCAGCCCTTAGCGTAGCCACAGATGGGGTTCTATTCCCTATGGACGAACTACGAGTTATCCCTGAACGTCCACTCCCCGCGCCGAGTAATTTAGGTCAATGGGAATTAGAAGAAAATGGAGAACTCGCACTACTCATGAGTGGGGTCTATTCCATGAAGGGGGAGGATTTTGTGAAAACAGTGTATCGAGGTCACGCCTCACTATTCCTCAATGAGTTCGATTTGTTCCGATTTTGTGAAATGAATATGGGCGAGAGAGTTCTCCGAACCACTACCCGCCGCCCTTATTCTGCGGGGGAGGCGCGAGTGAGGGGAGACATGACTTTAATGAACAGATTTCGGGAAGTGGACTTTTCAATTCGTCCGGCTGGAGATTCCTCAAAGAGGCTATGGGGGAGACAAACCCCCGAATACTTCGGCGATTTACTCAGCCAATGGTGGACTTCCACCCCTCATGAGAGGGTCTAAGAACCTCAGTCCACCTCCAAATCACTATGGAATGGGCGGATGACCCCTTAGTTTGGGACCACCTCGATGACTTATTGCAGAACGCATGGCCTGACCTCAAGGGTTTTCTTGATGCACTACATGAACACGGAGACGAACTCTCCCCACATTGGAGAGGACTCATGTTCGGTGGCTTAGGGCAGTTTGTAGCATCATACGTGACCTCACGCCATGAAGCAAATGACCCTCGCCAATCCTTTGCGTCTGCACTTGAGCAGATGGTAGCCAACCCAGTATTCGCCTCAATGATGCAGGGCATGATGAATCAGGCCGTGGATGGAGCCGTTGCTGATATGGAGAAGTCGGCATGAGTCGAGTTGAAGCGCACAAATTCGATGAAGGACGCTTTCAATCGACCTTCGATAACTACGGACACGGTAAGGGAAATGGCAAATCCCGAGCAGCCGTTTACAAGCATTACAACAAAGTGAAAAAGAAGCCTAAAAGTGACTCAAATAAAAACAAGGCAACTGCGAGCCTGTCCAGTTCCACAAAATCCAACCAACCCGCTAAGAGCGAGGATTTTGTGAAAACCGATGAGGATGACTTCACAAAATCCGACCATTGGGAAGATATACCGTGGCTCGCAGAAGAAGAAGGAGGAATCGCTCCGACCATTCCTTCACCAATTCGTCGATTAACTTCGGGTGAAGGGGCTGGACTATCTGCGGCCCACCGTGCCACCCAGTCTCAATTGATTCGTTGGGGCTTCATGGGAGTTGATAGAGGGGTCACTCATTGGGGCCGTGGAGTCATGGATAAGCCCAATTGGAACCTTGAGAGGCACCCTTCGGACTATGACGCGCTGGAAGCCGCTACAATGCACGCTATGGACGCTAATGGCCTATCTATCGAACTCAACCCTTCCTTAGTGTGGGGAGTCGTAGTGACAGCCGCATACGCACCACCTCTGACGCATATTGCTCGGAACTCAGACCCCACAGTGAGAAGGTCCGTTTTACGACGATTTGGAAATTTCCTATTACGTCCTTCTCAATGGTTCAAGGGAAGGAAGAAGGCTAAACTTCCACCTTCCGTTGAAGCACCCTTTCATGGTAATCCATTCTCCGATGGTAAAGGAGACTTCGTCGAATGAATATCGAGACTCTATACAAGCCGAATCGAAAACGTCTCGGCGTGCTATGGGCTGGAACCAGTGGAAGTGGAAAAACCACGGCGGTTATCAGCACACTTCGGGAAGCCATCCTCTCACCCAAATTTGGAGAGTTCCACCGATTCGTCATAGTTGACCCAAAAGTGCAGAAAGGCGACTATGACCTACTCGCTAAGCCAACCACTGACCTTGACTCGGCGCTATCCTCTATGCAGAAGGAGAGAGTCACCCTATACTGGCCCGATTATCCAACCTTCGACCAAGCCACTATGGAATGGGATATTTCACGGATTGTTGATGAGATGTTTGACCTCTCTCAATCTAAGGACGAACCGACTTTTACCTTCATCCTTGATGAGGCTTCGATAGTGATTAGTCCGACCCGAGTTCCACCCTCTCTAAAGCGTCTCAGCGTGCAGGGAAGGGCAAAGGGAATCATACCCCACTTCATCAGTCAGCGACCCCTAACGAATCGCTGGTTAGATGCTAACCTCAGTCGGGTGATGCTATTCAGAATGCTCCCGGTTGATGCAGACAATTTGACGAAGCGATGGGGTGTTGACTTCATCAGTGCTGATGAGCGAATCAGAAAGAAAGCATATTCCTTCATCCATTTTGACCTTGAGACCGCAGCAATTCACAACATGAATCCAGTGCCTCTCCCAAAGCGAATACCACGGCCAAAAACACGCTTTCAGAAGTGGCGCGAAAGTATGTCTCTCTAAACCCCGAAACACTCACTGCACCCCCTATATTACACAAAATCCGCGCTACCTTCATAAGGGGGATAGATGTCGGAGGGTTGAGAATTACTCGGGAAGGTGATGAATCATGGCTATGAAATTTGGAATAGAACTTGAGATGAAGAACACAACAGGGAACGAAGTATTGGCTGCTATGGCCCATGCTGGAGCAGACTGCTCACCGGAGATTTGGGGCTACCACAGCAGCGGCTCTCCATCTGCTCATTCAGGAACATGGAAGATGATGAGTGATGGAAGCATCAGTGGCTACACCTGCACTCACACAGAGAAGGGCAACATCGAACTCGTCTCTCCAATCCTCAACGGCGAGAGTGACCTACGAATGGTCAACCGATTCCTAACTGCAATCAACAAGAGTGGAGCAACAGTTGACCGCACCTGCGGAACTCACATCAGCGTCGGACTAAACGGTAAGATGCGCTGGGAGCGTATGTCTCTCACAAACAAGGTCGCAGTCGCTAACCGCATTGTTGACTTCTATGGACACTTCATGAACGTCTTTGACGCTATCAGCCCTAACTGCCGCAACCATGCAGAGAACGGCTACATTGGCGGCGTAGGTCGTCTATACAATGACGGCTCAACATCAATGAGCCGCTACTCAGCAATCAACCTCAAGCAATACATCACATACGGTCGCATCGAGTTCAGGCAGCCGGGAATGACCCTCGACAAGAAGAAAATCGGAATGTGGCTTAAGGTCATCAACGCTATGGTCTCAATGGCTCTCAACGAGAACCACGTATCGCGCACAATGGACCTTGACACCATGCCTAAGACACTCACTGGCTTTGTTCAGTATCTCGGTATCGGAATCTCCCTACAAACCACCCTCTTTGACAGAATCTCACACATGGCTGACACCTACTCAGGACAGCGCACCATGCGCCGTGAAGTTCTATTCGGTGGACCTTCCTCGGAGTTGGTCTGAATGTGCGGCATAGGCGGCATTTACAACGGAGGGGGGTCTATTCCTATTGCACCTCTCAAGGCTCTATGGCGGGCCTTAGAGGCACGCGGAGACCATGCTGCGGGCTTCGCCCTACAATGGACTGACGCTGATGAGCCAATCGTAGTCAAGCAGCCCGGACCCAGCACCCGTCTTCACAAGCGCCTCTCCAAATTTATTGGAGATGGAAGCGCGACACAATACGTGATGCTTCACACTCGATACACAACTCAGGGTAGCGTCAAGAATAATGCAAACAATCACCCGGTCGTTAGTGCTGGAATGATTGTTACCCATAATGGAGTTCTATTCAACGATTCCAACATCATGAGTCAACTCGGACACTCACCAGTAGGCGAGGTTGATACTGAGGCCATAAACGCGGGACTGCGTCATGAGTCTCCCGGCTGGGTTCTTGATGAAGTGGATGGGTCTATGTCTATTGCGTGGGTGGATTCAACCAACGCTCCAAACACTGTCAATCTGATGACCAATGGTCAGAATCCACTCGTCATCGCTCGCACAAAATCCAACCATATCGTGTGGGCTTCCACAAAATCCATCCTTGACGACGCTGGGTTTGACATCAAGTCCTTCTTCCACGCAACCCCATTCAAGGTCTATACTCTGACCCCGGATGGAATCATCCGAAGTGAATTGGTGAGCGAGCAGCGAAGCAAGCCCAATTATGGCTACGCACTACACGCGGCCAGCCGCCCTCAATGGTGGGAGTTTGAGTCAGGAGGTCATA
>TARA_R110002012_G_scaffold322051_1_pt1 | contig 15015 bp, 15 predicted proteins | sample TARA_R110002012 | Tara Oceans TARA_R110002012 (sample SAMEA4396515) | marine metagenome | biome: Westerlies Biome; feature: [DCM] deep chlorophyll maximum layer (ENVO:01000326); material: water (ENVO:00002006), including particulate matter (ENVO:01000060) such as... | depth 40 m
AGACTTGTAATAAGGTTTACGGACTCCTGCCCATAATCCCTGGATTCCTGTAAAATCATGGAAATTAGACTTTCTATATGCCGTTTATCCAAATCGTTTTTAATGATATCTCCAGGTAACTGATTATAGTTGGAAAGTATATAGGAAGCTTCCTTAAACCATTCATTTCTATCAATGGACATGCCCTTGGTGTTTTTGAAAAACGAATCCGAAAATTTCAAAAAAACAAATTTGCTAGGTTTTTCTATAGTAAACGAATGGCATTTTAAAGGGGGCAATAAAAAAATACTGCCTTTGATGTAGTGGTATTCATTGTAGTTAATACACTGTATTCCTTCTCCTTCCTGTATAAGGACCAGTTCAAAAAAATTGTTTTTAACGGGCCGTTGCTTCCATTCCCTTAATTCAATTTCTTGTATTTCAAAAGGTTTGTATGTCTGTAGAACATGCATTTTTAACTATTTTAAGGTCAAATTTAAATAAAATAAGTATAAGGACTCATTTTAAGAGCCAATTAACCTTTAAAAGTACATAAATATCCAATGGTTTTACCAAAAATAACATGATAAGTGCAGGTAACTTTGTGCCTGAATTTAATCGGAAACAAAAATTATAAAAAATGAATACACCAAACATTTCAAAAAAGGAGATTATAAATGCTTTTCAATTTAGACATGCAACCAAAGAATTTGATGCTACCAAGAAAGTATCTGATAGTGATATGGACTTTATTTTGGAAACGGCACATTTATCCCCTAGCTCTTTCGGTTTTGAACCTTGGCATTTTATTGTAGTACAGGATAAAGAGTTGAGGGAGGCCCTAAAACCTGTGGCTTGGGGAGCTCCGGTAAAATTGGATACTGCCAGTCATTTTGTGCTGGGTTTGAGCATGAAGGCACCAATGACCAAATGGGATTCGGACTACATCATGTCCATGATGAAGGATGTAAAACAATTGCCTGCAGAGGTGATAGAAATGTATTCCAAATTTTATAGGGAATTCCAGGAGCGCGACTTTAATCTGGATAATGATAAGAAGCTGTTCGATTGGGCTTCAAAGCAGACTTATATTGCCTTGGGTAATATGATGACCTCAGCCGCATTGATAGGTATTGATAGTTGTCCCATTGAAGGCTTTCATCAAGAAAAGGCGGAAGCCTTATTACAGGAAAAATTTGGGGTAGACACGGAAAAATACGGGCTGTCCTATATGGCGGCATTTGGATATAGGAAAGCAGCCCCAGAGTTCCCCAAAACTAGAAGGGATTTTGAAGAAATTGTAACCTGGAAATAATTCGATATTAAGAAAATAACACCCCTGGGAAAGTACCGAAGTATGAAAAATTTGGAAGGTATTTAGTTAAAAAAATGACTATGAAAGCTATAGGATTCAAGGAGAATTTACCAATTAATAATGTAAAATCTCTACAAGACATAGAATTGGATACGCCAAAAGCAACTGGAAGGGATATTCTAGTAGAAATTAAAGCCATTTCTGTTAACCCGGCAGATTACAAAGTTAGGTCAGGTATGCCTGTAGAAGGAGATAACTGGAAAGTAATTGGTTGGGATGCTACGGGAATTGTAAGAGAAGTTGGTGATGATGTGAGCCTTTTTAATGTTGGTGATGAAGTTTGGTATGCCGGCGATTTTACGCGTCAAGGTAGTTATGCTGAATTTCAAATTGTAGATGAAAGCATTGTAGGCAAAAAACCTTCAAGTTTAACGTATGCCGAGGCTGCAGCCTTACCTTTAACCACACTCACAGCCTACGAAATGTTGTTTGACAGATTACAGGTTTCTAAAGACGACGCCAACAAATCCATCTTGGTAATTGGTGCTGCTGGTGGTGTTGGTTCTATTCTAGTACAATTGGCCAAAAAGCTAACAAAACTGAATATCATTGGTACTGCTTCTAGGGAAGAAACCACATCTTGGTTAAAAGATTTGGGTGCTGATAGCGTTATAAACCACCGCAATAAATTAAGTGGGGAATTCGAAAAATACGGTTTAGCTGCGCCAGAATATGTAGTGAGTTTAAATGCAACAGAACATCACGTTGACGAAATTGCGAAGTTGATTAAACCGCAAGGTAAATTCGGATTTATTGATGACCCAAAATCTCTAAACGTAATGCCCTTTAAAGGGAAAGCAGTTTCTACTCATATCGAGTTGATGTTCACCCGTTCTATGTTCCAAACAGAAGATATGATAGAGCAACATAACATTTTAAATGAGGTCTCCGATCTTATAGATCAAGGTGTAATTAAAACCACATTAGGAGATAATTTTGGTGTTATAAATGCTGAAAACCTTAGAAAAGCACACGCTTTTTTAGAAACGGGTAAAGCAAAAGGTAAAATTGTTCTAGAGGGGTTTTAAGTTTAATCAGCAAAACAATATTAGCGAATATTCATATATCAAAAAATATCAAAATGAAAAAAACATTATTACTTGGATTGGCAATAGCAACAACAATATATGCAAGTGCACAAACACCAACAACAGATCCGGCAAAATCTCAAAATGAGGTAGTAACCGCCGACAAGGTAGAATGGGGATGGTTAAATCCACTACGTGGCGATAAAAGTCCGGCTGCGGGAAAACTTTGGGGAGACCGTACAAAAAATGAACCTGCAGGATTTTTAGTAAAATTTAAAAAAGGATTTTCATCTCCACCACACATACACAACATTACTTATAGAGGTGTTGTAATTAAAGGTTTGTTACATAATGATGATGAAAATGCTGAGAAACAATGGTTGCCAGCAGGTTCTTATTGGCAACAACCAGCAGGGGAAGCACATATTACTGCGGCAGATGGTGAGGAAAATATGGCTTTTTTGGATATTCAAGAAGGTCCATATTTGGTACAACCAACTTCTGAAGCATTTGATAATGGCGAACGGCCAATAAATGTAGATAAAACCAACTTGGTTTGGTTGAACGCTAAGGATATAGAATGGGTAACAGAAAAAAGTAATGTAGAAACTGCATTTTTATGGGGAAGCCATAAAATGGGAGAGCTAAACGCAAGCTTGATAAAATTACCGGCAGATTTTAAAGGAGAAATCAAAAACCTGAGTCCAAATTTTAGAGCTGTGATCATTCAGGGATCTATAGCCCATCAAGTTTCCGGAGAAAAGTTAAAATCTACATTGGATGCAGGATCATATTTCGGAGCCGCGGAAAACTCGGTACATAAAATAATTTCTAGAGGTGGAGAGGAAAGTATCATTTATATACGGGCCAATGGAAAGTTTGAAGTTGTTTCTGGTATGTATAAGGAATAATCTATTAAGCTTAGTGGAAATACTATGAAGTGTTTCTTTAAATCAACAAAAAAAGCGGACTATAGTATATGCTAGCATTTGGCTTAAGATTGCCTTGTGGTAATTGACTTATTGGATATTGCCCCTGATTCCCTTGAGCTAAAGGGGCATTGGTTGATTTTTTAATATTCCAGCATTGTCAATTCGGACCTTTGCAGAATTGATATTTTAATTTTTAAGGATAGGATGGCACGTTTGCACAATCCTTCTGCAGTGTATATAAGGCTACTGCAGTATCAGAAAAGACAATAGACATGAGAGAATTCGAGCCAATTAACAAAGCATACAACAGTGTATTTCAGGCTGATGAATTGAGCATTGGAATAGTGGTACCTATAGAAAATTATGATCAAGGTCTTTTACCGACGATGGAGCATCAGTTGGAGCGTGTAGAACTTATTGAAGAACTAGGATTTAAAGCCTTGTGGATAAGAGATGTACCGTTTAATGTGCCATCCTTTGGCGATGCAGGTCAAATGTATGATCCCTTTACCTATTTGGGATTTTTGGCGGCTAAGACGTCGAAAATAGCTTTAGGGGTTTCAAGCATTGCCCTACCCTTGCACCATCCGGTGCATGTGGCAAAATCTGCTGCCACTATAGACAGGCTTTCGGGGGGTAGGTTATTGTTGGGAGTAGCTTCCGGAGACCGATATGACGAATATCCCGCTATGGGAATCGAATATGAAAACCGTGGGGAACTGTTTCGCGAAGCCTTCCAATACATTCGTAGGGCACAGCAGAGTTACCCTGTTTTGGAAACCAAAAATTATGGCGATTTAAAAGGGCATATAGATATACTTCCAAAAGCTAAAAACCATAAAATTCCCTTGTTGATGACCGGCTTTAGTCAACAGTCCTTGGAGTGGAATGCCAAAAACGCAAATGGGTGGATGTACTACCCCAGGGATCCCAGACAACAGAAATACAGAATTGAAGAATGGCGGGCATTGGTTGCCGAAACTAGTATATTTGACAAACCTTTTATGCAGCCCTTATATGTGGATCTTCAAGAAGACGATAGTTTTAGGCCAGAACCCATCCATTTAGGATTTAGGACGGGTGTTAATTATTTGAACACCTATTTACATCATTTAAAATCTATTGGTGTAAACCATGTAAGTATAAATCTAAGGTTCAATTCCAATAGTATGGAAAGCACCTTGGAGCGACTGGCAGAAAAAGTATTGCCAGAATTTCAAAAGAATAAAAAGTCAGCAAAAATATAACGAGCAAAGCTATAGTTGTCAGAGAAACAGGGACGGCATAGTTAATTTGCCGTAATACAATTGGCCTAGGAAGCCTGTTGGCAACATTGGGCCGCAGACGAAAAGGGGGCCAATCTGTTATTGGTCCTGGCCATTTCAGAAAGTCTTTTGACAGCCTTAAGGGAGAAGAAAGAGTAGTATCTGCTCCGGCACATCCCGATACCTAGGACCTAGGACGAAGGTAAAATGAGCCAGTCTTTAGGGGTTAGGAATAAAATTCTGTACCATCTAAAGGTCTACTTCAATTTTTAATAGCTAACCTCCTTTATTTCGACTATTCATATTAATCTGGATTTTGCGATTATTCTACAGTTTTCGGATTGATTCAATTGAATGTCATTTATGGATATTTTAGGACAGTCTGTAATGGCCTTCAAATTTACTGTCAGGACATTTCTTATGTTTCACATAAAAGAGTAGGCCATTCGCTGATTTTATAAAATTCATTTACTTCATATTAACATCTTTGTAAGGTAATAATAGTCCTAAAAGCATACAATGATGAGAAAATTAAGCTTATTGTTTTTATTGATGACGCAATTATTTTTGGTGCTTTCCTGCTCCAACGATGCCGCACAAGATACATCGGCCGGGGAAGAAGTAATAGATAGCGAGACCTATGTTGAAACCTATTCCGATACCGACTTTGAAGCCGCGGACTGGACTGATGATACCCATAGTAAATCAGCAGACCCTAACTTTGAAGAAGTTTTTGAGGATGAAGCAGTAAAACGTTTGGATATTGTAATTACCGAAGAGCGTTGGCAGAGTATGTTGGATGATATGACATCTCTGTACGGAGCTTTTGGTGGTAGTGGAGGTCCCGGTGGTGGCCCTGGTGGAGGTGGATTGGCAGATGTTGATGAAGATCCTATTTTTGTCCCCGGCGATATCATGTATAATGGCAAGGAATGGTATCGGGTAGGGGTACGTTTTAAAGGCAATTCCAGTTTACAGTCCAGCTGGACCAGGGGCATCTTAAAATTATCCTTTAAGCTGGATTTTGATGAATTTGAGGATCAATACCCCCAAATAGACAATCAACGGTTTTATGGTTTTAAGAAATTGAGTTTGAAAAATAACTACAATGATAAATCCATGCTAAGGGAAAAGGTAGCTACCGATGTTTTCCGGGAAGCCGGCATAGCGAGTTCACACGCAGCATTTTATACCGTTTATGTGGATCATGGCGATGGACCCCAATATTTTGGAGTTTATACATTGGTCGAAGAAGTAGATGACACGGTGATCGATACCCAGTTTTCCGATAATGATGGTAATTTATACAAACCGGATGGCACTGGCGCCAGTTTTGCCCAGGGCACCTTTACCGAAGATGTATTTGTAAAGAAGACCAATGAAGATGTGGCCGATTTTAGCGATGTACAAAGTGTCTTCACGGCATTGCATTCATCGGAAAGAACCACGGATCCTGCAACTTGGCGTGCCAACTTGGAAAGTGTTTTTGACACCGATACCTTCTTGAAGTATTTGGCGGTCAATACAGTTATCCAAAACTGGGATACTTACGGCAGAATGACCCATAATTATTATCTGTACAATAATCCCGACACGGAAAAATTATCATGGATTCCATGGGATAACAACGAGGCTTTGCAGGAAGGGAATCAGCAAGGGGCGTTAAATTTGGATTTCTCCGATTTAAATGGGAGTGCATGGCCGTTGATCGGGTATTTGTATCAGGATGATACCTATAGGGCACAGTACGATGCATACGTGCGTGATGTAGTGGATAATGCCTTTAATATTAGTGATATGCAATCCAAATATGCAACCTATGGGGCATTGGTAGAACCTTACGCCAACCTAGAGGTTTACGGGTATTCATTTCTAAGTTCAAGTTCGGATTTTCAGGCAGCCATAAGCCAATTAAATAGTCACGTTAGTGCACGTACCACGGCAGTAAATAATTATTTGAACGATTAATTGGTTTTTAGTTGATGAACCTTCAGGTTGATTAATTTTTATTGTTCCCCCGATGAAGATTCGGCTACTCCTTAGGGTAGCCGGATTTTTTTATTGGCTTCGTTTGGTAGTTGGATTTACAAACCCAAAATTTTGTAAATTCGTTCTAAGCTAGATGACAAGGGATATTATAGACATAAACGACTTTATTATTTTGGTAGAAGAAGCCAAGGTGAATGAGGCTACCATAGATTCATGCTCTTTTGAAGAACCTTTGATCGCTGTTGCCTTTTATGGCTCCGGCAATGTTGATTTAAAGGTAAAATATGGGGATAAACAAAAGGACTTTAATCATACCAAGGGTTTGGCACTTTCATTTTTTGCAAATGATAAAGTAGAATTCGTACATACGGTCTCCTCCTCCAAGCCTTTGGAATGCTTGGTTATAGCCACCTCCATAAAAGCATTGGATAAACTTCCCAATCAAGAAGGCGAGCTTTTTGGTGAAATGCTGGATCAGTTGGTGAACCCTTCGGATCATTATGTGGAGGGACCGAGTTTTATAATGACGCCGGAAATGCAGACTATTGTTGATTCCTTATTTAATATTCAATATCAGGGCAAAACCAAAATGATGTTTTTCCGAAGTCAGATAACAACACTGCTTTCCCATTTTTTTGGTCAATTGGCCAGCTTAAAAACTGAGAAAATAAATCCCCAAGAACGCAGCCAACTCCATCAGGCCAAAGATATCTTATTGAAGAATATTGATAATCCCCCTTCCCTAAGCGAACTTTCCAAGAAGATAGGCTTAAACACATTTAAACTAAAAAAGGACTTTAAGGCATATTTTGGTGTTCCCGTTTTTAAATACCTTCAGAACGAACGTTTGACCCTGGCCCATAAATTGATCCGCAATCAAGACGCCACCGTTCAGGAAGCGGCATGGCATGTGGGCTATGAAAGTTTAAGCTCTTTCTCCAATGCTTTTGAAAAAAAGTTTGGGTATAGACCTAGTCAGATCAAGTAGCCTCCTTTTAGAACAAATCTTTCTCCATTTGGGACAAACCTCCCAGAGCACATTCAAATAATTTTGACATGTAATTTTTAAACTAAAAAGTCATGAAAATTAAACGTGCTCTGCTTATCGGTATTGCCATATGGATTATCGCAATACTATTTTATTCAATTTCTTACTATGTCCCGGTTTTGGAAAATGCTGAGACACAGGCAAATCTTGTATTGTTTGCTGTAGTCATACCATTGGTGTGGTGGGGTTGTTCCTTCTACTACAGGAAAGAAAAGGATACACATGGGTATTTGGTGGGCCAAACATTGTTGTTGACTGCTGTGGTATTGGATGCCTTGATCACAGTCCCGTTCTTCATAATTCCAACAGGAGGAAGTCACTATAGCTTCTTCACATCTTTAGGATTCTGGATTATAGCGGCCGAATTTTTATTGGTAGCGGTATTGTACTGGTATACTCGTGTATATCCCAAAACAAACATCTTAAAACATTAAAGCTATGGAAATCACAATTGAAAATATAGGGATTACCGCATTGATATTGCTAACCGGCTTATCGGCAGGTCTATGTTTCACCTGGTCCAATGCCATTACCCCGGGGATTGGCAGACTGAACGATCCTGGCTATTTAATGTCCTTTCAGCAAATGAACAGAACAATAATAAACCCCTTATTTTTGCTGGTCTTCTTTGGACCTTCCATTGTGGGGGCTATTAATCTATATCTCTTTAAAAATGCACCAAGCCCATTAATCTGGTCATTGATCTTAGGGATAGCAATTTATTTTTTCGGAGTTATTTTGGTAACCATATTTGGTAATGTGCCTCTAAATGAGGTGTTGGATAAAACCGACTTAAATTCTGCCAGTATTGAAGAGCTAAGACAATTGAGGGAAAGGTTTGAGGTAAAATGGAATCGCCTGCATCTCATCAGGACCTTGAGTTCCATAATTTCATTCCTGCTTCTTTTGATCGGCCTTTTTCAAGTCTCCAAATACAACATTCAATAGATAAACCTAATCATTATAAATATAATTAAACATAAACATAAACGTAAATAAAAATGGAAAACATGAACAACATTTTAGTAATCGGTGGGACTGGAAAAACCGGCCAAAAAGTAGTGAAAAGATTAAGCGAAGCCGGACATAACGTTAGAATTGGCTCTAGATCGGCAACTCCGGCCTTCGATTGGGAAAATCCTGAAACATGGTCTCAAAGCATGGAAGGAATGGATAAAGTATATATTACATTTCAGCCAGACCTGGCCGTTCCCGGAGCTTTGGAAGCCATTGAGGAGTTAACCAAAAAAGCGAAACAAAGCAATGTAAAAAAGTTGGTTCTTTTGTCGGGAAAGGGAGAAAGGGAAGCCGAACTGTGTGAACAGGTGGTGATACATTCAGGATTGGATTACACCATTGTTCGGGCCAGTTGGTTTAATCAAAATTTTAGTGAAAGCTTTTTCTTGGAACCCATTTTGGAAGGTTTTGTAGCCTTGCCACAGGCAGATGCCAAAGTTCCCTATGTGGATACCGATGATATTGCCGATGTGGCCGTAGCAGCCTTGTTGGGCGAGGAGCACAATGGAAAAATTTATCAGCTTACAGGGCCTAGGCAGCTTACTTTTAAGGAAGTGATCCAAGAAATCTCGGATGCCACTGGAAGGGACATCGCATTTACACCTATTGCCTTACCGGCCTACACCCAAGTGATGAAACAACAAGGGGTCCCTGCCGATTTTGTTTGGCTTATAGAGTATCTATTCTCTGAAGTCCTAGGAAATCCCAACAATGCGGAGATTACCCATGATATAGAAAAAGTTTTGGGAAGAAAACCAAAGGATTTTTCAGATTATGTAAAGGAAACTGCAGGAACAGGGATTTGGAATTCCCCTTCTTTACAAATTGCAGGAAGTGATACCGGGAAAGAATTATTAAAACCTTAAAATTTATGCCACATTTTATAATAGATTGTTCAGAAAACCTTATTTCATTAAAATCACCTGATGTGATTATAGAAAATGTATATGATGCCGCAGAGTCTACAGCGCTTTTTGATCCAGGGGATATAAAAGTGAGAATCAATCCATTTAAGTATTACAATGTTGGGGACACTAAGAATGATTTTGTTCACATTTTTGCCAATATTATGGAAGGAAGGACGGTAGAACAAAAGGCTATGTTATCAAAAACAGTGGTAACAAAATTAAAGCAAGTGTTTCCTGAAGTTCCCATTCTATCCATGAACATTCGAGATTTTGAAGCGGCAACTTATTTTAATAAACCTATGATTTAAAAAAGATGAGTACAGAAGAGAAATTAAAAATGTTAAATGCTAGTTGGGAGTTACATAGTCAAGTTGAAACAAGTTACCTGAAAAACCCTGCAAATAGGGATGATGCGGAGTGGTTGGAAAAACAGCGTTTGCTTTTGGCCGATAATGCGTTGCATTTATTGCAAACATCAATCAAACCGGGTGAAATTAAATTGGATAGGTTGCGCGATAATTTACATGCCATATTAACTATTTCAGATCAGTTTTTACCAAATGCTGATCTTAAAAAGGCTACTGAAAAATTGTACTGCAATGAATAATCACAAGACAAGGTCAATAATTAAATTCAGTATCCTTCTTTATGCCATTGTTGTTCCATTTATGGAAATCAATGCAACCCATGTTTTCAATCCAAATTGGACTCCCCATGTTAGAATTCATGAGGTATGGCAATTAATTACCAATTCGTGTATAGGGCTTTTCTGCTTATGGTTGGTGTGGGTCAAAAAGGAAACAAGGGTAAGTGCAATTTTAAGTTTGCTAATCACTGGAGGCTTTTTGTTGGCATTTGCCTTAAAAGACTCCTATGGAGGCTCCATGAAATACCTTGATGGTAGCGAAAAACAACTCTTGGGAATTAATAATGGTGTTTTAGGTTTTGGGATAGCTTTCGCATTGGTTTTGTACACCTTATTGGTTCATAAGTTTAAAAGAACAAATAATGTAAGAAGAAATGAATTTTAGAAAAGCAACAAAGAATGATGTACAGGCCATTGTAGAAATGATTGCCGATGATGAGTTGGGAAAAACTCGGGAAGATTTCAAAACACCCTTGCCAGTGGAGTACTACAAGGCTTTTGCGAACATAGTACGGGATAACAACCAAGAACTCATTGTAGTTGAAAATGAAGATGGGGAGGTAGTTGGCACCTTACAACTTTCCTTTATACAATACCTTACTTATCGTGGAGGTGTCAGGGCACAGATTGAAGCGGTAAGGATTAGGAAGGACCAAAGGGGAACAGGTCTCGGCACCGAAATGTTCCATTGGGCCATAGGCAGGGCAAAAGAAAGAAAGGCCCATGTATTGCAATTGACCACGGACAAGAAAAGGCCCAAGGCGATGGCTTTTTATACAAAATTGGGGTTTATGGCCAGCCATGAAGGGATGAAGATGCATTTTTGATCGGATTGTTTTCAAAACGTAATTGCCTCTGGAAGGGAAATGTAATTTAAGGTTTAACTATTATTCAATTTTTTCTGTATGTGTCGCTATCGAGAAATTTCCAAAATTATCCCTTGTGGTTATTTGTATGGTATAAGTTTTACCAGTGCTGATAGAAATGGGATCTAGGGAGGTTGCACTTAAATTGGTTTGGTCAACAAGTTCATTACCATCTGCATCTGTTACTTTAACATCATAGGTCAAGGTGTCCCCATCTTCATCACTTCCTATCCAAGAAATGCTGAGTTCGGAATCTGAGACATTATAATCAGTAATGATCTGGGCGGCATAGGGCGCGTAATTACCTATGGGTTGGCCAGGGGTAGTAAAGGAAAAGGTACTGCTCACGGTTTCGCCATCATTATTTTTAGCAGTTACGGTCCAAGTGTATGATTTTCCTTTTTCGAGGGTCAATTCGGTCTCGGCCGTTGTTACAGTGATGTTGTTTATTTCTGTCCCGCCTTCAAAAACTTGTACCAAATAACTCAAAGCATTTTCAGCGGTAGACCAGCTAAAGTAGATGGTGGCCTTATTGTCATCTCCCGGCAGTTCTTTGAAGTCGGAGCAGGTTTCTGCATTTGCTGGAAGGATTCCGATAGCCTTATCAGGCATAATCAGCTCTTCTTCAACGGAGGCTTTTAATGCAGGTGCAGATTTGGAACAAGCACTTATAATTGCCAGAAACAGTACCATCACAATAGGGCGTAATTGAATTAATCTTTTCATTGTTTAATTATTTTAAATGTTTTTGTATCCTCTTCTGTGATGATATGCACTATATATAGTCCGCTGGTATAATTGTCGAAATGAAGAACGCTCTCTGACATGTTATTCCAATTCTCGATAAATACAAGCTGTCCCACGGAATTATATAAGCGTATTTCTGCTGGTTGAAAACCTCCGAATATGTACACTTGTCCTGATGTAAGGGTAGGATAGACCAAAATGTCTTCTTCCAGGGAGAAGGTATCCATGACTTTTCCTTGACAATCATTTATGCCCGAAATATGAATTTCATTGGACATTTTTAAATTGTGAACTTCTATTTCGTTCTCTTCGGTAGAATTGAAGATGTAGTTTTTTTGAATACCATTTATATCTACAGTGTACTCGGTGCTTCCAGAAACAATATATTTGGCACTTTGGGTTTTGCTGTCAATACCTTGTAACTTACCAGAGATGCTACTTGGTCCATTTATGGTTATCCCAAAGTATTGCTCATGCAATATAGAGGGTATGGCAACTGTGATTTCGTAGGTTCCTGCAGCCAAGTTTTCAAACTTATAATTTTCGTATAGGTTTATTCCCGTATAATTTTCATTTATTCCTTCACCGCTAACTGCAATATCAAAATTATATTTAATTAAAGAGGTGGCTATTTCAATACTACCATTAGCAACATTGGGACAACTGGGTGTTTCGGAATAAATTCTTATGGCATTCATAGCAATATAATCACATCCGTGGCTATTTATCGTTATGCCTGGGGATGTATTGGGGCAAAGGTCCAAATCGTTGGCTACTCCATCATTGTCATCATCCAGTTGGGAAGCGGCACAACCATTGCTGTCCACTTCAGCATCCGCTGGGGTATCGGTACAAAGGTCCAAATCATTGGCAACTCCGTCTTTGTCATCATCCAGTTGGGAAGCGGCACAGCCATTGCTGTCCACTTCAGCATCAACCGGAGTATCGGCACAAAGGTCCAAATCATTGGTTACCCCATCGTTATCGCCGTCCAATTGGGATGTGGCACAGCCATTGCTGTCTACTTCAGAACCCCAGGGCGTACCTGGGCAAAGGTCATCCTCATTAATTACTCCATCATTGTCATCATCTAAGGGAGGTACGACAATTTCAGATAAGGGTCGCGACCAAAGACTTGAACCAGAGGTTCCCGCGAATAAGGTGCCATCTTTTAATAAAATCTCAGTTAAATGCTCATTTTTAGTACCCTCCGTAAAAGGGTACCAGAAATCCCTTCCTTCTTCACTGGCATATAACCCGAAATCTGTTGCTCCATATATAGTGTTGTCAATTACAATAATATCTTGAACGGAATTATAGCCATAGGTCAGAAAACGATACCATGTTTCCCCTAAATCGTCACTTGCCATGACTCCTTGTGCTGTGGCCGCATAAAGGCGATTATCAATAAATTCAAGGTCCTGGGTGAAAAAGAATCCATCTGGAATGGAAATGTTGGACCAGGTTTGGCCCATATCGTCAGAAACAAACAATTCCGAATTTGCCGTGCTTACTACTATAACCTCATCTCGAATAAGTATACTTGTATAACCTATTTCTGTTGGATCAATCCCTTCCATAGGAGAAAGTGTCCATGTTTCTCCCAAATTTGAAGAAATGTATACCCCGGCCCCTCCAATAATTGTAGCCAATATGCCATTATCGTAATCTAGGCCACTTGTAGATTTATTCACACCAGGATCCAATTTTATAACCCAATTATCACCGTTGTCGTTGGACGTATAAATCCCCGCAGAGGTCGCAGCGAATATCGTATTATCTATGACGATGATATCATTAATTGACTTTGAATTTAAATCGGTCGAGCTTATACCAATTGGGGTCCATGTGGCACCATTATCGCTAGACCTGAATATTCCATTTTCCGAGGTACCGGTAAATAAATAGGTGTCATTAGCGGCCAATGCACTTATATTATGTGCCTTAATTCCATTACTGTTGAATGTCCATGAGGACCCATCATCAAAAGATTCAAAGACGCCCTCGCTGGTCAACATGAATAACTTATCATTTGATAATAGGATATTATTTGCAGAACTATCTGTTTGGGTGTTTTGGCCCATGGTCCAGTTGACTCCATTATCACTGGAATAATAGTATCTTCCGAAGGAATTTGTGGTATATACTACCCCCTCGTAACCCACTAAATTTGTTAAAGTGCTTCCACCACCTAAAGGAGTAAGAATCCAAGAGGCAAGATTATCATTGGATACAAACATCTGCCCATCATTGGTAACATAAAAAACACCATTATATTCAGTCATTGATTGAATGCCATTGGGGGATAAACCAGGAATATTTATCGCATTCCAAATATTCCCATTGTCTACGCTTTCAAACAATCCATCTGCTGTTCCTACGTACATTTTTGAATTATAACTTACAAATCCAGAGATAGAATTTCCTGGGAGGCCATTATTTTTTTCAGACCAATTAGCTCCGTAATCTGCCGAATAATAGAGCTTTCCGTCAGCACTTCCAGCATATATTTCCTGACCATTGGTAAACAAAGAATAGAAAGTTAATCGGTCCGCACCATTATTTGCTGGTGACCAGGTACTACCTTTATCAATGGACCTATAAACGCCACCTTGATAAAGGCTTATATACACGTTATCACCATGACTGGCTATACGATACACATGTGGATGAAGTGGTAACCCTTCATTACTGGGTTCCCATGAAGCGCCATTGTTTGTGGATATATAGACTCCCCCTCCGCCAGCTGATACAATCAAAGTATTATCAACTTTAACAATATCATTGGTATAGCCTCCTTCCGGACCTGCGGATTGGGTCCATTGGGAATAGGAAATGGATATGCACAATAAACTTAGACAAGCGAGTAACAATGGTTTTGGGGTGGCCATATAAGTAGGATTTTTACTTCAGTTTTTGTTGAAGTTTCAAAGAACATCTTTTTTTAATAAGAAAGTATTTTTAAAAGTTGAAAGTAACCTAAAAGTCGACCTGAGGCATTTTATATGGTAATATTCGGCTTTAGCTCAAATGTATAGTTCATATGCGTCATTAAATGCAATTGTGATACCAATAATATTCACTTGCTAAGGCGGCATTAGCTAAATATTACCAACCATGTATCTAAGCCGATGGCACTAGCAATACCTAACATTTGAACATAGGACATTCCTTTTAATCTGTTAAATTCAGATATTCATAGATAGAAAACCAGT
>TARA_R110002012_G_scaffold254292_1_pt1 | contig 15012 bp, 11 predicted proteins | sample TARA_R110002012 | Tara Oceans TARA_R110002012 (sample SAMEA4396515) | marine metagenome | biome: Westerlies Biome; feature: [DCM] deep chlorophyll maximum layer (ENVO:01000326); material: water (ENVO:00002006), including particulate matter (ENVO:01000060) such as... | depth 40 m
AATTTAATATGTTCTTTTAATTGTTTGTTTTCTCTGGTTAAAGCCTTATTCACAACCTTAAGTCTGAACAACTCGTCTTCTCCCATAGCAGATGCTATGTCTTCTTGTAGTACAACTACATTATCGCTGATTTGCTCTTGCTTTCCGTTTGAATTTTCTGTTAAGTTTTTTTCTGTCAATCTTTGTTCCTCCAAAATAAATTTTTCCAGTGCTACTTTCTTGTCTTTTTAATTTACTTGTCCTTATTTCATTTAATACTTTACCTGCGTCTTGTCTTTCTTTTACAGTCATCTTAGGTTTCTTTTTACCTTGTGCTCTTACTTGTTTCATCCATGTTTCATGGGCCTCACCTATCATAGTTTCAATAGCATTGTGGGAATAAGGATCATTAGGAGTAAAAGGCACATTGTGAAGTACCGATCTTCTTTGTGTTACTGTGTCATAAAAACTAAATGATAATGATTTAATACTACCTGTTCCGTATTCCCCTATAAGGGTAACACCCGCAGGTAGTATTAATCTTCTATCATAAGTTTCTGAACCTACGACTTGCATATTTACACAATGTTCAAGAATACTTCGTGATATTCTCCGTCAATACCTGCTGTTCTTCCCATTGCTCCTATTGTTTGCAATGAACCATCAGCAAGTTCTACAGCTCCTGTAGCTCCATTGGATCTCATAATTCCAAGTCCTGCACCAGGAGTTCCTTGAATAAGAGCCAGAGCAGGTCCATTAGTTTGAACCCAACCATAGCTTCCGTTAGCAATATCACTTACTGTAACACCAACACAAGCTCCAACTGAAGTTGTATTAGATATTAAAATACCTGAATATGGACTTTTAAAAGCTCCTACTTTTGCAGTTCCTGCTAACCATTGAGTTACAAAACCATCTTCATGGTCTATGGTAATTTCAACATCAGTAGTTCCTGCAGGATGAGATTTAATTCTATATCTCCATCCAAGTGCATCACTTGCATCTACATTGCTTATAAGAAAACCATCTGCATATTCATCTTTTGTTACTGCTCCTCCAAAAGTGACACCTACAGTTGTTCCTCCTACAGCTCCTGTAGTAGCAACAGGTCGGTCATCATTTTCATCAGCTTCTATAGCTGAAGATTCCATTAAAGTTCCAGCGAGAATTGACGCTTCACCTGCAAGTGCATACCTATAAGTAGTATCAGCAATTTGCATAATAGTACCTAGTTTATGTTGTTTGGTAGTAGAGGTGGCTTGCTCCCATCCCCATTTACCATTTATTATTTGTGGAAAAGACATTATCTTTCCTCCTTATTTATTTTACGGGTTTCTTATACACCCCGCCTTCAACCGATTGTTAAAAAATCGTATGAGCTCGGTCAAAGGTTACACTCATACTAAAATAGTAGAGGTTAAGAAGAAGAAGTCTTTTTTCTTACAGACTTTTTCTTTGGTTTAACCTCTACTATTTTTTGTACTTCATTCTTTACTTCTTCTTTTACTTCTTCTTTTACTTCCTCTTTGGTAGGATTGCACATACACTTGTCGCCTTTGGCTTCAAGTCTACATCTGCCATCCCATTCTATAGGAAATATTCCTACTCTGGCTCGTCTAATTTGTGTATCAGCGTCATTTGGCTGATTAGGCATTTTAGAACCACATTTAGTAACCAAGTTTCCATCAACATTTAATCCAGGAGTATGCCTGTAATAATCAGATTTGTTTTGCCATGAATCTAATAAACCCACTTCAAAATCACCTTTCATACCTGACTCCTTTCTTAATGTGTTAATTTCATCTCTTTTTGCTTTTCTATCATGTCCATAAAAATGGTTAGCCATAAAATACCTCCATAAATTATTAAGCTGATGTAGAAGGAGCAGATGCAGTGTAAGTCATTGCAGCTCCTTTGGTGTCATCTAATTCAAAAACACCATAATCAGAAGTTATCACAATTTCTGTGGCCCTCATTGACGCATCTCTCTGTCTCTCTGTTCTGGTTTCTACTGAATTAAGAACTGCCATAGCTGACTTGTCAGCAATAACACCAACAGCGTCATCGCCAGACCCTTCTAAAATACTCAAGTTACCATCTTCAAAAATTTCAACATTGTTTAAAGGTCTTATTCCACTATAAAAATTTCTTAACAAGTCTGCTGACCATCCATTAGAAATTTCACCACCTGAGGAAGAAGAAGCTATAGTTGCCACTTGTCCTGAAAGGTTAGCTATTGCATTTGGATGATGCAATATATAAACTTGATTCCCAAATTTATTTGCTTTAGCATGTGCTATACATCCGTGTAAGTTAGCAAGAGACAAATCTTTACTAGAGTTACCACCAAGTGTCACACCACCATTCAAAGCCCCATATAGTGAATGAACATCTGTGTCTTTCTTTCTTGCCATTGCATCACCTAACTGTTTACCAATTATTGTGAATACATTGTTTTGTTGTTCACGAACAAGTTTATCAGTTAAGATAACCTTTGCTCCTACTTCACTTGCAGTAAGATCAACAGTTGTCATTCCGATTTCTTCTTCGTCTGTAATGTCCATACCATCTGTCAAATCAGATATAGTCATTTGCCCTACTTTTGGAACTGTTACTTGTTTAGCTCCACTTGGAAGGCTAAAGCTCTCTATCAGAGCCATTGCCGGAGCATTATGCTCCTCGGTATATCTAGCTGCTGCAATAATAATCTTGCTCGCACTTTCTAAATTACCAGTTGTCGCTGTTTGTGCCATTACGACTTCCTCCTATTTAAAGGTTTATAAATTTATCCGATTCCGGCAGCTCTTCGAGCCGCTGCCTCGGTGTCAGGATTACGAACCCCTGCGTTATATTGATCCAATAATCTTGCCTCACTGGAACTGGCTTCTGCTGGAGCTGTGCTATTATCAAAGCTCTGTGCAGGAACTTGTTGCTTCTTTAACTTAGCGTTTTCCTCTTTGAGTGCTCTAAGTTCGGCTTGATGCCGTGCTGCAACTTCCATTTCTTGAGGGTTCTTGAACTTAATCAACTGTTCTGGATCAACATTGTACTGCTTTCCATAATGCAAGGAAGCCTTGTACTGACCTTCTATAAACTCTTTTTCTTCTGTATGCTTTTGTTGTTGTTGCACAGTTTGGTTTTGTTGGTGGTAATACTGTGATGCCATAGCTTGTGCTTGGTCATTACTGTAACCTTGTTGCAACAACTGATCTCTGTATTGTTCAGACTGAATCCTTACTTGTTCAACTTTCCTTTCTGATTCTAATTCTGCAATTCTTGTTTGTTGATCTTCTAATTGTTTTTGCAGAGTTGAGCCAGTGTCAGTTGTTGATGGATATGTGCCTAAATCAGTTTCTTCTTTTGTAGTTTCTGTTGTCGCAGTAGATGGCTCTGCTACAACTTCAGTCCCTTCAGTTGAAGTTTCTTCAGATGGTACGTCAACAGTCGTTACTTCCGGAGCTTCTGTCGGAGCTTCAGTTGTAGGCGTAGTATCGGTAACCATATTTAATTCTGGTTGTACTTCCGAAGTATTTTCATTTACCATATTTCCTCCTATATATAAAATATAACTTTATTAATAAAATGTCAATTACCTATCTTCTAAAGGAACAACAGGTTTTAAAAATCTTTCCCGTTCCATTTCTGCTAAATCTTGTCTGCCTATGTCTTCAAAATATTTTATTCTTAAATTCCATGCTTCTGTTATTCTTGCAGCTTCTTTTCTGTTTGTTCTTTTTAATCTGTTGTAAACTCTCATATCAATCGGATCTTTATATCTACTCATTTTTACCATTTTTCTTTGCTCTGGTGTCCATGTTGCAAAAAGTTTGTTATAGTTTTTTTCAAATATAGTTCCCACAAAATCTCCCGATTCGTTTTCTGCTTCGTCAAACAAGTTGTAATATTGTGCCAATGCTCTTAATCTTGGATCAGGGTTTTCTGTGTCTTGCTCTTCAAACAATATGTTGTCTGCTAATTTGTTTTTTTCTTTTCTGTAAGCAAATTTTTCATTTTGATATCTAAAATTATAAGACCTATTTCCGTCTGCTGTTAAAGGAAATATATCGTAACTTTCTGCAAGTCTTCCCATGGTGTCGTTAAATTCTTTTTTTAATTTTTCAGTTTCATTAAAATATATTTGTATATCCGTAGTGCTTCTTTCTAATTGTTTTTCTCTTCTTTCAGCTATTGATTCTGTTAACATATATTTAAGTATGTCTTTTTCAAATGGCATTAATTTATCCCAAGGTTTGTCCATGTGTATATACGCTGCTTCTTTTAATAAATTGTGTACGCCTTTAGGGTTTGTTCTTAATCCAAAAAATTCACCTGCTGCCCTAACAGCCCTTCCTCCTATATCTAGTTCTGGAGATAATGATACCCCTGAGTTGTTCTCTGTAAATTCTTGCAACCAGATAGGTAAAGTGTTTTCTTTTAAAGGAGTTCCTACAAAATTTTGCAAGCCGTCTAAATCAAGCCCACCTCTATATATGGGTTCTCCCATAAAATCTGTTCCTCTCAAAGCATCTAAAGCTGTTTGAGGAGCTAATGCTAATTGTCCTTGAACCCATTTCAATCCTGGATTATCTCTGTCTGCTGCTAAAAAGTTTTGGTAATCTTGTAATGGCTCGTCAGTTACAACTGCTTTTGCTGCTTTGCTTAGTATTCTAAAATCAGATATAAACTTTGATCCGGGTCCTACTTTAGTATCACTAGGCAATGTAATCATAAGAAAAGAACCTTTTGTAGGGTCAAACATATCATCTAGTTTTGATTCCAACTCTTCAATAGACTCGTCATTTTGAGCTGATAACATTATTTGTAACGCAACAGTAGTCAATGCTATTCCTCCTGCTAATCCTAATAGTGCTTTCCTTGCTTGTTGCCCGCCTACAGTAGTGTTGTCTAGTGCTAAAGCATATAACGACATTGTTGCTCTTCTGTATCTAGGAGCTAATAATAATGCTGATTCTAAAGCTCTTTGATTTTGTGATATTCCTTTGGCAGCAGAATCACTTAACCCTCTCATAGAGTTTACAAAATTAACTAAACTCCTTTTATCTGCTGCAGTTGCGTTAGGAGGCAAAGTTATTTCTAATGCTTTTAACATTTCAATGCCAGCAAAGTCTTGTGCTGCTATAAATCCGTCTTGAAATGGAGTTAAAAACCCTTTGTATACTTTTTTAAGTGTTGAAAAACCTTTTTGTTCAAACAACCTGTAATCTAAAAATCCGTTTTGGTCTAACCCTTCAAAAAATTCGTTTCTTGTAGAAAGTTGCAACCCCGGAAACCTTTGTATTAAATCACCATTGTCTGTTATAAATTTAGCATGCCATGCTGCTAGGTCTTTTTTATTACTTCCATTTAAAAACCCTTTTAAAACTGCTCCGAAAAAAGTTTTCCCTGTTTTAGCTGCAATAATAGGGTGAGTAAAAGGAAGTGCAAGTAACTGTATTGCTAACAAACTCCCGTCACCTGCTAATGCTAATGTTCTTTGTATCGCATTAAAATCGTTTATTTTTGAGTAGTACCATTTTATTTGCATAGCTTCATCTATTTTGTTCCAGTCATCTTTCATTTCTTCTGCTCTGTCGATTTGTTCTTGACTCCATTTTTTAGGAATCCTCATTTTATATTTAGACAACCCCGTAATTTTGTTAAACTCCCAGTTGTAACCAATATTTTTATTTGCATCTTTTTGGTTTTTTATTTGTTTTTTTGCGTAAGCTGATTCGTTTACAGCTCTTTCAGTAAAAGAATCTATATTTTCTTTTAAATATTCCATTTGATTTACTGACAATTCATCTTTCATAGACTGAGGTACGTAATTGTCAAATGCTCTGCCTATGTCCATTTCTATTGTTCTCACATCTCCGTCTGCTACAAATTGTTGAGCTGCTCCGTGGAAATCTTCTTTTGTTAAATACGCATCCTGTTGTTCTATTAACTGTCTGTACCTACTGTCATTAGCTAAAGTTTGATATGCTTTATCTAACTCAGCGTCTGAAATGTTTTCCCACCCTTCTCTGCTAGCTTTCGCTGCCAATTGAGTTATGTAGTTTTTATTAAACGGATCAGCAAGTCTTTGCATACCTTTAGGTTTTCTTCTTTCTCTTTCCACTAATCTTTTTAATTGAGATACTCTTGTATACAAAGCAAACACTTTAGGATTGTTTCCGTAATTTAATTTTTCATTTACTTCTGTAGAAAACTTTTTAATAATTCCCCTAACATTATCTACTCCACTTCTTACTTCTTTGTTAAAAACAGAATCTCTTGCTTCTAATAATTGTGCAAAAATTTTATCTTGTTTTTTTAACGTAGCGATAGTTCTCATTTCTTTAGCTGACAAAGTAAAAGGCTTGCCTTGTAAGTGTGCATTTAATGCTTTTTGTATTTTTACAGACATTCGTGCCGAGATTATAGACTCTTCATACAATTTTAAAGTATTAGGATCAATGGTTGCTATAAGTTCTTCGTTTTCTGTTGTTATTCTTAATCCTTTCATTCCTCCAAGTTCTTCGTTGTTTATATTTTCTCTAGCCCATTTCAAAAGTTGTTCGTCATACCCACGTTTTAATCTGGATTTCAAGTTTATAATTGCATACTCGTCATATGATATATATCTATACCCTTCACGTTCTGCGTCAAGTACTGATTCCCAGCTTCTTTTTTTCTCTGAGCTAACTCTTCTGTTAATTGTAATTGATGTCCCGTCTTTTCTTTGCAACCCTTTTGATATAAGGTTTCCTTCTGCATCAAATTTTCCAAGCAATCCTCTCCCTGCATATTGTGTATCATTAATTATTTTCAAGTCTTCTGCTGACAAACCTAATTCGTCTGCTTGTGCTTTGGTAAAACCTTTAGTTCCAAATGCGTCAAATGCGTCAAAGTTTATTTCTTTAACATCTATCCCGCTTTCTTTCATATAATCTAATCCAAACTTTTCTATCTCTGCCAGTCTTCTAAAATACTCTTTTCTTTCCGGAGACAAATAATCATCCCATTTTTTTAATTGCAGATTAGATGCTATGTTTTGTAATGTTACATTATCTAAATCACCTAATAATTCTTTTGGAACTGCGTCAGGTGACAAGTCTCCAGAAGTTATTGCCCCATGTTTTGAAGTCGGGGTTCTGTCAATATTGCCAAACAAAGTATCTGCTGTCCCTTTAGAGTTTAGCCAATTTTGTATAAGTGCCGCAAGATTGTCTATAGTATGCCCGCCTGTTGTTCTAAGAACTTTTGCGTATTCTGGAATCCCGTTTACTGTAATTCTAGGGTCTATGCGTTTAGCAAGACCTTTTATTAGAGCTTCTGGTTTACGTGCCATAGCTTCAAACTTTTTGGAGGTTCCGAAATCTTTTAATTTTTTTGCTGCCCTAGCATACCATCTAGCATCAAATTCTTCTTGAACGTCTGATATAACGTTTGTTTGGTTGTTTACGAAAGTATCTTGTCTCGCAGGACCAACATATTCTCCTAGTGTTTCAGAGAGTGGGTTAGTTTTTTTCTCAAGATTTTTTAAATTGTTATCTATTGTTTTTTCTGCTTGTAAGGTTGCTCCTACACGCCTTGCTCCCATTCCAAATGTGCTAGCTCCAGCTAAACCTCCTGCCAAACCACCTATTATAGCTCCGGGTGTTCCTCCTATTTTTTCTCCTGTTTCTTGCCCTAATCCAGCTCCTGCTGTTATTGCAATTTCACCACTTGCCCCCAATCCTAGTTGTTTAACTCGTGCTAAATTACCTACAGCTCTGCCTTTTGGCAAGTAAGCTACAGGTTCTATACCTGCTGCTAGTATTTTTGCTCCCATTCTTAATCCCGATGGTAATCCTCTAGCTGCTGTTCTTAGCCCTAATGCCGCAGGTCCTCCTAATCCCGCAGTTCCTACAGTAATTCCCAATGTTAAAGGGTCAGTAAAATACTTTGCTCCAAATCTTGCTAATGGTCTTATCCATTCCGGAGCTTTATCTGCTGTTTCTTCTGAAACCAAAGGAGTAGTTAACCAATTCCAAACTCCGCTTTTTACACTTGGACTTGTTGGAAGTTGACTGTTTGATGGAGGGGGAGATGGTACGAATTTACTTGTTACTGGTCCGTTTGTCATAGCTTACCTTAATAAAAAATTTGTCTTGTTCTTGGAGCAAATTGTTGAGTAGATGCCGACCCAAAATATGCTCTGTCTTGTGGAAGCATATCTTGATATCTAGTTGTTAGCGGGTCAGTTGCCATGTATTCTCTAAATGACATGCTAGGCAACTCTCCTTCTCTTGCTTGTTTTCCTAGTTCGCCTAAGTATCTGTTATATATATCTGAAAAACTTTGTCTATAAAATCTTTCTTTAGCTGGAGTTGCTCCTTGCATAGCTCCGCCTCTTAAATCAAACTCTCTTCCCGTAATTCCTTCTCTGGTAAATGCTTCTGCTACAGGAGAGCTGTAATAAACTGCTTCTGGAGTTTCTGTTAAAAACTGGTCAGCTATCTCTGCTCCCATGCCACTTGGCAAAAAACTAGAAAATGGATTAGTTGCTGTTCTTTGTCTTTCTCTTTGTGCTCTAATATCTAAAGGAGTTGACATTCCTGATCTTCCAAAAAGATCTTCCCATTGGTTTTCTATTTGTGCTTGTGTAAAGTCTTCTCTCATCATACCCATTTAATATAACCACTCTCCTTCTTCTAAAAATTTATCTAATTCTATGTCTTCTCTTCTTGCTATTGTTTTAGGTTTGTTAAGGTCAAGATTATTCGGATTTGGATTTACTGGATAACTTGGCTCTGTAGAGCTTAGTGCTGCATTTGGGTTAGGTGGGATACCTGCTAACTTTATTAATTCTGCAGTCCTAGCAGGGGTTGGAGCAGGTCCTGTGGCTACAGGATTTATATTAGGATCATATGGCTGAAACATGTTATTTACGCCAGCTCCTAACACGGGAATGTCAGTGTTAATTCTATTAGGATTTCCTAACACGCCTATATTAGCTCCTGTATTAGGATTAATTCTACCGCTTTGTTGACTTGACAACTGTCCGGTCATAGGATTATACATAAATTTTTGTCCCGTTATCATATCTATTTTATACGCTGATGTCTTAACCCCGTCTTCATATGTAACCATCATGCCAAAAGTTGGAGATGATTTGTCATTGTCTAAAGTTGTTCCTGTCACCCCAGCGGGTATGTCTTGTTCAATCTCTGAACCTGTATTAATATTTGAAGTTGGATCAAATCTTTTAATGGGATCTGTAGTGGTATCTGTTTTGGTATCTGTTTTGGCATCTGTTTTGGCATCTGGAGTATTTGTATCAGGGGAAGGATTAAATAAATTGTTTCCGAATTTAGTATATGCTGCATCTATTTTTGATTGTGTTTGTGCTGATGATTGCCCACTTGCTGCGTCTATTTCTGCCTGTATTTGTGCTGATGTTTTCCCAGAAGATGCAAATGGTTTTGTATCTGCACTTGTAAGACTTGATCCTGACATGGATGCCGCTGCTCCTGCTGTTTTTACTTCAGTGTCTAGTAATGTGTTGCCTGTGGTAAAATTAGCAAATGCGTTTTTGTAAAATCCAGCTTCAGCTATTTTGTTAGGGTCAATTAACAATTGTTTGTTGTATTTTGTTTCTAATTGATTAGAAATCAAATCGCCTAACCATCTAGGTTTGCCCATTTTTCCTAACGTTTGTCTTAATGCTAATTCTTTTCCGCCAATTCTGTTATATTGGTCAGGGTTGTTTGTAAAAAATTCTAACAATAATCCTGGTATCTCTGTGCTATTATTAAGAGCCCATTCAGGGTCTGCCGTATTTGCTGTTTTTGCACTTTCTAATAATGCTAATGTAGTTTTTATATCATTAGCTATTTTTTCAGGTTTTTGGTTTATAAAAGCGGCAAACGCTTTTGGGTTTGCCAAAGTAGACATGTCGCTTTCATCTAACATACCTGCTTCTACGCCTTCGTCTAATCCAAAACCAGGAACTTGACCTGCTATCATTAGCATTGGGAATATATCTGCATAGTTTTGTAAAATGTTTGAATACCCTCTAGCTACAAACGGGCTTGTGCCTCCTTGTAACATTGTTGGCAATGCTGCAGCTTGTTGACTAGGAGTGATTCCTAATTCAGCTAACTTTGTGTAGTCTAATCCTGTATTTATTATTCCACCTACGCTTGAAGGCGTGGGTGTATCGGGTTGTGCTGCATCGCTTGTGGCTGCCGCTGCTCCTGTAGCTGTTATTGTTGTTGCTGCTGCTGAAGGTGTATCCGTTGTTGTTGGGGCTACTGTAACCGCTTGTCCTTCAACATTTGGGACTTCTCCTGTTGGCAAGTCTGTTATTTTTTGCACTTTCCATGTATCAGGGCGACCTTTATTGTCTTGTCTAATTATATTTATAGAAACCGCTTTATCGTTATCCCAATTTTTTTCAGCCCCTTTAGTTACTGGAAATAATGCAGACGCCCCAAGGGGAGTTGTTGCTCTTATGTCGTCTAAATATTCATCTTTTGTATACCATGTTCCTAAAACAGGATTCCATCCTTTGCCTGCTTCTAAGTCAGCTTTTATATCTATTTCTTGTGACGTTCCTGCGTATGGTCTAGCTCCTTCGGATAACTCCATTATTGCATCATAATCTCTGTAAATAACACCGCCGCCACCTCTTCTCCCTATGGCTTCCTGTACTTGCTGTGCTTCAGATGTAACAACATTTCCCTCTATAATTGCCCCTCTTTCATCTTGTTCTCTTTCTGTTGGCGTGATCCCTTCTTCTTGTGATGCTATAACTTGTTGAGCTGTGCCTACATATTGTCTAGCTAATTCTTTTGCTACAGAATCGTTTTCAATGTTTTGTTCTTCAGCAATCGATCTCCATATATTATTTATTACTCTTTCAGGGGATTGCCCTTCTCTTAATAATTTTAATATTTCGTTAAAATCCATGTTATATTTCTCCTTCAGGTCCTAAGCCTTCTCTAGTTAATCTTTCTTCTTCTGTTTGTGCTCCGGGTCTAGGAGTTCCGGGTGGTACGAAAGCCGCTGCCTGTGGGTTAGGTGTTGGCGGAGGAGCTCCGGTCATTGCGTTAGGTCTTACTTGTGGAGGGACACCAGTTGTACCTATGCCTTCACCACCTCCTCCTAATGTTGCTTGTTGCTGTGCTTGTTCCGCTTGTTGTAATGCCATTTCTGCTTGTTGTCTTTCCAAAGTTCTTTGGTTCATCAAGTGCATTAACTCTCCGTAATAAAATTGTGCTAAGTCTGGTCTGCCTCTTTCTTCTGCTGCTGATAATAGAGTCCATAACGCAGCTTCAGGTAGTGACCTTTCTGCTTGTTGTTCTTTAATGGAGTCTTCCATGTTATCTGTATCTTGTAATCCAAGTATTTTATCTCTAATAAAGATATCAGGTAACAATGGTGTTTGACCTTCTCTGGCTATTTGAGCCATACTCATCTTAGACATATCGTCTTGTGGTAGTTGTCCTACAAATGTTATCTCCATATCTCCCGCATCTTTCATTGATGACGGGGTTATTTCTTCTTTAAAATAAGTTCTGTTCATATCTCTTCCTGAAAGTTCCATAACGTCAAAAGATTCAGTTAAGTATTGATCTGTAACTAACATACACATTTCTGTGTAAGCTGCTTCTAGTGCATCTATTTTTGGTTGCAACACACTGTCTATTCCTTGTCTAAGTGTATTAATTGCAAAGCCAGACAATTGAAATTGTATATCTCCGTACAAACTATGCGGGATTGATCCTCTTTGCATTTCTCCAGACACAAGTCCCATGTATGCTCCGGTCTCTCTGGCTGCTTCTAGTAACCCTAATGGTTCTATGTTTTCGCCTTGAGCCAAAGATATTTCTGTGCCTTCTTTATACGGATCTTCGTCTAGTGTTTTCATTCCATCTCTTGATGTAATTTTAAGACCTTGTTTTCTTGACCTAGCTGTTAGCTCCAGCATCACACTCATCATAAAGTTGTGATTTTCGTAGCTGTCTCTGTTATGTTTAAATACAGATTCGCCATAATCTGCTATTGTGTCGTCTATTGGGACATGGTCGTTTAATGCTTGGATCATAGGAGTTGCTCCTACAGGTCCTAAAAACACAGGTACTCTTGGAGAACCATGCGGGGTGGCTTTTTTTACCACTCTTCCGTTAGATAATACTACCATGTTAATATCTTTGTCATAGTAATCGTACACGTCTAACCAGTCTTCATAGTTATCATTTTTAGTTAATTTAACATTGTATTCTGATTCTATAACTTCTTTAGATTTTTTTACTTTATAACATGCCCAAGTCAATCCATCATCTCCTGTTCCCCAATATGTGTGCATTGGGTCCCAAGGAGTTATGTCAATGTAGCTTTTATCGTCTTTCTTCATTATTAGAGCACGACCAGCGTACCATCCACGAAGTGATATAAACCAAGACAATTGTGCTTTGATAGAGGGTTTTAGTTGTTTTATTAATCTTTCGTTTGCATGTCTTAATGCTCCCAAGAAAAATCTTTCTTTAATGTTATTATTAGTTCTTTGTTCTCTGTCTTCGCTAATGTTGGGTATTCTAACTATCATTTCTGAAGATGCAATAAAAGAAACTATTTTATCTGCATAAGTTGAAGGTTCGTTAGATGTATATGAGTGAAATCCGTCACCTGCGTCATATGGGTCTAATCTGTACAGTGAATAATCTTCTTCCATTCTGGAACGCAAAGGTTCTGTGGAATCATAATGTGTTTCAACTTTATTAATTATTTCTTCTGGTTTTATTCTTTTTGCCAAGTTACCACCTCTTTACCCTAATTCGATCCATATTTTCTATGTGACTGTACCCAAATCTATCAATCAACCCGTATATTAAGGCTTTAATTCCATGATTATACTTATCTTCAGGCTGATTGCCAACTATATTTCCGTCTCGATCTGTTTTCCATTTATAAACTCTTGTCTGCCCGTCAAACGGATTTGGGGCAGCTCCGAACTCTGATAACACTCCTTTACATTTAGGGTTGATTACCATTTTAGGTCTATGATGTTTAGGGTCTACTTTTAACATAGACTTTAATCTTTCTGTCCCGTCATTAATTTTTACTTTTTGTGATGCCATATACAGCCCTGCTTTGTCTAACCATACTTCTGCTGGAGCAGACATGGCTTGATGTTGATACCCTGCTACATCAATTACACCAAAGCGAACATCTTTCCACCATGGTTTATCCATTGCCATGTCTACAATTTCTTCTGTAATAAGACTCTTTTCATATATTTCATCAACAACGCATACTTGGTCATCAATAAATTGTACAACTTCAACAGCGTACCCTCCCGCATATCCGGGATCAAGCCATAAATGTACTGGTTCATCCGGTACATATTCGACTTCTCTGACATGGTAATCTGCTCTAAACTCGTGGAATACGAGGCCGCGTGGAGGACTAGGGATTCCCATAATTCTTTCTTTGAAGAAGTCATCTGACGAGTCTTGTTGTAGTTTTTTAATTTCCGGATCATCTTCTCCTCCAGGATAATAATAATGATTAGTATATGAAGGCAAAGAATATGCTTTTTCTGTTTCATTGCCGTGTTGCCATGCTAAATATAATTGTGGATACCACCCTAATGACCCTTCAAAAGTTCCGCCTAGGAACATCCATGCTTTTTTAGGAGCACATCTACCACGTAATCTGTAAAATGTTTCTAAGTCTAACTGAGATGCTTCACATCCTATGATCCCGTCTGGGGCTCTCATAGCTAAAGTTCTGGGGTCTTTGGCTGATTTTGTTTCTATAACAGTGCCATCTGCAAGTTCTATTCTACCTGGATCTACACGTTTTGATGCCTTTTTTAATATACCAAGTGCTGCAAAATCATCTACAAGGTAGGTAAATTCTGCTCTTGATCTTTCATAATCAGCTGCAACTAACCAAAACAAACCCGGACCTTCTGTTTCTGTCCATTTTGACAGTAAAAACTTACTGGCTACCAAACTTTTACCAGCTTGTTCACCACCTGCCACTAAAATAAATCGTTTATCTGAATAAACTATAGGTTCTTGAGCCTTAGTTGGCTCGTAACCTACCTTATCAAACACGAATTTTGTTGCTGTCGTAGTATCAGCGTTCATTATTCGATACCTTTATCTTTTAAAATCTTATTTGCTTCGTTAACAGCTTTACTTATTTTCGTTTTGTTGACAGGGTTTTTTATTTTTTTTCTTTTCTTTTTTTCTTCTACTGCAAATGTTTTTATCTCATCTATCAACTTCATTGCTGTGGTATCTTGCTGTACATGCTCTTGATATTTGTTGGGTTTTGCCCCTTTTAACAGAAATATTAACAATGCTGGGTTAGATTTGTAATCTTTTTCTACAAACTGATGGTTTATTAAAGCAAATGCCTCACCTTCCATCTTGTCTGACCATCTTTCCATGGCTGATTCCCATTCTAATCTAAAATCCTCATCATTTTCTTTGTAATAATAAACAGTTCTCTTGGAAATTTTAGATAATTTTGCAGAAGTTGTTATGTTTCCTGATTCTTCTAGGTAGTTTATGAATTTTTCTAATTCTTTCTTAGGCTTTACCTTAGGTTTCCAGTCATTTATTGCCATTTTTTATCAAAAACCTTGCAAAATATTAATAATAGTATTAATATATTACTACAAATTTGCTAATAAGCAAATGTCAGACCTCCATTGCGTACGTCTGACTTACCAAAAACTGCGTGAAGTACCTACAACAAATGTAGCGGGGCAAGATAGATATTGCAAAACTTGGGCTACAAGGTATAAAACACAAGTCAAATCTGGACTCGTTAAACTAGGCAAAGGGTAACAAGAAATCTCATTCAGAAGGGGCAACTATCTTTAAAAGAATACTTCTTATCTCTTACGAAAATCCGTGGGGGGTAGGGGGGACTTATTAAAAGAATAGTAACGCAGAGAATATCTTTTAAATACGTTCCCCCTAACGCTTTACTTAAGCACACAAAATACTTATACTATACTGGGACTTGTAATCCTCATAATAAAAA
>TARA_R110002012_G_scaffold29142_3_pt1 | contig 15012 bp, 11 predicted proteins | sample TARA_R110002012 | Tara Oceans TARA_R110002012 (sample SAMEA4396515) | marine metagenome | biome: Westerlies Biome; feature: [DCM] deep chlorophyll maximum layer (ENVO:01000326); material: water (ENVO:00002006), including particulate matter (ENVO:01000060) such as... | depth 40 m
CGGCACTTCGCTTGAAAAGGTGTCTGGCGACCAGCGGCGCAGCGCCAAAGCGATCAACTTCGGCTTGATTTATGGCATGAGCGCCTGGGGCCTGGCGCGCCAGTTGCGTATAGAGCGCAACCAGGCGCAGACCTATATTGATCGCTACTTTGATCGCTACCCCGGCGTGGCGCGGTATATGGAGCGTATTCGCGTTCAAGCGTCGCAAGATGGCTATGTCGAAACCGTCTTGGGTCGGCGTTTATACCTGCCGGAAATTCAGTCGCAAAACCGTAACCGTCGCCAGGGCGCCGAGCGCACTGCGATTAACGCGCCCATGCAGGGCACCGCCGCTGATATCATCAAGCAGGCGATGATCGATGTGGATGCGTGGCTAGCGGAAGGCGAGTTCGATGCGTTGATGGTCATGCAAGTGCACGATGAACTGGTGTTTGAAGTCGCCGAGAAGCAGGTAGAGGCGTTTATCGAGCAGGTGCAACAGCGCATGCAGGGCGCAGCGGCGCTAAAAGTACCATTGATTGTGGAAGCGGAAAGCGGCGCCAACTGGGATGAGGCGCACTGATACGCGGTGCATGTGTCGCCGTCGTATAAAATGCCGCCCCGCCGTCAATGGCGGCGGGGCGGGTTAACGTCGCTTTTTAGCGTGGCGGCTTAACGCCAGCCAACGCGGTCAAAAATGCGGATGGCTTCAGGGTTGTTTTCACCCAAGACGCTGATGTTAACGTCGTCTTTCTTGAAGTTGCCCCATGATTCCAGCACCGGGTCCTTTTTTATGCCTTCCACGACCGGGAACTCATTGTTGCCGGAGGCGAAAATTTCCTGGGCGGTGTCCGAAGCCAGGTACTCAAGGAAGCGAACGGCGTTGTCACGGTTAGGCGCGCCTTCCACTACACCAGCGCCGCCAACGTTCACGTGAGTGCCTCGATCTTCCTGATTTGGGAAAATAATGCCTACTTTACGCGCGGCTTCACGCTCGGCGTCGTCTTCAGACTTGAGCAAACGTACATAGTAGTAGTGGTTGGCCACGGCAATATCGCACTCGCCGCTGGCAACGCCGAGAATCTGGTCAGTGTCACCACCTTCCGGGGGGCGCGCCATGTTATTCACCACGCCTTGTGCCCACTCTTCGGCACCCTCTTCGCCGTGGTGCTCAATCATTGAGGCAAGCAGCGACTGGTTGTAAATATTGTTGGAGGAACGAATGCATACCTTGCCTTCAAACTGTGGGTCGGCAAGATCTTCGTAGCTGGTAATCTGGCTTGGGTCGACGTTTTCACGGTTGTAATAAATCGCCCGGGCGCGCTGGCTAAAGCCGAACCAAAGGCCATCCGGATGGCGCATGGCTTCAGGTAGGCGTTCATTAAGCACATCGGATTCGACGCTTTGGAAAATGCCCTCATCTTCGGCACGCCATAAGCGACCGGCATCGACGGTGAGCATCACGTCCGCCGGACTTGCGGCACCTTCGCGCTGAATGCGCGAAATCAGCTGGTCGGAGTCGCCTTCCAAAATGTTGACGTCAATCCCGGTTTCTTCGGTGAACGCATCGTAGAGGCGTTCGTCAGAGTCATAGTGGCGAGCAGAATAAAGGTTTAGCTCATCTGCCATGCTAATACCTGCAACAGATGAGCCTGCCATAATAGCGGCGATTGATAACGTTAGGCGTGCCTTTTTCATGACCATCAACTCCGGTTTTATTTGATAATAATTTGCATTTTCAACGCTAGCATTCAAGCTTGTCCCAGCGTTGAGGTCAAGTTTAATGCTAACTAGACGCATTCAACGATGTTGACTAAGCGTGCATCTCACAGTAATAAAAAATAGAATGCAAACTACTTTCAATTGTAGTGAATCCGCGTTTGGGTTTTCCGACGCCAAACGCTCATCTGCACGGTAATGATTTATGACCGCCACCCTGAAGTTTGCTGACGCTACTGCTACCCCGACCGCGTTGACGCTGCACAATGTTTACCATGCGTATGACGGCCATGCGGTCGTCAAAGGAGTGGATTTAAGCGTTAATCCAGGGGAAGTGGTGTGCTTATTGGGTCCGTCTGGATGTGGCAAAACCACGCTATTGCGTATTGCGGCGGGGTTGGAGCAGTTGCAAGAGGGTAGCGTGGCCCTAGAGGGGGTCGCTATTGCGACGCCTGGTCGACGACACCTACCGCCTGAGAAACGTAATGTCGGGCTCGCGTTTCAGGATTCGGCGCTGTTTCCGCATCTGTCGGTACTGGAAAACGTCACCTTTGGGCTTAAGCATCTCGCCTCAAGTCAGCGACGTGAGCGTGCCACGCTGCTACTGGAGCAACTGGGGATGGCGAGTTATGGCGATGCTTACCCGCACATGCTATCGGGCGGCCAGCAGCAGAGGGTGGCGTTAGCACGTGCGCTGGCGCCGTCACCGCGGCTGATGCTGTTGGATGAACCGTTTTCCAGCCTGGATGCACGTCTGCGTGACCGTATCCGCGACGATACCCTGCACGTGTTAAAAAAGCTCGGGGCGGCCACGCTGTTGGTCACCCACGACCCCGAAGAAGCCATGTTCATGGCCGACCGCATCGCCTTGATGCGCGATGGGCGTATCGTACAAACGGGCACTCCGCGAGAGCTTTACTGTGCGCCTCAAGACCCTTTTGTGGTGACCTTTTTTGGCGATGTGAATGAGCTGCAGGGCAAGGTGGACAATGGCGAGGTGATGACGCCGGTAGGGCGGGTGCCTGCCAGCGGGTTAGCCGAGGGGAGCGACGTCAAGATAATGATACGGCCTGAAGCATTGCGTGTCGTCGAGCGGGATCTGCCTGACGATACTCATCGCCATAGCCATGTGGTGATGGCGAAGCTATTGGGGCGTGCCAGCCTTTTGCACCTCTGTGCGCATGGCGAAAACGGGCTTGAAGCCCACCTTCACGCCCGTATACCTGGGGTGTTTTTACCCGCTGAAGGCCAGCCGGTGGATATTGTCCTAGACCTGTCTCAGGTGTTTGTTTTCCCTCTTGGCGCATAAGCGGTTAAGAGCCAGGGCGAGAACGGCGCATGGCCATGCTGAGTAGAATAACCGGCAGAATACCCACCACCACAATGGTCAGCGACGAGGTAGAAGCCTCGGCTAGGCGCTCATCAGAAGCCAGGTTATGAGCTCGCACGGCCAGCGTATCGAAGTTGAAGGGGCGCAGAATAATGGTCGCGGGCAGCTCCTTCATGACATCGACAAAGACCAAAATCCCCGCCGCCAGCAAGCTGCTGCGCATCATCGGCGTATGAATATGGCGAAGTGTGCCACCGGCTGTCTGGCCCAGGGTGCGCGAGGCGGCGTCCATACTCGGGGTTACTTTGCCCAGGCTTGCCTCGACTGCGTTGAACGAGACAGCCAAAAAGCGGACGACGTACGCATACAGCAAAATAAACGCCGAGCCACTGAATACAAGCCCGATAAGATACCCGTAGTGGTGCTGCAGCCACGTATTAAGGGCGTTATCCAGCCAGGCAAAAGGGATAAGAATCCCTACAGCGACCACCGAGCCTGGGATCGCATAACCCATGGAGGCAACACGGGAAGCGATCCGCGCAAAGGGGGTATCATGCATCCGCACGCCATAGCTCAGCACCACGGCCAGACCAACGGCGATGAGCGCGGCCATGCTCGCCAACGTCAAACTGTTCCAGGCGTAGCCGATAAAGCGTGACTCCCAGAGTGAATCGCCGCCCTGCAGCGCCAGCGAGAGCAAAATACCGCTGGGCAATAGAAAACCTCCCAATACCGGTAGTAAGCACGCCAACGTCGCGCTGGTGGCGCGCCAGCCGTGCAGCGCATACTCAGGCAGTTGTTGATAGCGGTTGGTGGTATGAAAATAACGGCGCTTGCCCCGCGACCAGCGCTCCAACAGCACCAAGACGATCACAAAGGCGAGCAAGCAAGCGGCCAGTTGCGCCGCCGCGACCTGCTCGCCCATGCCAAACCAGGTGCGATAAATACCGGTGGTAAAGGTATCAACGCCAAAGAACTGTACGGCGCCAAACTCGTTGAGTGTTTCCATTAGCACCAGCGAAACTCCCCCTACCAGCGCCGGTCGGGCCAGCGGTACGGCAACGCTGGTAAACAGCTTCCAGGGGCCGCGGCCGAGCGTTCGGCCCACGTCCAGCACGCATACCGACTGCTCCAGAAATGAGGCGCGCGCCAGCAAATAAACGTAGGGATAAAGCACTAGCGTAATGACCGTCGCGGCGCCACCCAAAGAGCGCACGTTAGGAAAGTAGTAATCGCCATACGACCAGTCATACGTGTCGCGCAGCCAGCTCTGTAGCGGCCCGGCAAACTGAAAGAAATCGGTGTAGGCGTAGGCGATCACGTAAGTGGGTACCGCCAGGGGGAGCAATAATGCCCATTCAAACAGCCGTTTACCGGGGAAGCGACACATCACCACCAGCCACGCTGTGCTGGTACCGATAATTAAAGTGCCAAGCCCGACCGTGAGGACCAGCCAAAACGTATTGGTTAAATAGCGGCTTAGCACCGTGCTGGTCAGGTGTTGCCAGACCCCATCGGTGGGCATGGCAATGTGCGCAAATATCACCAGCACCGGCAACGCCACTACCAAGGCCACTGTGATCAGTGCCAACGACCAGGGGGTAGCACGACGGCTAAGTGACGAGGAAACAGCGAACAACCCACGATAGCTGGATCTAATCAAGTGAACCTTCCTGGTGGCAGCAATAAGGGCAGTTAGCGCGTAACGCGAATCACTGGCGGGTGTAAAGAGTAGCATTAGTGGTTTGCCGCTGCAGCGTTAGGCATTGCTACGGGGACAAAAAAGCCCGCCGAAGCGGGCCGTGTTGAGGATGTTGTCTATCGCTTACGCGGATTTCATTCTCCCTAAGCGGATGCTTAGTAACCCAGCATCATGCTCGGTAAGCCGGTAATCAACCATGGGAAGAAGGCCATCAGCGTGCATGCCAGCAGAATCAACGCCACAAACGGGATGACCGCTTTATACAGGTCGACGATTTCGACCCCGGGCGGTGCCACGCCCTTCAAGTAGAACAGGGCATAGCCAAACGGTGGCGTGAGGAACGACGTTTGCAGGACGACCGCAACCATCACCACGAACCACAGCATATCCACGCCCATGGTCTCGACGATGGGCAGCATGATCGGGAAACTCAGCAGTACGATGCCGGTCCAGTCCAGGAACATGCCCAGGATAAACACCAGAAACAGCATCAAGATCAATGCGCCCACCGTGCCGCCAGGCATCGCCAGCACCAACTCACTGATGACGCTCATGCCGCCGCCGCGAGAGAATACCCCGGTAAAGGCGGTAGCACCGACCAGCACCAGCATCACCATCGTGGTGGTTTTACCCGCTTCTACCATGGTCCAGAAGCAGGTCGACAGCTTGCGATCACCAAAAATCAAAAACAGGATGAAAGCGATAAAAACACCGATGGCCGAGGCTTCTGTGGCCGTGGCAATGCCGGTAAAGAGGGCGCCCAATACGCCCAGAATCAACGACATGGGCGGAACCACGAACTTCGCCAGCATGATCAGTAGTTGCTTCGTGCTAACTTCCGCACGCTCTTCTGCAGGTACTTTAGGGCCGTAATGGGGTTTGAGATAGCAGATGATCAATACGTAGAGTGCGTACATCACTCCAAGCAGTAAGCCTGGCACAAGGGCGCCAGCAAACAGGGCACCCACTGACACCGGCGAGTAGCTGGCCATCAGGATCAGCATGATGCTGGGAGGAATCAAAATGCCCAAACAGCCGCTGGCCATGATAACGCCCGCGCTTAGCTCTTTGTTGTAGCCATACTTGAGCATCGGCACTAGTGCAATCATGCCCATTACCGCGATGGAGGCGCCCACGATGCCGGTAGTGGCGGCCAGTAGCACCGACACAATCACCACGGTAAGCGCCAGACCACCACGAAGATTCGCCAGCAACAGCCGCATGGCGTCAAACATCTTTTCGGTCACGCCCGAGTCGTTTAAGAAGCGTGCCATTAAAATGAACAGCGGTATCGCCACCAGTACATAGTTGTCCATGGCGTTACCGAAAATATTATTGATGAGGGTACCGAGAATGCGTTCGCCAGGACCCAAAAAGGCCCCGATCACCGCCACGCCCCCCAGCACAAATGCCAATGGATGCCCCATGAAGAGCCCCACCAGCAATCCACCAAACATCACCAGAGTGAGTAATTCAGGGCTTAGGTTCATGCGGATTTCTCCTCGCGAAGCTGCATGAAGGCACGTATGACAATAGCGACTGCCTGTAGCAATATCAGTACGGCGGCGACCACAATGACGCCTTTGATGGGATACACCGGGATCGCGACCATGCCATAGGTGGTTTCGCTGCGACTCCACGAGCGTTCAAAAAAGCTCCAGCCCAAGGTAATCAGCATCCAGATAAACGGCACAAAGAAAATCAGGTAGCCCAGTACTTCAAGGGCGGCTTGCTTCTTGCGCGACAGCAAGCGCTTCAGCACATCGACCTCTACATGGGCATGGTGACGTAGCCCATAAGCCGCCATTAACATGAAGTGAGCGCCAAATAGCATTTTGGTGACGTCAAACGCCCAGTCGCTGGGGCGGCCAAAGAGAAAGCGTGACGCAATGTCGTAAAGCACGATGAGCGTAATAATGGCAATCAACGGGGCTATCAGGCGCCCAAACGCTTCATTGATAGCGTCGATCGCCTTGGCAATCGCATTCATGGAAGATCTCCGCAGTCATCACAAAAAAACCGCCCCGGCAATAACGGGGCGGCACAGAAGCGTCTTACATGCAGGCTTCGATCTCTTCCAGTGAGGGTAAATTATCCATTACGCGGCTCATGTTGTAGGGAGCCGATACATCGCGCCATGTCGCGTAGTGCTCCAGATAGGCGATCATGGATTGATAAACCTTGGCATGATCGGGAGCTTCGCAAGCGCCGCGCAGGATGACCTCGTTAGTGACTTCTTGAATGCGCGCCAGGTCCTCTTCGGAGAACTGGTTAATGGTAACCCCGGCATCAATGAACTTTTGCGTGGCTTCGGTGGACTGGCGCTCAGACCAGGCGAGCGACCATGCCATGGTGGCATCTGCCGCAATACGCAGAATTTCTTGGGTATCTTCGGAGAGGGCGTCCCAGGCATCTTTGTTGATCATGACACCAAATACGCTGGCGGACTGGTGCCAGCCGGGGGTTGCCCAGTAGTCGGCGACTTCGGCAAAACCAGCGTTAAAATCAACCCCTGGGGTCGAGAACTCGCCCGCGTCAATAACGCCGCGTTCAATGGCTTGATAGACCTCGCCGCCCGCCAGCGTCACCTGCGAGCCGCCTAGTTCTTCCAACACTCGGCCCTGATCGCGACCCGAGAGACGCAGGCGCTTACCTTCCAGGTCGGCAATGCTCTCAATCGGGGTGCGGCCCATAAAGCCCGATTCATTGTTGGTAATGCCGTAAGGGAGATACACCATGTTGAACTGGCCGTAGATCTCTTCATAGAGTTCACGGCCACCCCATTGCTGAATCCAGTTGAGGTAGTCAACACCGTTAAACAGGCTGGTGGTCGTCGCGAGGGGTGAAAAGGCCGGGTTCAAGCCTGCCCAGTAACCTGGCCAGTCGCCTGAGGCTTCGATACTGCCTGTTTCGGTGGCGTCAAAGACTTCGGTGCCTGGCATGAGCGTTCCGCCCGCGCGGAAATTGATCTGCAGTTCCTCACCTGCCAGCTTGTTAACCAACTCTACCCAGTGCTGATCAATCTTGATGAGATCAAGGTTTTCCGGCCAGGTAGTGGTCATTGTCCACTGTTCTTGTGCTTGGGCGGAGGTGGACAAAGCAGCGAAGGCAATACCAGCGGCGAGGCCGGTGAGGGTCAATTGTGTCGTTTTTTTCATGGTATATTTCCTGGTTTGGCGCGTGGCGTTGTTAGTGTTGGATACCTGAATGCAGGAAAATGCAGCGTTGTTGGGTTACGTTTACGTAAACAAGGGTTGTTGGGCTGCACTGCTAAATTAGCACATACAACCCGCTGCAGCGCAATAACCGAAGAATAAGCGGATTTCTCAGCTAATGGTTGCCTATGAGCGCTAATAGATAATTTTAAACAATGGCTTACGAAGGTTTGCGAAAAGACTGGGGCAGCGGCAACTTGGCCTGAAAACGTTGAAAGGGGTTAAGTATTAAACCAAAGTTCTAAGTGGCGGGGCGCTCTATGGTCGTCCGGTAGGCGTGGAAAATGACGTTAAGGTAAATATTGGGCAGGAGTATACAACCACGTGTTAGCACACGGCGCACTAGAGAAATTACCGCACACACGGCTCGTGGCGGCGCTCGTTCACCACGCTCAGCGTCTATCCCTACGCCGCTGGCGCCAACTGGTATGGCTAAGGGGCGATGCGCAGCAGTGTCGGGGGGTGGCACAGGCGTTATACCAAGCCCACGCCTGGCAGGCCCCTTTGTGGGTAGGTAGTCGATCCTGGGTAGACGATCAGGCCCGGGGTACCCAAACAAGCCCTGGTAACCAGACAAACGCCGTTAACCAACAAAGAGTCGACTTACCGCCGCTGCTGTCGCCACAAAAAGCGCGTTCGCGCCTGGGCGCGGAGCATCAACTCATCGTCCTGGATACGCATGATAGCGGGTTTGACCCGGACGCATTAGGAGCGCTGGCGGGCACGATCACGGCCGGTGGCTTGTTGGTGCTTATCACGCCACACCCGTGGGGCGATACACCTGACCCTGATTATGCCCGCTTTGCTGACTATCCCTGGCAATGGCACGATCTCAGCACTCGCTATCTGGCGCGGTTAGCAAGGCAATTAGAAGCCTCTCCTCAGGTGGTGCGTTGGCACGTGGGTCACGCGCTGCATTTGCCTCGGCTGCCCGCGGCAAGCGCCAGTCATCAACAGCGAGATAGTCATCAATGCTTTGCCTGGGACAGCGCCTGTTTAACCGATGATCAGGCGCAGGTGGTCAGGCAACTGGTGGGCTTAAAACGCCGTCGACCGCTGGTGATAACCGCTGACCGTGGGCGCGGTAAAAGTGCTGCACTGGGGATCGCGTGTGCAAGGTTACTTACCCAGCAGCCTCGTCGGATCGTGCTTACCGCCCCCCGCCTCAGCGCGGTAGAGAGTGTCTTTGAACGGGTCATGGCGCTGTGTCCGCAAGGCCGTCGAGTGGCGCCCGGTCAAGTGGTGTTGGAGCAGGGCAGTGAGCTGTTGTTTTTAACCCCCGACGTGTTGACCGAGCAAGTCAATGCTCAGCAACAGGGTGGCAACGGCAGTTATTTATTGGTGGACGAGGCGGCGGCGATTCCTGCTGCACTGCTGGGGCAGTGGCTAAGTGCCTTTCCGCGCATTGCGTTTGCCACCACAGTACATGGCTACGAGGGCTCAGGGCGTGGGTTTGCGCTGCGCTTTCGTGCCACGCTCGACCGCCTGACGCCTGAATGGAAAACGTTGACCCTTGAGACCCCGATTCGTTGGCGCCAAGGCGACCCGCTGGAAAGCGTCGTTAACCAACTGCTGCTGTTAAAGGCAGCACTGCCGATTGCCCAGCATTCAGGGCATACAGTGGCAACGCCACTGATTGATCGTGATTGGCTCGCCAAGCATGACCACGCGCTGGAAAAGCTGTTTGGGCTACTCGTGCAGTCGCACTACCGTACAACACCAAGCGACCTGCGCCAGTTACTCGATGGCCCCGATACAACGCTGCGTATCATTGAGCAGGCAGGCGAGCCACAGGCGGTATTGGTGACGCGCGAAGAGGGAGGCTTTGACCACGAACTTGCCAATCATGTCGCCCGTGGCGAACGACGGCCGCAAGGGCATCTGTTGGCGCAGTCGCTGGCGACCCATATGGGCAGTCGAGATGCGTTGATGGCGCGCTGGCGGCGTGTGGCGCGCATTGCCACGCACCCCGAGCGGCGACGCGAAGGGTTAGCTAAAACGCTGCTGCATAATGACATGGACGCTGCCACGCAGCAGGGCGTCGCGCTGTATGGGGCGGCCTTCGGCGCTGAAGCATCGCTATTACAGTTTTGGTTGGCGCTTGGATTTACCCCGGTACGCCTAGGCCTTACCCGCGAAGCATCGACCGGTGAGTTTGCGGTCATGGTGGCGCGCGCACTAACTGTCGAGGGTGAGCAGGTAGTGGCGGATCTCAGCCAGCGCTTTCAAGCAGGACTCCCCGGCCTGTTGGCGTTTGAGTTAAACACGTTACCTGCCGCGGTGTTGGTATTGCTGCTGGGCCAGTTGCCACGCGTGCCGCTGAGCGGCCGCGAGTGGCAAGATATTGAAGATGTCGCGCGCGCCCATCGCGATCCAGTGCTTGCCCGTGCCGCTTTGCAAGCCTGGGTGCGGGAGGCCAGCCACTGCCCATTGAGCGAGGCGCAACAGCAGGCGCATCAACAGCTAGCTGCTTGGGCGTTCCAAAATAAAGCGCTGGCGACGACCCATGGAGACGCGGTTAGCGCTTTACGTCAGGCAGCGGTAACGCTGCTTGAACAGGTTAATATTTACGTAAAGGCGCGTTAAAAAGCGAAGGCCGCTCATAACGGGTTACAATGTGTTTACAAAAAAACATGCTTTCACTTCATGCATCCAGCCTGCTTGGTCTATTTAGCTTTTGCTAAATAACGCAGACCGGTAAAGTAGGTTCACTGCCATTAACGAAGAGTCATTATGAACGAACATCTTGAAGCACTGGCCCCCAGCCTGGTTTGGGGTCACTTTCGAACCCTTTGCAATACACCTCGCCCCTCGGGTCACGAAGCGGCATTAGTCGCTATTCTGGAAGCATGGGCCGATGCCCAGGGCTTTGCTCACGACCGCGATAGCTTTGGTAATTTACGCCTGCGTAAACCGGCAACGCCCGGCTGTGAGCAGGCGCCCGGGGTGGTGCTTCAAGGTCATCTGGATATTGTGGCCCAGGCCAATAGCAGCCACCCCCATGATTTTACGCGTGACCCGATCAGTACCTATGTGGCTGATGGCTGGCTGCACGCTGAAGGCACCACCCTGGGCGCAGATAATGGCTTGGGTGTGGCCGCGATTCTTGCGGTACTAGAAGACCCTGAACTACGCCACGGCCCTTTGGAAGCCCTGTTTACCCTGGAAGAAGAGACGTCCATGGGGGGCGCGCTGAACCTGGCCGAGAATTGGCTGGAAGGCTCGCTACTGCTCAACCTGGACAGTGAGGACCGGGGAGAGGTCTACATTGGCTGTGCTGGCGGGGCCGATGTTGAGGTCGATGCCCAACTGCCAAGCGCCGCCGTGGGCGACCATGAGCGAATCATCAATATTGCGTTAACCGGCCTGAAGGGTGGTCACTCGGGCGTGGATATCCATTTGCCGTTGGGTAACGCTAACCGGTTGCTGGTTCGAGTGTTGCGCGCGCTGGAAGCGTTTGACGCCCGTCTTATCAGTTATGAGGGGGGAACCTTACGCAATGCCATTCCTCGTGAAGCCTTTGCCCAGGTGGCGCTGCCCAGTGATGAAGTAGAGGCCGCCATGGTCGCTATTGCTGGGTTGGAAACTATTCTGTTGAGAGAATTAGGCAGCGGTGATAGCGGCCTTGCCATCAGCGCTCAACGTGTGGATGCGGCCCCTGAGGCCGAACCATTAACGCTGGATGCCAGCGCGATGTTGCTGGCTGCTCTGCATGCGGCGCCTTGTGGGGTCGAGCGCATGAGTGCGGATGTGCCGGGGGTGGTGGAAACCTCCAATAACCTTGGCGTCTTGAGCCTGAAGCAGGGCCGACTACACATTTGCGCGCTGGTGCGTTCACTGCACGACAGTGCGGTTACGGCCATGGCGGATCGCTTTCAGGCGCTGTTTGGGTTGATTGGTGCGCGAGTCAAAGTCGAAAATGGCTATCCAGGCTGGGCGCCCAATCCCAATGGCGAGCTGCTGGCGACGTTCAAGGCGCGCCACGCAGCACTGCTGGGCAGCGAGCCAGATGTAAAAGTGATTCACGCGGGCCTTGAGTGCGGTATTTTAGGCAGCAAATACCCGCATCTGGATATGATCTCGTTTGGTCCGCTGATTCGCGGCGCCCACTCTCCCAATGAACGGGTGGAACTTGCCTCGGTTGAGGAATTCTGGCTGATGCTGCGCGCCTTGATAGAGGATCTTGCCGACCAGCGCTAGGCCTTGCTTGTGCTGCTCTCGCTGGTAGTGAGAAGCGCATAAAAAAACGGCACCTGAACGGTGCCGTTTTTGTTGCCTTGGCGTGTATCGCTATGGCGTCTGTTTGCAAACATTGCAGAGCGCGCTTATTTGCTTAACTTATTTACTTAAATAGGCGTTGAGCATCCAGACGGTTTTTTCCTGTTCGCGGATGTAATCGCCCACTTGAGACGCGGTGCCTTCATCGTCGGCGTCAGAAGCAAGTGCCAGCAGTTCGCGCTGCAGTTCAATGATGGTTTGGTAACCCGTCAGCACGCCTTTGACGCAGGTGCTGCCATCGTGAACGTCTTTATCTTCCTGAATGCGGGAAAGCGTTACGTAGTCGCTGTAGGCGTGTACCGGCTTGTGGCCCAGGGTCAGGATGCGCTCGGCAACCTCGTCCACTTTGGTCAACAAATCGGTGTAAAACTCTTCAAATTTGGCGTGCAGTTCAAAAAAATCGCTGCCGCGTACATTCCAGTGGTAACCACGCACGTTCATGTAGAAAATTTGGTAGTTGGCCAGCAGGTGGTTGAGCTTTTCGGCGAGTTGACTTGCGCTACCTTCGTGTAGGCCAATGCTATTGGTATCAGTCATATCCTGCTCCCTAGTGAGGCCGCCATCAGCGGCGATAAATGCATCTTTCAAGCTTAAGAGGTCGGTGGGGCTGTGCAAAGCAAGTTTTTTGCATCGCCACCATAGCTCAACAACATTAAGCGAGCTCAACCACATCAAACTCAACGACATCAAACGGATGTCTGCTTGTGGCTAGTAAATAGATGCTGGCGCTCATGGCCTTTTTCAAGGTCAGGTGAGCAAATGTCCGTTATCCACGCGCGGCTAACCATAGCCGCAGCAAGCTATCACAGCGTGCTTCCAGAAGTTCGGCGGTGCGTGGTAGTGCTTCGGCTAAGCTCATGGGGCCATCGGCCAGGGCGATCGCGGTGGTCACGCCTTCGTTAAAACAGGCTTGCCAGCCATCACCCAAACCTCCCGCCAGCACTATGACGGGCTTATTGAAGCGTTGGGCTGCACGGGAAACCCCAATAGGCGTTTTACCCGCCAGGCTTTGACCATCTAAACGGCCCTCGCCGGTGATCACTAGATCAGCACTAGCCAGCAGGCTCTCCATCTCGGCCTGCTGCATAATCATTTCAATACCGGGTTTTAAGGTGGCGTTTAAAAACGCCTTGGCGGCAAATCCCATGCCCCCTGCAGCCCCCGCTCCCGGCAATTCTCGATAGTCATGCCCGAGTGCCTGGGCGCTGATGTCGGCAAAGTGGCCTAAGGCATGGTCTAGCTGCTCAACCTCGGCTGGCGAGGCCCCTTTTTGCGGACCAAAAATGGCGCTGGCACCGCGTGGGCCAAGTAGTGGGTTGTCCACATCAACGGCGGCCTCAACCGTCAGTGAGGCCAAACGCGGATCTAGACCTTCTAATTCTAACCGACTGAGCTGGCTCAGCGCCGCGCCGCCGGGGGGAAGCAAGCGGCCTTGTTGGTCCATTAAGCGGGCACCAAGCGCCTGCAACATGCCAGCACCGCCGTCATTAGTGGCGCTACCGCCCAGCAACAGCAGAACTTTTTCAGCCCCTTCATCGAGCGCCGCCAGCAGCAGTTCGCCGACCCCAGACGTTGAGGTATGCAGGGCATTGCGCTCATCGGATGCAAGATGCTGTAACCCGCTGGCTTCTGCCAGCTCAATAAACGCGGTACGCTGGCTGCTAAGCCAGCCCCAGGAGGCTTGTCTTGGCCGCCCTAGCGCGTCTTGAACGTTGATCTGGCGCTGTTCGGCACCCGTTGAGGCGATCAATGCCGCTAAACTGCCTTCGCCGCCATCTGCTAAAGGGCACGTGATAACGTGCGCCGATGGGGCGGCGCTAAGAACGCCACACGCCATCGCCGCCGCGGCGTCTTGGGCGCTAAGCGCATCTTTAAAGCTGTCCGGGCAAAGCAAAACATTCATCAGCACGATCTCCACAACTTGGTGTCTTTACTTGCGTGTCTTCAATACGTTGCTATTAGATATGATCACCTTGGGGAGCTTAGCCCGCTAGCCCGCCGCAAACCAGCGACTTGGTCCGTTAGAGGAACTAACATGAAATCGATACCGATAAGCCTAACTTGCCTGCTGGCGCTTGCTGGCTGTCAAACGGTTCCTGATCGCCTGCCACAAGCGGAACCCGCCCCCGCCGCGGCGTGCTACTTTGCTATCGATACTCCGTCCAGCAATGCCACTGCCAGTTCGCTCCGGTCTCCCGCCATTAGTGCTGAAGCCGCGTTGGACGAAAGCGTAAAAGTGCTCACCGAATGGGATTTTTCGCTGGATTCGACCGATACCGAGTTGGGGCTGATCAGCGCTAGCCGTGAGCGAACACTGCCCGGTTACTACGATCTTTATGAAGACGACTATGCGCCTGGAATGCGTCTGTTCGGCGGCTTTGGTGTCGGGCGGGGTGGGTTCGGTATCGGCGTTGGGGGGATGGGGTTTCGGGGCGGCATAGGTCAGCCTCCCCTGGAAGTGGAGCGAGTATCGGTACTCATAAACAACACTCACGTGCGCCTTTCCCGTGATGTTCGCCGCTTCGATCAGTGGGGCGATATGCGCGAATCCTACAGCGCCAGTAACGATGATTTCTGTCAGCGCTTTCAAACGCAATTTATGCAGGCTGTGTCTGTGGCGAGGAGGCCGTTATGAAACTCTACCGTTGGCTTTTGATTGGCCTTTTGGGGGGCACCATGGCGGGTTGCGCCTCAACCACACCCTTGGAGCCGCGTGAGCTGGTGTACACCACCCCATCAGACGAAACCTTTCGCGAAGCCGTTGATTTAATGGTCGAGCAGGGCTACGT
>TARA_R110002012_G_scaffold109182_5_pt1 | contig 15008 bp, 21 predicted proteins | sample TARA_R110002012 | Tara Oceans TARA_R110002012 (sample SAMEA4396515) | marine metagenome | biome: Westerlies Biome; feature: [DCM] deep chlorophyll maximum layer (ENVO:01000326); material: water (ENVO:00002006), including particulate matter (ENVO:01000060) such as... | depth 40 m
GCGAGGACTCGATGCTCGACTCCAGCAAGGTCAAGTCCTCTTTCGATTCCAGCATATCCGCTGCAGAAACTGATGACGGTAGGTATGTATCCGGTATTATCCACACTGTGTCTCTCTTCCTATGGCTTTATCAAAGTATCTGCAGGGGTGGCAGTACCAGCCCCTGCGCTTGTTGGCGGCTGCGTGGATCACCTCACCCATGGGGGCGTGGCAACTCGGGCAGCGTTTGTTCAGTGAAGTGTCCTTGATGACAGGGGCGGTAACTGCACGTCTTCTGACTCCACTATCACCTCCGAGTCGGGGTGCATCATCAGGTAGAACAGCTGTATCAGAGCTTCCTCCGATACCTCTTCCTCTTTCGCCTTGGTGATCACTGCTTTCATTTTGCATATCAGACATGGGCACTCCTCACTCATATTTTCCTCCAGTGAATTCCAAGGAGGTGCTTTTGCATGAATCGGTTTAGCCTGCTTGGTGGTTTCTTCATGTGCAGGTTAAAAACAATTCCATCCCACTCTCCATTGAAACACCACTGCCAGTTGGACTGAGGGGGAGCGCAAATATGACCCATCAATCGGCTAGGGGGGGCACTCTTAAAAGCATTGGCGGTTTCTTCTACATACATATCAATCTTGTCTTCTATGTCCATTATTCTGCCACCCTCCCAGCCACCTTCTTGGCGACCTCCAGCGTTATAAGACGCTGCAACGCTTCCATATCAAGGGCTTTGACGATTTCCAGATAGTGTGTCTCCACCAAATCATCGACAACCCGATTAATAAGGTTATGGGTTATATCCTTAATAATCTCGTCACTGATTGCTTCGGGGTACTGAACCGCGTAGCTGTAGGGCGTTGAAAGGGTAGAGGGGTTTTCGCTGATCTCCAGCGTTATATTTTCTACAGTTTTAGTCATTATTTATTCTCCAGTTAAAGTAGCCTTGTCGGATTGAGCGGTAATGATTTACGAACCCCCCGCCGTACCAGTGCTGCATCACCTACACATAGGGAATGATGCGCACCACATCTCGACCTTGTCCGCACCTAAGGCTAACGGCACGTGAAGCAGGAAGGATATTCGGGGTTCAACCCTTGTCCTTCACCAGCTCTAGTAATTCTTCCAGGGCATCAGCGACTCTCCGCTGTTGCTCCCCCATCTCTACCAGTAATTCAAATACTTGATCTTCCACAATCTCTCTCCATCAGTTGCAGGCAGACCGCGCGCGCGAAGTAGTGCCTGGCGCAGGCCCGGTGTTCGTGTTCAATGAGTATATATCGGAGTGGTCCAGCGCCGCGCGCCGTCCAGTAACCATCCTGGTATTCAAGACACATACATTTCCCCTGTAAAAACGCCCCCCGGAGGGGGCATCCAGTCCTACTTGCGACGGCGTCGTCGCTTGGGTGCCTCAGGCTCAGGCTCGGGCTCGGGCTCAGGCTCTTCAGCTGCAGCGCCGTCCAGTGTGACGAACTTCACCACCTCGTAGTCGGGATTGAAAATCTTCCCGTACGTCTGGTGAGTGTAGCTGTCATTGCCCAGTGTCACCACCGGTACGACCTCAGCTACGCTGGCATCGATCTGGTCACAGACCGCGTTCACCACAGAGTGGTAAAACTTCTTACCACCTGAAGAGGAGGTGCCGTACTGCACCTGCGCGCCCTCGTCCTCACCGGACACACAGGCCATCTGGAAGCTGAACTGCTCGTGCCAGTCACCTTTGACAGGCTCAGGCTGGGGTGGGAACGGCTCGTTAGCCGATACCATCACCTCACCGAGCTTCTGCCCCTCGGTGCCATGGGACTTGTCACCCCATGCAATCCAGCCGTGCTTGAAGCTGGTGGGATTGATGGCCCACTGAGATCCGTCTTCGATCTCGATGGAGTCCACGCCAAATTCCCAGGTGCCGAATTTGGTGAACTTCATGAAGCTACCGCCCGTGTTCGAGCTGGCAGCTTGCGCGGACTGGCGCATCGCAGCAGACGATGGGAGGTTAGCGGGGAGTTGGCCGTTTGAGGCAGCCACGCCTTTCGAGTTTGACATTTAAGTCTCCGTTTACGTTTAAGTGTACTATTTCAGTTTAGTGAGTGCCCGGTACAGATCGGACTCATTTAGATTAACTGTTGGTATCCTCATTGTCCACTGGGGCGGATAGGCACGCGTTTTCCGTGGCGTAGATACGCATATCCCATTCTTGCCTTATAGACTTATGCACCTCAGCAGATGCACCGGCTATTGCGTTGGCTTGCGGGACGGATACTTTACCCTCAAGCACCCCGCTTATACAGCTCAGCAACTGGCGGCGAAGATCAGCCGGTGATTCTATTACAGCTCGTATGCCGTCAGCTGCGCTTATGTATTCCTGTTCTGTTTCCATAACTATTTCCTGTAGGTAGTTTAGTCTACGTAAGGTGTTTAATTTCCTCACATTCATGTCGTCTATAGATATCATCGACCCGTTAAGCACCAGCACTTCCCTGTTAGGGGCTACTCTATGCCAATCAGATACATATGACCTGGTACTCCACGCTAAGCGCAGTTCTTTATTCAGGGGTCCTTCGTCGTCGCGAGCATAACGACACAGAAAACCTGTCCGCTTATACCGCTTCAAATACCTGGCCAGTACTTTACGCCCCCTCACGGCGTGGTCGTGTGCAGAAACTCTAGTCACTATCCCCTTCATAACCACGGGCTTAACCTGCAGATCTTGATACAGCGGAAGTGATCTATATTTCTGTCTAGCCCACTCCCAGCACTGCTCAGCGATTCTAGTCTGATTTATACGTATCTTTTTATAGGAGGTTTCAGGCACCATCAGGCTGGTGTCGGTTTTCACACCTTCAAAAATAGATAGCGCCTGCTCGTAGTTCACTTCAGTTTCCCCAGCGTGGCGACGGTGTCCGCTGCATTACGCTCCAGGCTCACCGCAGGGCGCTTGTCGTCCTCGGGTGCCAGTGTGGTGCCGCTGGACTTCTTAACCACAAAAGAAGCGAACTCCTTGTTGAAGTCAATATCCTTGGCCTTGCACACCTTCTCCAGCTGCGGCGCAGTCTTGGTGACGATGTTGGAGTAGTCCTCCAGCTTCAGCCGGCGCATGCCTTTGAGCTTGGTGGTCACCTCCGCCTCGTCCGCCCACTTACGGGTGGCGCGCTTCTCGACCAGCTTCCAGCCCGGTACAGTGGCGCCCTGCTCCAGCATCTCATGCGCGAAGGTCTTCACCTGCGTGACCCAGGGCTCCAGCTGGGCGGTCAGCGCCAGTGCTGTCTCCAGGTCCAGCGTCACGTCCGCGGGGAGGTCCAGTGCGGCCTTGGCCTGCACTATCTTCACATCGCAGATAGGTGCGCCTGGGCAGAACTGGCAGTGATCGCCAGGCTGACGCACGCCGGCACCGGTCTCGCTGACTTCCACGGTCTTGATGATGGTGTCGTACATCTCGTCCAGCTCTTCAGTGGCGTAGGCGTAGTCTTTATACCCCTCACCGGTGGTGGGCTGGATGATGACGAACACCATCTGCTTGTCGAAGTGTGCATCGTCGTACTTGAGGTCGTCGTCCTCGCTCAGGCTGAGCAGGTAGGTTGCGCCCTGCCAGCTGGCAGTAGGGTCCACCGGGTTGTGGCCGAACTTCCAATCCACCACCAGAGTATGCTCAGGGCCGAAGGCCACCACGTCAGCACTACCGCCGACGACGTTGGGGATCAGCTGGCTAAAAATTTCCGTGTCGTACTCCTTAAGGTTGTACTGCTCGACCAGTGCGTCCCACGCGCCCAGGGCGTCCGTGAGGGCGATAACGTCGTCAGCAGTCACCGTGTAGTCGTGCTCCTCAGAGTACTCACCCTCGCAGTCAGCAGGGGCGCCGTACACGTCGTTAAGTAGCGCCTCCATGCAATCATGCAGGGCACTGCCGCGTGCTGCAGCAGGGCTACTCTTGGTCACTGGCGCGACCTGTTCAGCCAGGGCTTGCCAGCCCGAGCAGTTGATGGTGCGGTGCATAGTGCTACCGCCGTATTTGAGATGTTTCATCGGGGGTTCTCCTTAGTCCACTTGTTGCCACTTTTCGGCTTCTTGGCCGGTGCCTTTTTCTTGGCCGGTGCCTTTTTCTTGGCCGGCGGCTTTTTCTTCCACTTATTCAAGAGATCGCTTCCACTTCGTTGCGGATCAACGCGCGGATGATGTCCACCTTGGTGGCGTCGTAGTGGACCGCCAGCTGGTCGAGCTGGTCATGCTCCTGGGGCGTCAGGCTAAAGCCGATCACCGTGTGTTTGCTAGCCTTGCGCTCAGGCAGTGAGCCCGCAAGCGTGCCTTTCTTCTTACTTGATGCCATAATAGTGTCTCCAGTTAATTAATACAGCAAGGGCGATATTATGCTAGGTGAGGCAAGACTGCAACACTTTATTTGCAAAGAACTTAAAAAACTTGATACGATAGCTGTTAAGTTCGAGGCGGGTGGCCGCGTAGGCTGGCCTGACTTGATCTGTATACCCCCCGGTGGCGGGTCTGCCTTCTTTATAGAGGTGAAGAACCCCAACGGTAAGGGCCGGCTATCGAAGATGCAAAACCACGTCATTAAACAAATACGGGAGCAAGGAACACATGTCTACGTCACCGACAGTAAAGAAGCGTTCTGGCGCGCTGTTAGATCAGAGCGACTTAACCAAACAACAGACTGAGGCCGTATGGCGTCTCTACGAGGATAACTGCCTGGCCATGCTGCCGGTGGGCTTCGGCAAGACCGTCGTATCACAGACTGCAGCACAGGAACTGCTCGACGAAGGTCACGTACTGCGCGTGCTGGTGGTCGCCCCTTTGCGTGTCTGTCAGCAGACGTGGGCCAAGGAGTGGCTGCAGTGGTCGCACCTGGAGGAGGTGGGCATGGCGATAGGCAAGCCCTCCGACCGGGTAGCCGCCATCGATAGCGACGCCCGTATCGTCGTCACCAGCTACGACCTGCTGCCCTGGCTCATGGACCATTACTCGGACCAGTTCGACGGCCTGATACTGGATGAGCTGACCAAGCTAAAAGGGGGCGGCAAGCAGTTCAGGGCCCTACGGCACAAAATTAAACGCTTCCAGTGGCGCGTGGGCATGACAGGCACTTTCGCCGAGGAGGGGCTGGAAGGGCTCTTTTACCAGGTGATGTGCGTCGATGATGGCGCGGCACTGGGGCGTAGGAAAGACGCCTACCTTAATAAGTACTTCACCTCAGACTGGAACGGCTACAACTGGACACCCCGCGATGGCGCGTCTGAGCGCATCGCCCGGGTGCTGGGTGACCTGGTCCATAAAGTGGAGCGCGTGGCAGAGCATGTGCCCCGCGTTGAGGTGGAGGTCAGGACGGTGCCCCTGAGCAATGACGCGCGCGTGCTGTACGACGGGCTCAAGCGTGACATGTTGCTGTCTGATGAGGGCGTCACCGCGGCCAACATGGCGGTACTGTCCGGGAAGCTCGAGCAGCTGGCGAACGGTTTCTATTACGATGACGACGGCGCGACCCACCTCGTAGGTGGCGGGAAGCTGGTGCAGGTCTGCGACGCGGTAGACGCGCCGGGCCCGCTGGTGATCGCGTACCGGTTCAAGGCACAGCTGGCGCTACTGCGTAGATGGTGCCCGGATGGCCTGGAACTCAGGGACGCCGGCGCGCTCGAGGCCTGGGACGCGGGTGAGCTGCCGGTGCTGTTCCTGCACCCGAAAAGCGCGGGGCATGGCCTGAACCTGCAGAAGACCAGTTGTGACCGCCTGCTGTGGCTTGGTCCTGATTGGTCGCGGGACGCCACCGATCAGGTGGCAGGGCGCTTGGCGCGAAGAGGTAATACTGCAGAGGTGGTGCGGGTGACTGTGCTAGTGGGGGAGAATACGGTAGAAGATAAGCTAATGCTCCCACGCCTCGAAGGTAAGGCAGCAGGAGCGCAGGAGTTCAGAGACCACTTGGCAGGGAAAGGTTAGCTTTGCACCATAGGGCGCTGATAGTGATGATGCCAATGGCGGCTAAGGTGTGGGATTCGATGAGCCCTATGCCTATGCCTATGCTGATGAAGATAAAGAGTGTCATTATCGGCACTCCCACAATTCACTGAGCGCATCATCCAGCCCAATTCCATCAGTAAACGGCAGGGTGCACGAGTCCTGCCACCAATACCCCTCAACCATCCCGCTACGAGTGTTAATCCAGACGTTCGGGCCACCAAAGCAAACCAGTACCCTTGCCCCTAGATATTCAGCCTTTCCGTTCACGATGTATTCAATATCGAGCGCATCGGTTAGATAGTCAAATCCTGACATAGGCTCCAGAGCTTCACTGCAGTCTGGGCATTCCTCCAGATTATCGTCGTGCTCTATCTCGCACTCGCGGCAGTAGTTATCGAAATTCCCCGCCAGTGTCTCAACAATGCCTGCTACTTGGTTTTGTAGTTCTTTCATTTTATTCTCCTCACCCTTACATGGCCGTCATCACACATGTGCGTGCCCTGCAAGGGCAGGTGGGCGATGGCGTCTGTGTCTTTGTAGTCGAAGCCGTTGGAGGTGAAGAAGCCCGCGCCTTTCAAAGTGCCGGAGCTGGGGGCGTAGGTGTCGTCCCACGTGACAGCGTACAGGTTGTGGGCAGCGTCAGTGATGACAGCTGAGGGGGTGAGGTGGCGGGCGTACGCGGTCACCCGCTGGGCTTCGACCATGCTGAGGTGCCGCACCTCCATAGTGGTGGTGCCTAGCGTTATACCCGCGTACGGGGTGAGGTTCTCTGCCATGTCGCATATCTTAGCGACGGCGGTGGGCGTGATGTTTTCTATGCTTAGTATATGTTCCATCTATTTGACTCCTAGTAGATGTAAGGCAATTCAGTAATGCCATCAATGGTAAGGCAATCTGCCCATCGGGTTTGACTGCAGCGAGTGTAGTACTCACCATTCATATAGACTTCTATAAGGTTGTTGGCGACGGGGGTGGTGGTGAATGTGTTGCCAAATATGTCTGTAATAGCCATGTTTTCGTTCTCCGTTTTGGTTAAAAACTTTGTACCCAACTTTGTACCCTGAGGGTACAACTTTGTACCTTTTTGTTGCGCTCTGCAACTGTGCCTATTATAGGGGCATGTTGGGTTTGATTGCAAGGGGTCATTTACGGCCATTTGGATACAAAGTTATGTATCTTTTGGGTACATGATGGGTACAAAGTTTAAGGCGCTTAAATGCCGGAGTGGCGCGGGTTAGCGGGGAATTCGGGTACAAAGGTACAAAGTTAGAGTATATGAGAATTATTATTTTTCCTACTTTGGGGTACATATATTCTGGAGAGCTCCAAAGTTTCCGGCAAAGTTTGTATCTTTGTACCCTGAGCCCGCATTTGAGCCCTCATTTGACCCCTCAACATCCGCCCGCATTTATAGCCGTCTATACGTATAGACTTCTATAAATCCACCACCATGCTCATCTGGTTTATAGCCGTCTATAATTATAGCCGTCTATAAATCCTCATGCTCAGGCCTGAACATTTGACCGCGCCCGCGGCTGGCCATCTATAAATTTCTATAGCTGGCGAACTTTTTTCCTGGTGGTGAGTTCGAGGGGGCCACCCGGGATCGCCGGGCGCGGCTCTCTCTATCTCTCGACCCCCTCACGAAATCCCACCATTTTCACTCCTACAATAGATGCTATTGCATAAAATCCCACCATTTTCACTTCTACAACACTTCCTGTTGTACCCTCCCCTATTGCCTTAGCCTTAACCACGCGCTATAGTCCGCGCATGGATTACGAGCCAATAGAATATGAGGTGCAGTCTGCCGCTGTCCGCGATGGCCCGCCCGAGCCCTTCGCCGACAGGCTGGCCACGCTGATCACCCGTGCCTCCAACCTGAGCTACCGCATACCCCCGCGCCAACGCCTTGCCATAAAGCTATTTGCCACTGGCAGTACCCCGCAGCAGATCCACAGTGAGCATGAGATATCCCCTGCCACGACCAACAGAGCCATAGACTCCGCCAAGGGCCGTCAGCTCCTGAGCATCTACAACCAGATTGAGGAGCTGAAGGGTGGGCCCACACTGGCCCAACGCCGTGACCTGCTCTGGCGCATTGCCACCACAGCCGAGCTAAACGCCCCTAACACCGCCATCCGCGCCGCAGACGTGCTGAACCGCCAGGCAGGCGATTACCAGAACGCTGAGGACAAGGACCCCAACATCACCATCAAGATCAACACCTTCCCCACCCAAACCACCCCCAACTCACAACCAAAGGACGTGACCCCCGTCACGCCGGTACTGTTTAATGACTGACGATGAACACCGCAAGGAAGCCGCCCGCCAATGTGCTGACGCCCTGTTTGGTATGTACCTTGGCGAGAGGCTTAAAATCGATGACGATGAGGAGGTGCTGGCCGTCCCGAGAGGGTGGATATTCTACAAGGGCACCACAGGCACCTTCGTGCCTCACCCCCCGCCAGCGCCCACCATCAAGTCCAAGCTAGACCTCAGCCCGGGCATCATCGTCTAGCCACCGCCTATGGAAATAACGATACCCAACGAGTGGGTTCCCATGCAGCATCAACGCCCCGTATGGAACGCCATGCAGCAGGGCGTCAAGCGCGCCGCCTTATGTTGGCACCGCAGGGCGGGCAAGGACTCGTTTGCGATCAACTACCTTGCCACCGCTGCCATGCAGACGCCTGGCGTGTATTGGCACATGCTCCCGACCGCCACGCAGGGTCGGAAAGTCATTTGGAACGGGATCGATCGACATGGGCGCAAGGTGCTGGATCAGGCGTTCCCAAAGCAGATACGCAAGAAGAGCCTCGACCAGGAGATGTACATAGAGCTGATCAATGGCTCCGTCATCCAGATCGTAGGCTCAGACAACTACGACTCGCTGGTGGGGGCCAACCCCGTCGGTGTGGTCTTCAGTGAGTACGCCATCGCCAACCCCGCGGCCTGGAGTTACATCCGCCCGATGCTGGCGGAGAACGGGGGCTGGGCTGTCTTCATCAGCACCCCAAGGGGGCACAACCATTTCCACAGGATGTTCAAGAACAACCAGGACGCGCCTAACTGGTTCTGTGAGCAACGCGACATTACGCAGACCTTCCGGGAGGATGGCTCTCCTATCATCTCTCAGGAGATCCTTGAGGAGGAGAGACGCGAAGGGATGGACGAGTCCCTGCTCCAGCAGGAGTATTACGTCAGCTGGGAGGGCGGTCTGCAGGGCGCGTACTTCACCGACGAGGTGAACGACATACGCAACAACCGCCTGAACCACTACGCTAACGACCCGTCACAGTTCGCCCTGACCGCGTGGGACATAGGCGTGCGCGACAAGACCGCCATCGGTGTGTTCATGGCGCACCCCACCACAGGCCATCCTATCCTCATGGACGCGTACGAGGACAGGAACAAAGGGCTGCCACACTACATCAAGCATGTCCGTCAGCTGCCCTACAACTTCCATTGGCACTTCGGGCCACACGACCTGCACAAGCATGAGTTCACCAACAACACCCGCATTGTGGACACCGCTGCTGACCTTGGGATTAACTTCGAGGTGCTGCCACGCTCTGACCTGGCGGACGGTATTAACACGCTCAGGGCGTTTCTGAACGTGTTGCACGTCAACGAGAATGAGAATACTCTACATGTACTGGATATGCTGGCCTCCTACAGGCGGGAGTTCGATAACAAGAACAACATATTTAAGGACAAGCCGGTGCACGACTTCGCCAGTGACTCCGCTGACATGATGCGCTACGCCGCCCAGAGCTGGGACCCAGACCTACTCGCGGCACGGTACGCGCACGCTAACATAGGCACCCACGCCATAAGAGCGGTGGGCAGGAGACGACCATGACACCCATGGACATACGCAGGAAATTCGACACTCTGTGGTCTGAACGCAAGACCGTGGAGGGGCAGTGGCAGGCGATAGAGCAGTTCGTGGCACCGTTCAAGGGCAAGTTCTTCAACACTGACGCGGGTGAGCATGGCGTTGAGTGGCAGACAGCCCGCAACATATTCGACGCCACCGCCGTGCAGGCGCACATTCAGCTGGCCTCCAGCATACACGGGGCGCTCACCAACCCGGCCATTAAGTGGTTCGACTTTGAGTGGCGTGACCTTGAGACCCGCAAGAACCATGACGCGCAGGTGTGGATCGAAGAGGCCAGCAAGCGGGTGTATGACGAGCTGCAGGACAGTAACTTCAACCTGGAGGCGAACAACGTCTACCGCGGGCTCACCAGCTTCGCCACCGCTGCGGTCACTGAGGAGGCCAACGCGGAGCCCAGTGAGCCTTGGGCGGGGGTGAACTTCACCAGTGTCCCCATCAAGCAGGTGTACTTCGAACCTGACGACAAGGGTCAGTGCCTCAACTTCTACCGCCTCCTGAGCTGGCGTCCTTCCAAGATCGTCGCCAAGTTCGGGATAGAGAACGTACCGGACAAAGTCAAGACAGCCTTCGAGTCAGCCAGTGACGTGGCGATGGAGATCATTTTCTGCGCGTACACACGCCTGGACAAGCAGGACCAGACAGACACAGTGCTGACGCCTGAGAACAGACCGTACGGCTGGACGTACATCATGCGTGATGATGCTGAGCAGCTGGCGGAGGGGGGCTACTATGAGATGCCCGCCTACATCGTACGGTGGGAGCTGACGGACGAGTCCATGTGGGGCAACGGTCCTGCGAACTATGCCCTGGCTGACATCCTCACGCTCAACCAGCTGGTGGAGCTGGACCTGCGCTCACGTGAGAAGGTGATCGACCCGGCCATCCTGTACCGTGAGCGGTCACTGATCAACACACTGGACCTCGGCCCGGGCGCTCAGAATGCCTGTCGTGACCCTGACGGCATCAAGGCGTTCGAGTCAGCCGCGAGGTTCGATGCGGTGGAGGCCACCATCGTGAGGCTGCAGATGGCGGTGAGGAAGTACTTCTACATCGACCAGCTGGAGCTGAAAGAATCCCCCGCCATGACGGCCACAGAGGTGCAGGTGCGCTACGAGATGATGCAAAGGCTTCTCTCTTCCACCATGAGCCGCCTGAAGGAAGATTTCCTCGACCCGCTCCTGCAACGTACCTTCAACCTGCTGTACCGTGCAGGCGAACTAGGGCAGCCTCCTGAGGGGCAGAAGCTGGGTGCCTTCGATGTAAACTACATTGGCCCCCTCAGCCGTAGTATGAAATTTGACCAATCCGCCAGTATTGAGCGGTGGGTCACACAGTTGCAACTTATTGCACAGCTCGGTGGGGAGGCGGAGAACGTCCTGCTGGTGCCTGACTACGACGCCATCGCCAGGAGTGGTGCGGCGCAGCTCAACCTGCCTACTGAGTACACCCGCCCCAAGGCGAAGGTGGATGCGGACATAGAAGCATCCAAGGAGCAGAAGCAACGCACGGTAGGTTCAGAGGCGGCGGCCAATGAGGCGTCAGCGGTCAGGGACCTGACACAGGCGCAGACGCTCGGTGCAGGCAATCAGGACATCACAGCATGAATGAGCGTACGCAAGAGTTACAGAGGATGCAGGCGGTCTTGGAGTCGCCTGACGGCGAACTCCTCATGAAGGAGCTAGCCGCCATGTGGGACACATTCGGGTTGATAGGTAATGACCCGCAGGAAACAGGGTACAAGGTGGGCCAACGGGACGCCTATAAATTTATATCAATGTTGAGAGACGGAGAGATGATCAATGAGCTGGACAGACGACCTACCTGAAGAACTGCGAGAAGCACCCTACCTGGCCAAAGCGGAGTCTGCTGAGGACGCCCTGGGCAAGCTGGTGCATGCGGCCAAGCTGCAGGGCACCAGTATACGGATACCCGGTGAGGACGCCTCAGACGACGACAGGGCGGCGTTCGCAGCCAAGCTGTCGGAAGTGGACGGCGTAACGCGACTCCCTACACACGACGACATAGAGGGCGTCATGGAGCTGGTGACCAAGCTGGGCTACCCGCAGGAGCACACAGGCTATACGTTACCGGACATCGAAGACTTCGAGTGGCCGGAAGCGGTGGGCGAGAACATGCGCAAGTACGCGCATACCGCAGGCATGACCCCGGGGCAGTTCGAGGCCTTCGCCAAGGAGTGGGCAGCCACTGAGCAAACCAACAACATGACCTCGAATCAGACGACAGCGGACATGAAGGCGGCAGTCAAGACGGAGTGGGGTGACACCTACAAAGACCGTGAAGCCTTGATACGCGGGTGGCTGGATACCTCAGCAGCGCCTCAGAGCCTGCGTGACAGCCTCGACAGTCAGGACCTGCCACTGGATACGATGAACTGGTTACTGGCGACAGCCAACCAGTTCAAGGGTGACATAGCCCCTATCAGTGACGATGGCGCGCGTGGCGGGGCTGAGATCATGACGCCGGCAGATGCTATGGCCCAGATACCTGTAGTGATACAGGATCTCGTCGCATTGAAAAAGACTGACCCGAGATATCGACCCCTACAGGAGAAATTGCTGAACCTGCAAGGGTTTGCAAACCCCGGGTAAGAGGTATATATTCGAGACTACAGAGGTAGGAGTACCGGCAACGGCCCCTGAAATTCCTTTGGCACCAGGCCCATCAGATGATGGAGTACCTACTTTAAAAAGTAACCTGAGCCAACAAGGAGATTCCCATGGCCGGTATTAACACAACTTTAGCAAATGTATACGTCGAAACGTACGAGAGTATCGTTCGGCACCTCGCTCAACAGCAAATTGCCCGTGCCCGTCCCTGGGTCATGGAAAAGTCTGTCCAGTCCGCAGGTCACAACTGGGAGCGTTTGGCTAAGTCTACGGCGATTGAGAAGACCGCTGTCGGTGGCCCCACTAATGGCGGTAGCTCTACTGTCCCCACACCCGAGAACGAGACTGTGTTCAGTCGCAGGCGTTCTGCACCGGGCACCTGGCACATCGGTGATGTGACAGAGACAGAGGACATCGCACAGGTCCTGATCGACCCTAACTCCAACATCGCGCAGTCTCAAAGCTACGCCATGTCACGGGCTATTGACGCGGAGATTTTCAACGCCGCTGAACGTGACGCTGATGATGGTAACGGTGGTACGCCTATCCCATACGACGTCAACCAGGAAATCGGTGACGGTACTGCGTCCATTACGTTCGACACGATCACGGAAGTGACCGAGAAGTTCATGGACAATGATATCGATCCTGATATCCCGAAGGTCGCTATCATCTCGCCAGCACAAGCACGTAAGCTGCTGCAGCTCACTGAAGCCACCTCCGGTGACTACAACGCTGTACGCCCGCTGACGAGCAAAGGCTACATCGAGAGCTGGATGGGCTACACCTGGGTGGTATCCACGCAGCTGAACCTCGGCACCGCCGCTGGCTCCTCACTGGGTGCGGGCACGGTTAACTGCCTGTTCATGACCCGTAAGGCGATTGGCCTACAGATGAACAAGGATGTGTGGGTGCGCGTAGCGCAAGATCCTAGCATCTCGTTCGCATGGCGTATCTACTGCCAGGCCACCTACGGTGGTGTCCGGGTAGAAGATGAGCATCTTGTTAAGGTTGCTCTTAGCGAAACCATCTGATATTAATGGGGGCCACAAGGCCCCCATTAATTATTGAGGTAGTTTTATGGCTGTTAGAAAACATTCATCCTCTAACCAGGATAGAGTTAAAATTTCGAGTATGAACGCGCAGGGTTTCTCGTACGAGCAAATTGGTGCGAAGTTATCCATAACCCCTGAACATGTTGACTATGTGGTCAATCAGTACGCAGCAGACCTCAAGGCCCGTAAAGGTGCCAAGAGTGAAGCGGAGCTGAAGTCGCTTATGGACGCGGCCCGTACGGCCAAGAAAGTAGATCCAAACATGCCAGACATGGAGGCTATGAAAGCTGACATGCGGGCGGAATTACTGGCGGAGTTGAGGGCAGAACTGGCCCCTGAACCTGTAGTCGACCCTGAACCTGTAGTCGATCCTGAGTCCGAAGAAGCACCAAAACGAAAGCGCCGGTCACGCAAAGCTGCCTGATCGGCACCTACTCCCGCGATGAGACAGGCTACGGCCTGATATGAAAAAAGGAGAGCATCATGACGATTGCAGCAAACACCAGTATCAAGCTGAACATCCATGCGCCTAAGAAAGATGCAGTCGTAGGGACTGTTGATCCCCTCACTGGGGCTGATGAGGTAGCAATATGGGCAGCGGCAAACGTCAACCCCAACCTTACCCAGTCTATTGTCGGCACGTTTCGGGTGTTGCGGCGTTATGCCCTAACCAACCTTGATAACCTTACCGCAGGAGCGCCGACGCTACTGTTCGTGCCTTTTGGCGGCACTGAGGCACAGGTACAGGTTACTGGTAGCCCCACAGCTGATGACTGCCTGCTTGAGATTGGCGACAATATTGTAAACAAAGGCCAATCGCATTTCCTCGACAGGACGTACAAGCGCCTTGAAGAACGCTGGCTGGAAGAGAGCAAGTGATATGGCAGCCCTTGTCGATGCTAAGTGGGATGCTTTAAGGGCTCAGAACTTCAATGGCGCCATGTCAGATATGACGCTCCAATGGCTTCAAGCCAACGGGGCTACCTCGCCTGACATAACGACCGCTTGGTATGAAATGTTAGGGGCCCAGCTCGGTCCTCAGTACACTGGCGACCGCTCAACTGACTGGTATACCTTGCTGGGTAATCTTGGGTATGTAGGTCAAGTCAATGAACGCACCCTGCAATTCTGGCAGGATGGCGGTTCGTTCAACGAGTTCAATTTCGGCACCGCCCACGCCATTATTGATACCCCGTGGGTTCCTCTCGGCTTGCCTTGGTCTATTTCTGTAACAACCAAAGGGTCAACCAATACCAATGCCTGTCTCTTAGCAGGTGCGCTTGTCGCAAGCGGTGGATTCCAAGACCTTAGCATAGTAGCGGGTTCAACAGGACTAACATATTTAAAGGCCGATACGCTTACAAACGCCAATGTCAACGGCCTTGGTTTAGACAACGATATCGTTCCAACTTACTGGAACATAACCGCCACGGGGGCCGAGACTACTGGCACAGTAAGCACGGCTAC
>TARA_R110002012_G_scaffold11181_4_pt1 | contig 15004 bp, 12 predicted proteins | sample TARA_R110002012 | Tara Oceans TARA_R110002012 (sample SAMEA4396515) | marine metagenome | biome: Westerlies Biome; feature: [DCM] deep chlorophyll maximum layer (ENVO:01000326); material: water (ENVO:00002006), including particulate matter (ENVO:01000060) such as... | depth 40 m
TCTAACTGTCCAAATATCATAGTACTTAGCTGCAGGTGCATCTGTAAATGTTCTACTAGCACTGTCTTTAGGGTCTACCCATATAATACCTTCCTGTAAAGCGACAGCAAACTTACCTGTCTCTCTCTTATACTTGAGATTAGTTGTAGGTGTGCCTGTAGGGTAAGCAGATTCAGCTTGAGTAGTACCACTAAAGATACATACCGCTGATGTCTCTAATGCAGATGCGACTAAACCGTAATTAGGTGAATTTGCTGAAAGATCCAGCCAATTAGAAGGGTCCTGTAAATTTGTATCTTTAAATATGTGAACACTTACAATCTCGTGAGGATCTGTGTAGGTACCTCCTTTAAGGTACTGAAACTCTAATAAAGTTTTGCCTGTAGGGCTAGGTCTATTGAATCTAAGGGTTACGGGTATATTGTTGAAAGTTGCCATAGGTCTATATTATTTAGACTGGATGTTATCTATTTCTGCCTTTTCTCTTTCAGCTTCTTGAACTCTAAGATCCATAAAAGCTTTTCTTTCAATATATGTAAGGCTCATAACATCATTATAGGTGAACCCGCATCTATGCACTAGAAGATAGCACTCCTCGAAATGGTAGGAGCTACCTAAAACTTCCTCTAGTTCGCGTCGAAAAAACCTTCATTAATAGGTAATTCCAAAACATCGTGACCCTCACAAGAGTTACATATAAAATTTACCTTAGTTTGCATACCTATATCTCCCCCAAAAATAGCTTGTCGTATTACTGAGATGTCTTTAGCCGTAGTCCCTGCTATAAATCCCTGCTTAACTGTACGCTCTGAGTGACCTCCTATAGAGTCTATTAGTCTCCATAAATTATCCATTAAAGTTTCTGGAGACGACATTAAGGTTTCATGGTCTACAGTTAGAGCTTTAATTACAACTTCCACTTCAGAATCTGGAAGGAGTATATTATGCTCCAAATCTGACGAGGTCTCCGCGTAAACTACAGGGAGTTTAGATAGCTGAACCTGGAGTTCATTTTCTGTACCGCAACTTCCACATGTTACACTAATATCATAAGAATCTCCATATGAAATTTCACGCAATTTAAATAAGATATAATTCTTATCTACTAAAAGTAGATCTTTGTAATCTATACCTTGTATACACCTAGAAATTAGTTTTTGAATAATAGCTTCTCCTTCTATAGTTGATTTAGCAGTACGTAGTATCTTTTCATCCTCAAATGTAAAAGGTCTGATCTCAATAGTTTCAACTTTCGTAGGTCCTAGCCCTGCAGATGGCAGTTTTAAATCACACCAGGAAAGCTTAGATTTAGCATGTTGCAGAAGTCCATCTAAGATATCCTTAGGAGCATCTGACTCTCCAGGTACTGCCTCACGAGGTCTGCTAACTTCTTCTCCTCTAGTTACAGGAGGAGCTTCTTCTGCGCGAGGTGCTGACTGAGCAGCTTTCGCAAGATCTATAATTGATTTGTTTTCGGACATAATAATGAAAAGTTTTTAGTTCTTTTGACCTATAATAGATAAAATAATAAAATATGGAAATATTTATTTCAAATACTTATTCTATCTTAAAAACCTCTAACGTTAAGCTGTTAAAGGCTTTAGGTAAAAAATACCGGTGCAAAGCTCCTGGGGCTGAATATGCCTCATCTTATAAACGTGGTCATTGGGATGGCTATACTTATTATTTTAATCCTAAAACTGGTAAATTCGGAACTGGCTTGTTATATAGCATTATAGAAGATCTAGACTATTTGGAGTACGATTACAAGCTAAATGACAGCCGACCTGATGTTATAATAGGAGATACTAATCTAGAAGGGTATACTCCTAGAGATTACCAAGAAAATCTAATACAAGAGGCTTTAAAGCTAAGGTCATGTATTATTAAGGCTCCTACAGGGTCAGGTAAGACTATCGTTATCGCTGCTATTTTAAAAGCTCTTGAAGGGAAGACTGGACTCCTGTTCTTTAACAAAAAACAACTTTTAAAACAGACTTCAGACTTCCTTACTAAATGTGGAATTGAGCACGGAGTAGCTTTCGGAGATGGGGTTGACATTAAACCCTTAACCTTAGTTACAATTCAGTCTATTGATAAGATTATTGACACACACCTTAAGACTTCTGAGTTTATTATGTTTGATGAAATTCACGAGTTCGCTAAAGGTAAGGTAGCCAAGAAGGTTTTAAGTTCATTCCCTAACGCTACTTACAGAATTGGGTTATCGGCTACTCCCCCTAAAGACAGACATTCACAGCTTACCTTAACTTCCTTTTTAGGTAAACAGATTGAATACGTAACTGCTAAGGATTTAGTTGATGAGGGGTATTTAACCCTCCCCTCTATCCAGTTAATTGAGTTACCAGATATTGATGATATTGAAACTAAAGGTAAAACTTATCAAGAAATATACGAAGAATTTATTGTAGATTACGATTACAGGAATGAGCTTATTGTAAATCTAGTTGGTAAGATTACAGAATCTAACGCTAGAGTGTTAATCCTTACTAAAAATCTTTCTCACGCAAAATACTTTAAAGATAATATTCCAGGATCCTACCAGCTCGAAGGTAGGGATAGTTTAGATGATCGGGATAAGACTTTACAAAAGTTCCTGGAAAAAGATGGTCCTTCTATTATAATTGGAACTATAATATTTCAGACAGGTATTGATATCCCGGAGTTAACCCATCTTATAAATGCAAGGGGGTTAAAATCAGAAATAGCAACTGTTCAAGCTTTAGGTAGAACTTTACGTAAGCATGAGAATAAAACTCAAGTTTATATTTACGATTTTATAGATAAGGCTCCTTATCTAGGGAAACATTCAAAGCTAAGAGTAGATGCTTATAAATCTCTCGAATTTAATATAGAATTTCATGGAATCAAGAAAAAATAAAGAAACTAAAGTAAACAGTCTACCTGATAGTGATAAGGAAGCGCTACATCTTATCATTGATAGGCTTGAGCAGCTAAAAGAAAAAGAGCCCACTGAAATATCAGAAGGCTCTTTAGAAGTTCTTGAATCTATTGTTTTAGATTTACTTACTATGCAAAATCGTCATCAAAGACTTTTTAGGCGTTGGTTAAAGCAAGGCTATTTAGCAGACTAGGCACCGTATTGGTCGTCTGGCATAGGCTCTTCCTCCTCCCCTTGCATACCGCCTCCTAGAGAGGCTAGTATATCTTCAAGATTTGCCATGATAGATGAAATGTCTCCATTTTCTCTACCCAGTCCTACTGAACCTTCGGCATCATCTCCCACTACCTCACCTTCCATTTCTGGATCGGCTGGCATTTCTTCACCCTCTTCACCTGGCATAGATTCAGGAGCAGCTTCTGGATCAATACCTTCTTCTTCGGGCATTTCTTCTCCCGGAGGCATTTCTTCTTCGGGCATTTCTTCACCTGGGGGCATCTCCTCGCCTGGAGGCATTTCCTCACCTGGCATTTCCTCACCTGGCATTTCCTCATCTTCCATGCCTAGTTCCTCTTCTGGAATCTCCCCTTCCATGCCTTCTTCCTCAGCTCCCATTGCATTTGCACCTGTTAAAGTTCCAAGAACATCAATTACCTGTGATAGGTCTTGAGTTAGACGTGGGACATCAATATAGTTAACAAGGATAGCGTTTTCGTTTAGATTTTCATCTGAAGAACTTAAACATTCTTGGATAATATCATTTACATCTAAAACTTCTACTCCACCTTTATTACTTATAAACTTAGCGAAGTCTTTAGTTACATCTTGAAGGATTCCTTCTTCCATACACATTGAAAGTACTTCAAAGAATACAGAGTGAGTTTTAGAGAGATTACTAAAGGTAGGTACAAACTTTAAATTAGCTACGTTAACTCCATACTTTTCACTAAGGAGGTTAATAAGTTTTTTCTTTACTGGCTTCTTAGTTTCATAGATCTTAGATACGAATTCCTTAATATCTTTCTTTAAAATAGTGTCTGTAGAATTTACTTCGTAGATAGAAGTTAAAGTCTCATTTAAATCATTTTTAGTTGCAAAGCTAAAGTATGGGACCTCTTCAATTACTTTCTCCATAGTTTCTACTAATGTTTTATCATCTGAGAAGATACATGAAGCTAGTTCTTGTATAGCTTGGTTAGTTGCCCATACCCCTGAGAAGTTCTCCTTAGACTCAATAAGCTCTTGACGCATAAGTTCCTGCTTACATACCATTTCATAGAGATTATTACCTTCTTTAAGATCTATTTCAAGCTTTTTAGCATTGTTAACGTTCTCAAGAGTAAGATTAATATTAGAACTGAATACATTGGACATCGCGTTTACAATACCAGCGCTATCCTTAATTTCCTTATTACCCATTAAGGTTTCTTTATTCTCTGAGATAAATGCTGTTAAAGCATCTTTAGCTTCTGACATCTTTTTAAACTCACTTGACTCTACAATAGTAGTATTTTTAGCAAACGAGTTAGAATGTTTAGTAAACTTAAAGCGTAGAGATTCTAAATCATTACGACTTTCAAACAGATTAAGAACATCCGTAAAAGAGGTATCAGCCTTATCAAAGCGGCTCTCCCTAAGGTCAGAGACGAAGTTTGTAATACCATCAGCTACAATACCATCGATTCTCTTTGCTGATAGGTAATCATCTACCGAATCAGTTTTCAAATCCTCTAGGACAATTACAGAATCCTTTATATTGTACTGACATGTAATTATATTCTCATTCTCCGAAAGAAATTGAACTTTCTTATCTTGTGAATTTACAGTAAATACTTTAAAGTTTTCCCGTAGTGAACGGCTTAAGTAATCCGCAGCTTTGTGCAGATTGGTAAGATTCTTATTTCTATTTTCTAATAGCATGGTTATATCCTAATTTATATACGTGGTGTTTTTTATTTTATTTGGGTTTATTCTTGTGAATTACATTGGAGGCTCTTCTGGAGGGACGCCACCGGCTTCTTCCCCTCCCATTTCTGCACCGCCTAACTCAGATCCAGGTTGAGGTGGAGCCATAGCTGCTTGCTGTTCCATTTCGGCTTCCATTGCCTCGTCTGCTAGTTCCTTCATTGTATCCTTAATTTCTTTGATTTCATTCTCATTCATTTGGAAATAATGCTCATAAATGTAATCATCAGGGAACAACTCAAGCCCTTTCACGGCTTGTACGACTCTAGTCTTCATCTCATCTAATTCTAATCTACGCTTCTCCTGGAGGTCTGAAGGAGGGCATAGAGTGACTTCTACTAGCTTAATAAGGTTCCTATCGAATCCTCTAAGGGTTAAATGTCTCTTAACCATCAGATCAAGGCTAGATTCTACTTCACGCTGAAGTCTCCCAACAGCACGAGAAAATTTAATGTCCAGCTGAGATAAGTTTGATTTGCGCTCAGGACTTTGTTCTTTCTCTACAATAAAGTCTTGTGGTACTTTAAGGGCTGCGAGGAGTTTATCACGGAAGTACTTAACATCATCAGTCTCACCTAGGTTTTGAGCTCCTGGGAGAGTTTCGATTTTAGTACCATTTCCTTTACCTTTTACAGGTACAAAGAAGTCTTCGTCAGTTGACAAAGGGTTATAGCGCTCATTAACTTGACCGGATGTAGGATCAAAGAATTTTTCCTTCTTAAACTTTTGCTTAAGACGTTCCATGAACATCTCTACTTTAGAGGTAGGTAAATTACCCGTATCTACATAAAATACACGACGCTCTGGAGCTCTAGCTAATCTGTAGATTAACATAGCATCTTCCATAAGCTTTAACGATCTCCACGCATTAATAGCGGGAAATACAATTGATTTACCATAAGGGTAGAAATTAGGATCTGATGTGTGGATACGGAAATGGGAAATCTGATCTTTGTTTAAATCTAAAAATTTACCTGAACCGTTTGTATTGGCACCCGCATCTTGCATACCTCCACCTGATCGAACATCTGGAACTTCTTGCATAAACTTTTGCAGGTACCCATATTCGTTTTCTACTCTAGTAATATAGTTTGGATTTAGAATTTTAATACGTTGTATGCCTGCTGAGGTATTATTTAAATCTACGATATTCTCTATAAAGCAATCACCGTACTTAGCGACGTTTCTGAATATATCCCAAATATATCGACGTAGGTTAGTAGTTCGGATAAAGTTATCAATTTCAATCTTAATAGCTTCACTAGCTGAATCTACGTGTAGGATATCCCCATTCAAGTGCTTCTGAGTACCATCATCTGCGTAAATATCTAAAGCTGCTCCGATCTCAGGATATTCATCCATTTTCTCATAATCAGTATATCTCTTCTTTTTATCATACTCAATTTGAGGTAGGTGGACCATACCTTTACTAATACCAATACCTGGGAGATCAGAAAAGATGTCCGTAGCTTTAATAGTATCTCCTGAAAGTCTTCCACCTCTTTTAGGCTTCCTACCTCGAGTAGAGAAGAATTTACCAAAGAACCCAGATGATTTTCCGGTAGCTGGTTGCAAATGCCCGGTATTATTAGGTTGCGGGAATTGTGTAATTGATTCGTTTAAGTTTTGATCTTTATCTATTTTAGAAGCCATGATGTGTCCTCGTGCGTGTCACTATTATTAGATACCCTTAGCAGACTAGGTAATTCTTGTTTTGTTTCTGAATCCTCTGCCTTGCCAATCTCTGCAGGGAGTCCGGTACTTAAGTCTACGGATATTAAAGCAGCTAGCCCTAAGCTCATAACCAAATCGTCATGATAGCCTTTGTCCGCTTCGATTTTACCAGTATCGGTGATAATAAAGGTGTTTAATTCATCTACTGTCCGCTCAGAGTTAACCCTAAATCTCGAGGTACGTAAAGACTCTTCTAAGAAACTTAGTACCTTTTCTCTAGACTGAGTGGTCATTTGGAATCCAAATTCTTGTTTATCATCCATCCAAATATTTTCATATTCAAGTCTTTCAAATAATTCTTGAATAAGAGGTATTCCTAATCCGTTACGTTCAACTACTACGTGAGCCATATTATAATCATTACCTGTATCGTGGATAGATCTTGCAAATTCAGATAGTGAGGTTTTATTTGAATAGAACTCTGCTACCTGCTCACCGTTGTATAAGTTAATAACATGAAATGCAGAGAAATCCTGACCTCTTCCATAAGAGGCATCAGCTGCTAAAATATATTCGGCATAAGGATCAGGATGCTTCCAAACTCTAAGATGACCCGAAGTCTTTACACTGTATTCACCTACGTGAGTTGAGTTCAATCTTTTTAAAGTATCTCTATCGATAAAAGTGTCACCAGTACCTAGGAATGAACATTCAAACTCTTGTTCAAACATTCTAGCACCAATAATAGGAAAGTTTTTCTTATACCATTCATCCGTATACTCAGGATGCTCTCTCCAATTAATATCAATAGGATTGAAATCGTTCACTTCATCTACTGCATCCCTATACAACTCGTAGTATAAATTAGACATTCCATTTACAGTAGAGATTAGAGTAGCCTTACCACCTGTTGCAATCGTAGGATATACAGCAGCCCAGAACTCACGCATCTTATCAATAAAGGCAGCCTCATCTACAATTAGGTGAGATACCGACTCTCCACGTCCAGCACCTGCGGGCTGGGACATTACACGACTTCCAGTAGATAGATGAAGCTTATGAGCATTTTTTGCCAATATAGAAGGCTTTAACCATAAAGGTAAGTCATCATACATTAGCTTTACCCTTCGTAGGAAGGCGGTAGATTCACGATCTCCAATAGATACAACCATTACATTGTGGTTCTCTTTAAAAATTATAGACCACAGTGAATAAGCAGCACATAAAGTTGTAGCTCCAGCCTGCCTGAACTTCCTAAGAATATTAAACCGTTCGGTATGAACCTCATTTAAAATTCTTGTCTGAAATTTGTACAAATTAAAAGGAATAATTCCTTTAATAGGATGTTCGATGTTTACATAGGTTTTAATAAAGTATTCAGGATCTTCTGAACACCTTCGTATCTCATCGACTATATCTTGCTTACTGACCATAATTTATATACATATGAGAAAAATCGTAATTATCCCATCTAAGACTCCTTCAATTCCAAAAACTCTTGTAACTTACTTTGATGAAGCAGGTTGGGAGACTTATGTAATGGATGGGTACCCTAGTATTTTTGAAGCTTATGAAGCAGGTATCATAGAATCTAAAGTAAAATCTGATGATTATGTTATCATGTGTCATGATGATATTCACATCCTTACCAACTCAATTGACTTCAATAGTATAATAGAAGGTTTTTTACAAAAAAATAAAATAGGTTTCCTAGGGGTAGCAGGTACTAGGATATTGAGAGAAACTTGTATATGGTGGGAAGGCTTAGATAAGTACGGCTCAGGTCATCTAGCTGGAAACGTATTCCATGGGACATCTGTCACAGATATGATGGCTACTCATTATGGTCCTACAGGTAAGGTAGTCGCTACTGACGGAGTTTTCTTAGCTTGTTTAGGAAGTACCCTATTAGAGATGAGATTAGGAAAACCAAAGGAATTTGAGGGTAATTGGGATTTTTATGACTTGTACTATACTTTACAAGCTCATTTTAAAGGTCTTGAAAATTATGTTATCCCAATTAATATTTTACATATGTCTGTAGGTAATATACATGGTAAAGACTCTTGGCATAAAAATAGAGAAGCTTTATCTAAGAAACTAGGAGATAAACTTCCAGTATTCGTTAAGTAGCGTAGTTAAGGAATATTACATCCTTTTCTATTTCGTTTAGTTTAGTATGCCTACTTTCGTCTCTAGAATTTTGGTTACTCCCAAAAACTGATAAGATAAGGTCAGATCTGTCTATTATAAAATCCTCAGACATTTCTTCCAACTCTATGAGATTTAACATGTTTGCTCGTATATTATTTACTACCACTACAGAATGGCTTTCTCTTACAGCCTTATTCAAAAGTACTCTATTCTTTTTAGCAAATCTACTGAAGTGTCCTTTACTAGGGCTTACGATAATAAACGGTATCCTAAGGTAATCTAAAATTGTAGTTAAGTGTAAAGGTACGCCTATTGAGGGTGTAATATACACTAATCTAGGATTAATTGAGCGGATAACTTGAACAATACGTTGAATGGCTGAAGTCCTTGTAGTACGTCCTTCTCCTTTTTTAGTATTAATAAACACAGAAGACCCAAAGATACCTAGTATTATATCATCCCCTTCTAATTGAAATGGTTCGGTTGTATACATCTTATATTATCTATAGTTTTCAACTAGTAAGGTTTTCGATAACCATATATAAATTAGGAAACCATTATGAATCAAGTAGACCCAAAATTTGTAGACTCGCTCATGGAGAATATCTATGGCAACGATGAAGATATGATAAAGCACCAATCCCATGAGGAGGCAGAGAAGGCTGTAGAGAAGCATGCCACCGATATGGCAACCTTCGGCATACCTAAGAATGTAGGTAATGCCTGGAAAGCTCCTAAAGCTCCTGAGCCTAAATCTCAGAAACTAGAAGATCATGCTGAAGAAGATAAATCTCTAACAGAATCAGTAGATCCTATAAATGAGAGAGTAACTAATCTAGAGCAGAGTCTAGTAAGTATTCTAGAATCCCTAAAGTCTATAGTATCTAACATCAATGAGGGAGAACCTTCTAAAGAGAGCTAATACTAACTTCTTCTATAAAAAAAACCCTACTAAGAGTAAAATCATTAGTAGGGTTTTCTTATTGGGATTAGATACCGTATTATATAGTTACTTATCTAGATGGCTTTGTCTATCCATTCCCACAGCGTTCTCTCTGCGGTCTGCTTCAGCTGCGTCATTAGCGTCCCTATCTGCTTGTGGGTCTTTGTAATTCTCTCCAGCGTTTGTACGTGTAGATGGATCAGCCTTGGTATTTCTCATAACACGACCTGAGTCTGCATTACTTAATTTTTTACCCATATTTGCTCTCTTAAGAGCCTTACGCTGAAATTTATTAGTGCTAGATTCCTGCATAGAATAAATTGAAAGTCTTCCTAGAGCATCTCGCTCTGGGATTCCAACAGATTCATTTGCTTGTCTCTTAGATATAGTATCTTTAAGCCTTTGTTCACGAGCGTCTCTACTCTTCATTCTATCCCTTATCGCCGTATCTTCATCAGATTCGTTTGGTCTTATTGATGGAAACTCTGGCTTCTTTAAGAATCCCGGAACTGTATCACCTGGAGAACGCTTTAATGGTGGAAGTCCACTTTTCTTGATTGCCTCTCCAAGATTTTTCTTAGCAGCTAGCTGCGCAACGGTAAGAGTATTTTTTGGTTTCGGTGCATGACCATCGTCCTCAGTATTCTCTTCAGGCTCATCTTCTTCATCCCTACCGTAGTTAATTGCTTCTCCTGGACGCTCGCTTTCTCTTAGAGATGGGACTTGCCAATCTTTTAATGGACCTGTCTTAGGGAATGGCTTACCTGTTTTAGGATCATTCATGACTTCACCACTTGGCTCCTTGACAGTATTAGCTGCGTCACGAGCAGCCTGTGCGCCACCATCGTCGCCTGTCGGACGTAGTTTATCTCTCCACGCCTTACGCTCACCAGCTAGCTTTGCCTGCTCAGCTGGAGGCATAGTCCTGTTTGCTACTTCTTGAGAGTTAGCACCTACCTGTAGGTGGGGCTTCTTAGGAGCCATGGTAGACTCATCTCTCTTAACGGCAGCATGCTCTCTATTAGCTTCTTTAGCAGCTTCGTGCTTTTCGGCTTCTTTGCCAAATTCATGACCATAGTTGCCTTCGTTTAAACGTAAGTATTCGGAAAATTTCATATCTGTGTTATATAGGATATTGCGAACTCGCAATAAGGGTATTTTATCGTCAGCCTTTTTGTTTAGCCTTTCTAAGAACAGACATAACTATAGAGTCTTTCGAGGTTACTTTCATATCTTTTTGCTCTTCTTCATTTATATAAGGAATAATCTGTCCATTTACGTACTGGAATGATATTGATCCATACATAGGGGAAGTAGTTTCCGAGTGTAGTGAGAGATTTGATCTAAAGTCTATTTTAAACTCTGTATACTTCAAGTCACACACATTTGGGATATGTGGAACTTTAAATATAATGTCTTGGTTTATTGAAATTTTAGAATTATTAACGTCTCCATAAATCTTTCTTAGCTGCAGTCGTTCCTGATCTTGTCCTCCTGCGATGATTTGAGATAGATTATCCATATCTTTAGGAATAAAAGGTTGGTCCTTTAGAGGTTTAGTTCTGGATATAGTATTTAAACCATCTCGCCATTTAACTGCTAATTTGTTAATAGCAATTTGCAAAGATACTTTAGAATTTTCAACAACCGTATCATCGCTTATAGATTTCTCTAAAGGAAGAGGGCTATTTAATAAATCTAGATTCATTAATTCTGGTTCTTGAAAAGCGTCCTTATCTTCCGACTTAACATCTGTAAAAATTACAGAATCCGAGGCTGTAATTAAATTTCCTTCTATATCTTGCTCAGTGTCTGCTGGAGCAGTCTTTATAAGGTTTAGCCTTCTATCAAATTTCTTCCAGAATCTGTGAACAAACTTAATATTTAAACCTAGTTTAGAATCTACATTTAAATTAAACATAAACTTTTTGAACTCTTTTACTAAAGCCTCAGGAAATACAGGCACAGATTTTGAGCCTTTAACGTTTATAGATCGTTTTAGTAATTTTATAAATTTAGATTTTTCTACAATAGCGTATCTGTAAGGGTAATTAGTAAAGAAATTACTTAAAGTTATACTAAAGTAATGGTCTAGCCTTACTAACCCATTTCCATCTATCTTAGTTTTCAAAAAATCTAATAATTGTTGAAATAAAGTATCATTATCTATAGATGCTGAATAATCATTACCTGTATCCATAAAACTATCTGCTTCTACATTATTATCTTGGGAAATACCACCGTAACTATCACTACTTATAATAATTGTACCATTAGTAGTACCTCCATCAACTTCACAAGCATCTACACATTTACTATATTCTTCATGACCTAGGTTAGGGTCAGATACTCTAATAAATTCACATCCTGAATCTTGACATATCCATCTCCAAGCTCCCTCAGAGTCTACTTTAACACCTGTTCTAATTATTATCGAACAATCTTCAAGGCACTTCTCTTCAGTAGCGTGGGTACCATTCATAATGTACGAGCATTTACCTGTAGATTTATTACATTCCCAACCCCAAGCTGGGGGAGGTATTTCAATTTGATCATCAACGTTAATACTGTAACATCCTGCGTAAGAGCATTCCTGGACAGTAGCGTGAGTACCTCCTAAAATATATTCGCAGTTACCTGTAACTTTATTACATTCCCATCCCATTACAGGAGGGATTGTTACGCTAGTACTATAGGTAGAATCTACTTCATCTCCTGAATTCCACCCATGACATCTTATTTGGCAGTCGCCTTCTGTAATGTGACCAATTGCTGGGTTATCTACAGGCTGTAGCTTACATGTGGAAGTACCATCTATACTTCTAACGCAAACCCATCTTAAGTAGCGTTCTTGCCCTGCGGAAATATTATTAGAGTCAATATCTACACCTTCATAACATTTATCCATACACTCTATAGGGTTTTCATATGTTACGGATCCCGGGGGAGGAGTTTCCCATGCTTCACAAGAACCTGTGTCAGCATTACATATCCAATGCATACCTATAGGGGGTATCATCACACAGTCAGGATTACAGTAAGTAGTTCCACCTCCTGAAATAGGTCCAGCGTTAGCTTCACCGTCGTCTCCTACGTCAGGTCCCGGGACCCAATCATTGTCAATAGGGGGTGGACCACTACCAACGTCAGTACTAGGTCCTGGCTCATAATTACATACCAAATCACAAGCAGGTTTTGTGTCCCACGCATTAGCATACCTAGGATCAGCCACACTGATAGGTATACATACTTTATCTTCACACACGTATTTAAGTGGAGGTGGGGGAGGTGGAGGAGGAGGTGTATTATCAGGAGTAGCGGGAGACCCTGGAGTTATTGAGGTTCCTGGATCTTCACAGTTTTCGTTACATCTATTTTCACCATCTTGGCTACCCAAATAACCTTCTAGAAAATCCGCTAATTTACTCTGGACTAAATGCTGACCCCCATGCCCATCAATTCGATATAGATCAGGATGAGTTGCGTATGGATAATCTTCTGTAGCAGATTCCACTGTAAATACACTCTCTATACATGTGTAAGTAGCTAAACTACAAATCCAAATAGAAAATTCAGGACTAGAGCCTGGAGGGGTAGAAGGTCGGTTTGCTTTTTTAGGACATTGCTCTTCACACTCCTCCTGTGTTACATAACCTCCTACCATTTCAATATACTTTAGCCATATTAATCTACCCGCTCTATTATAGAGACCTGGGTAGTCCTCTATAGGATACTCTGCGGTAGCGTCAGCAAATGTTATAGTAACTGAAGTACATACCCCAGTGGATAGGTTACATGTCCACATGTCGAAATCCGTAGGAGCTCCGTTGGGAGTAGACGGTGAATTAGGAGTTATAACCGGCTCCTTACATTTAGCCTCACATTCACCTTTTGTTAAGAAGCCTCCCTTCCAAGTAGCCCACTTTTCCCAATTCAACTTCCATATTAATCCAGTCTTAGACCAAAAATCAGTTCCGGGAGGTCCAGGAGGGGCTCCAGAATCATTCCTAACCTCTTGCTCAGTCCAGTCGTCTCTTCCAGGAATATATTCACAATGGTAATTTCCAGGATCCTTTATACATCTATAAAGTCTGTGAGTTGTAGTATCTGTTACAGGCGTAGTAGGATTGCCTGTTGCGGGACCTGAAGGAGTAACTTCAGTAGCTCCTCCCGGAGTAGTAGCTCCACCTGGTCCAGGTCTTACGTAATCATCCCCTGGACACCTAGCCATACATGACGCTCTAGATGGGAATACAAAATTCCAATCGAAGTGAGGAATTCCAGGATCTGTTATCATGTATTCTTTCATGACGCAGTACGCATTAACTGTACCTTTGTTATAGCAAAACCATCTTTTTACAAGTTTACATTCCCTATAACATTCATCTGCTGAAATATAAGGTCCTGAGATAGCTGTACCAGGATCAGCTCCATACTCGCACTTAGGAGCACTAGCGGCATCGTTAACTTCAACACCTGCTATGCACCACCACGCGTTTTCCCCAGTCTCTATCTCTCCTCCGCCATCCTCAGGTCCAGGAGGATCACTGTCTTCATCTTCTACCTCTATAGGAGGAATAGACCATCCACTTCCCCCGCCACCGTCAACAACTCCTGCCCAGTTACAAGACCTTTCAGGTACTACTACTTCATCCCAATCGCATTTTCCCATTATAAGTGTTGTCCTATTCCTAAGTGAATGTCATCAGTTCTAAAATTAAATCTAACCTCTAGAAAATAAGATTTAGGTATGATAGATCCCATATCAAATGTGTATACTATTTCAGAAGTAGTAGGAGCTACTCTTTCACGGCTACCCCCTCCATCTTGTATAAATTTATATTTTAACTCCCAATAGGTAGTCTCTAAGAGGCTCATAAATTCTTCAGACTGCTGAATATCATTTAAAGCTCTAAACCAAGTACTACTATAGAAATCTTTAGTCAGTGTTTGGGTAATTTTTAACTGAGCGTCGGTTCTAAAGCTTTCCGGGTATACCGTAGTATTCCCCGTAACTTTGTTAGTATTAGGATTTCTGTAAACTGTGTTCCAATAAGCGTCTGTAACTTGATACTGATCTAACCCCATTAAATTTCTCCTATACACAAGTTAGTAGCTTCTTCGTACTCATAATCAACCACTCCCCCTCTCTCTACGATCAAAACGAAATTTTTCTTGACAGCTACTGCTCTTAGGACTCTTTTGTAGGTTTTAGTAGCTTTTGTCATAAGCTCATAGTAGCGCGCAGAGCCCTTTTTAACGCCTTCTTTCTCTATTGCCATATACGATGGTAGTTTCTTATAAATGTTCCTAGAATTGACTACAGCTACCTTGTCGTTACGTTC
>TARA_R110002012_G_scaffold133034_1_pt1 | contig 15002 bp, 13 predicted proteins | sample TARA_R110002012 | Tara Oceans TARA_R110002012 (sample SAMEA4396515) | marine metagenome | biome: Westerlies Biome; feature: [DCM] deep chlorophyll maximum layer (ENVO:01000326); material: water (ENVO:00002006), including particulate matter (ENVO:01000060) such as... | depth 40 m
AATACAATCTATATACTCTGTATTTATTACTTCAATATATTCTATTACACTGTCTATTACAAAAATTTCTATGTACTCTGTTTCTATTTCTACTATTGTATCATATACAAATACATCTACATATTCTATAACATCTATAAACATAGTATCTAATACTTCTGCATATACTGTATCAGTTACATATATATACTCAGGTACAAATACTTCAACTTCTTCAATTACTGTATCTATAACAACTGTTGTTATATATTCTGTTTCAACTATTGTATCAAATTGTATAATTGTTTCATATATATAAAAAGGAACTTCTATTTCTTCTATGATAGTATCAGTTTCATATATATATTCATATTCTATTACAGGTATCTCTACATACACTGTATCACATTCTGGCGGTGGGGGTGCACAATCTTCAATAGAAGTTGGTACTGCCTCATTTTCATCAGATGCATCTACACAATCTTCCCATCCATCATTTAACCATTCATTTATAACACATCCGTTTGGTGCGTATTGAGTCCAATTACTAGGATCATCTCCACAGTAATACCCGTTAGCTTCTGCACATGCTATGCATATAGCTTGAAAATCGTATTGCTGCGCATTGACAAATGAGCCAACAAACGCAAATAGTATGATAAATAATTTCTTCATGTTATTCTATTATAATAATTTTTACTGTGTCTGGTTTAACTATTGGTTCTTCTACAACTTCTTCTACTATAGGTTTAGGTGTTGGATTAGGATTATATTTTTCTGCGTTAAATAGCATTGAACATCCTGTTGATAATAATAATATTAATAATACTTTTTTCATAATTAAAAGAATAAATAGTTAAATCCAAATTTCATTTCGTATACTGGTTTATCCCAGTATTTCATATGTGTTCCTTCTACAAATAAACCTAAATGTTTTGTTACTCTAGTTCCAAAGATTATACCTGAATCCCATTCAAACATATCTTTACCATTTTCATAAACATAAGAGTATTCATCTAATCCATAATGATATGGTAAAACATTCACCCAAGTATGTAACCAAAACTTAGGAGTATATTTATAATATGCAACTCCAACAACTGCACTTAATTCTTTTTGTATACCTAACTTTTCTAATTCTTTTTCATTAAACCTAGCTACGGCATCTCCGAAATAGTGATTGAAGAACTCATCATTACTAGTTGCTACAAGAACAGAATCACCTCCTGATACATCATACCAGTTATTATTTGCATAGAAACCTTGAATCCATTGTTCAGGGGCATAACCAAAGTCTTCTGCTAATTGTTGAAAGGTTGATTCGCCTGGTACCCAAAAATCCCTGATTGGTACAAAGCCGTAAGCAGGATGAGCTCTCATCACCAAACCCGCTGTAAAATCCCAGTTTCCTGAGTTTATTCTGTATCTTGTGTCAAAAGATATATATTCAAGATTAACTCTTTGGTTATCTTTATATTGTAATTTTGTTACGCATTTATTTCCAAGGTATCTAAGCCAAAGATTTTGATCAATAAACTCATTACCACGATTACGTATAAATGAAAAATTAAGTAGATACTCCCAACCAAGGCTATTACCAATAGTAACATTGTCAGCAACAGCTTTTTCAGTACCATAATACCATGTTTTAACTTTATACTCATAATCAAATCTTGCTATTTTTCTAATTCCTACAGTTAAATTATAATCATAAGGATTAATTTCTGTAACATCTTCATATCCTTTATCTACTGCTATGTAGTTATCTCTTTCTACAAAAGACGTATTCATACTCATTGAAGTATAAAAAGTAGAATATTTAAAAAAGTTTTTTATTTGTGCATTACACACACTACTTACAAATATAAGTAAAATTAATATATTTTTCATTTTTAATTTATTAAATCCAATCTGGTTCTTCATTCCAAAAAGAAGTATTATTTGCCAGTTCTGTTAATATTTCTTCATGAGTATAGGTAGTTTTACCATTTAATTCTGAAGGTTGATTGCCTGTATACTTTACTATTGCTTTTGATTCATCTACACTGTAACGAACAGTATTAGATGAATTGGTTAATAATTTAGAATAATTTAAACTACTAACTTCAGATTTATTTATAATTACATATGTATTAGAATTGTAAATTGCCATAATTTTAACTATAAGGTGAATTTGTAGACCAAGTTGCATTTGTTATTGTACCATCATTACTACCAACTAAATCTTCAACGTTAGTTCCAGTTCCTTCATTTGATCTCCAATAGCCTGTTAATTGTGCTATTATAGGAGCTGTATAATCTCCTGATGCAATTCTAGGATCATGCGGAACTCCTCCATTATATAAAATTCCAGCTATTGCATCATTCTCGGTATTATCTCCTGCAGCATCATAAGAAGTATCCCAGATAGCTACATCAGTCATTTTACCATTAAACATATTACTACTACCGCCGTCTCTTCCCCATTTAAATGCAGTAAAATCTGCTAACGTTTGTGCAGATCCATCACCTGATGCCGCAACACCTACATTAACTCCATTTATATATAAATTCCAAGCATCATTAGTATCGCTCCAAGAACAAAATACATGAAACCAAGCACCGGCAGAAAAAGTATAATTAATTGCTCCAACTCTTGTTTGGGCATTAATCATTAATGTTAAAGTTTCATTTGTAAGAATACCTGTAGTATCACTTATATGTATACCAAAATAAGTACTTCCACCAATACTATACCATTGCATTAATCGTGTAATACTTGATGCAGGGCCTAATTCACTATCTGGTGAAAACCAAAAAGATAACATTTTAACTGTCCCTACATTACCAACAGTAACAAAATCACCAGCCCCGTCAAAATCAATACTAGCATGAGTTTCTTGTTCTGATATATAAGAACTATGTACTACAGTATTTCTGGACCCTAATACCATTATGATCCTACTGTTACAACTGTCCCTGGTTTTGAATAAGCTATTACAGTACCACTATCTAATTCAACAGAAGAAAAATTACCATAAATAGTAACTCCTACTGGAATTGTAATATTAGTTGCAACTGCACCCATTGTACTTGCGCTTGTCCTAGTTTTAATATCACCATTATTTCCTATACTACATTGATCTACATCAATCACAGCTTGTGTTAATGCTGTTAGTGCGTAAAACGGACCTGTATATTCATTTTGTTCAGCACCTCCAAACATAATAGTAGTTACAGGAGTTATAGACGCATCCATACCTCCTGCAGTTAATGCCATATTTTTTTCTAAATTATTTCTTTCTGCCATATTATATTATTATTTTTTCTAAATTAGTTATCTGTCTTCCTGAAATATCATTAGGTAAAGAATCTTTTGTAAAAACTTCTAATTCAATTTCTTCTGCTTCTTCTTTTAACATTTCTTGAACAGCGTCCATTTGTACCTGACGTGCTTTTACTAATTCAGGATTACTGTCTTCTAATTTTTTAACACCTTCAGAATCTTTCATTTGTTGTAATTTCTGCATGTCTTGAGCTAACTTTACAAACTCTTCGCTTGGTTTTCCTGCTAATTCTACAGGCTCTAAAGCTTTTTGTAATTTACTCATATTGCTAGATACTTTAAAAGCAAATCCTTTACCTTTAAGATCTTGTACGCTAAATAAACCATTCATTAAGTCTACTAGTTCACCGTTTGTTGTTTTAATTGTTGTTGTTGCCATATAATTGTTTTTTATAAATTAGTTAGTTATTAATTAAGCGATTGTTATTGCAGTGTCGCCTGCACTCCATCCCCAGATATAGTACTGAGTTGTACTAGTAGCTAAGAAATGTAAATCAAAAGCTTTTCCAGAAGCTAATGTTATTGTATCATCAGTAGTGCTACCATATACTATAGTAGATGTCTGACCTGTTTCATTTGTATCATGATGTACTACAGCCCCATAAAAACCTGTAGTATTATCATTATTTACTCCATTTATAATTAAGTTATGCCCATCTGCACCAGCCCCAGTTGCAAAATAAACTAAATGATAATATTCTCCTGCAGCTGCGGGATCAGGCATAGTAAATGTTCTATTATCACTAATATCTGGTAAAATTGTAGTTCTACCTGCATTACTAGCTTTTGTTAATGTTAAACTACCTTCTGCTTGTACTACTGGAGCTGCGGGTTGAATACCCCCATTTGTAGTTATAGCACCTGTAAATGTAGATGTTCCTGTTACAGCTAAACTGGTTCCCATTGTAGTAGCACCAAAATTTCTTATAGCTCCACTAGCTGCAATTGTCATTGCTGTAGCTGATGTATTTTTAGCTGTATATGTTTTTAATTGAATAGCTCCACCTGTACCAGAATCTGGATTACCTCCATGTAACACTAAATTACCTCCAGTTCCAGTTCCTGCTCCGGCTCCTCCTTCAACTTGAACTGCTCCACCTGCTACATTTCCTCCTGCAGGCGTAGCCCCTAAAATTTTACCTTCCATACCAGCTACGCCAGATCCTGAATTAGCAAATTTTATTGTTCTATCTCCGTAATGATTTATATTTCCTAATTCTAAAGCTACGCTTTCAGAACCTCCTACAGTTAATCCTGCTGCTAAAGTAGGAACAGTTGGTGTAGTGTCTCCAGCAAATACTCTACCAGATGTGTCTACAGTAATACCTTCGTTAGTTCCATCTCCACTTAAAAAGTTTGTAGATGCTGCAGCATTTAAATTAATATTATATCTATGTGCGTCTAAAGTACTAACTAGTTTACTGCTAGAAACTACAGATAAATCAATACCACCTGCACTATTTGTAATATTAATAGTACCATCTGAACTTGCAATTGTTCCTGTAGTTGGGTAACCTAAAGTTGCATTACCAATTAAAAGTTGACCGTCAGTTGTTAATGTAGTTGTAGTTATCGTGTCAGCAGCATTGGAATATAATATAGAACCTTTTAAAATACTAGAAAGACCTGTACCTCCTTTATTTACTGCTAACTTTCCTGTTGCTCTTCCTAAAGGAACTGATGATAAAAATCCTGATGTTGCATTATTACATAAACTTAAATCTATTCCAGCTTCTAATACAGTTAAAACTAAATTATTATCAGTCGTAGCTACAGTTAATAATCCTGTATCTCCTGATTTTAATCCTTTAAAATTTATTTGATTACGATTAGTAACACTTACATATAATTGTTCACTACTAGTTCCAACTGTTGTTAATGTAGAAAATAAAGATTGAGCTTGTAATTTTCTAGCTTTTTTTGTACTGCTATTAGCTACAAGAAGATAATCATTTGTACCTACAGTTAATTTCCCTATTGAGGGTAAAGACGTTATTTCTGCCATTTTATTTTATATTATATTATTATTAACTAAATTCCTCATCATTAAGATTTAATGAAATTCCTCCAACACTTAAGGAATTAGAATCTGAAACATTTATTGTAGGAATTATTTGTGGGTTTGCCTTTAAAAATGTTGTTCTATTTCCGGGTCTGTACTGACAAGGACCGCAGTTTTCACAATATACAGATGCAAATTTAAAAAAATTATCTAAATAATTTGTTGTTTCTGTAATATTTTTTTGATCCTTACATTGGTACCACTCTACTTTTTGACTAAACCCAAATGGGCTACCCTCATTATTTAATTCTATTGGATCAGGTTGTACTCTGCCTAAATACCAATATGAATTAATAGGACCATCTCCTAACCATACAGGGGGAACTCCTCCATTATTATCAAAATCAAATTTCCATATATCATTTGGTATTAAATCATTAGTTCCCATTCCTGTTGAATCGTATGTCCAAGATTTACTTCCTCCAGCTTCCCACCTAGTTTCGCAAACTTCTCTGTAAAAATCTTTTGTACCACTATCTGCACAATTAAATACACACTCTAATCCTTGTCTATCTAATAGATATCTAATAAGACTCATAATAGATAATTTTCTTTCTTCACATTTAGTTTCTCTACCAGTAATTAAATTATTAAACCAATTAATAGATCCGTTATTTATACATTTATCAATATATTTTAATTTACGATACATATTAGGAGGTATACATGGTAAACCGTGTTCACCTATATCTGCTGGGCCATTTCCATAATTGTGTGCACAATTATAAGAATTATCATTTTGACCAGTGCTTCCTAAAGTTGATCCATTATTTCCTGTACCTTCAACTACTGTATTACCTGGATTATACCATTGATTAATAGTATTAAACCCATCAAATAAAAAATTAACTGCAGAATCACCAAACGAACTTCCATATCCTACATTATTAGCTACATAACTATTTAATACAGCTGTAGTATTATAATTTGATGCACTTGGATCTGTACAGCCAACAATATTTGTTCCTAAAATTTGATATTCAGTATCACTACAATTAGCAGGAGCATTAACAAAAGCTCTAGCATAATACTTACCTCCTTGTGGAGATGGTATAGTTGCTTCTAATATATGGGGACCAAATCCAACTCCACCATCACCTTCCCAAGTTATAGCACTTAAATCGTATACACCTAAAGGAGCAATATTTGTTGTTTCTACAGCAAATGTTGTTGAATTATATGTTAAATACCCATTAGTTCCATCACCATCCATTGTTGTATATGCAGTAGTACCATTGTTAATTGGACTTTTATCAGGACCTGTTAAAGTCCATGTACATTCTACAGGCCACCCACTATCTTCCATAGGAAATTGTAAATTATTTACATTGTATCCTTGTATAGAATTTCCTGACATTGGTATTCTATATGCTCGTATTATAAACCCAGGAGGAATATTTACAACATTTGAACCCGCAGGTCCTATTGTTATACTTCCTATCATTAATCTATTACTAGTTAAACTTGCGTCAAAACTATTAATATCAGCTGGACAAGGAGGTCCAACATTTGTATTTGCAGTTGCATATAATTGCATCTGTGTCATTTGTGCATTATCACTACCTAAAGTCATAGGCATACATTGTATACACATGTTTGCTAATGGATTATAATGTGGTGATCCTGAATCACAACACCCTTGAATACCTTCAAAACACGATCCATCATCTACATTTGCATTTTGATTGTAATTAATTGCTGTATTACTCATACATCCAGGTACTGCTTCTTGGCAGGTTCCATTATCCCATAATGCATTACAGTCATAATTAACTGCATTTGGATTTGTACAACCGCCTTGATTTACAGCATTAAGCTGTATAAATCTGTCAAAAAATATACTTCCTAATAATTGATCTCCTAAATATGAACCATAATTTCTAGCCATTCCAGGAACTTCTGCAGATTCAGTAATACAATCTCTTGAATTTATATATGTTTCTCCACTTGAAGCACATTTAGTTCTAGAATTTTCTCTATAAACTGTTACATATTCTTCAGCCATTGCTAAATGAGGGCCAGGTCCTGTAGCAGTTCTATCTCCTATTACCCAATTAATTGTATCGTTTTGTTTTGGTCCTCCAATAGAAACTGTTTTCATACATGCTTCTCTTGTGTTACCTATAGTAATTTGTTCTGTAACTGGGGGACAATCATATTGACATCCTTGATTATCATACTTAGCAAAAGAATCAAAATTATTTGCGTGTATATCTGTACATCCTCCATATCCTACTTTATATCTAAATACACTTGTACACTGTACTGCAGCAGGTAAATTTTCAACTGCAATTGCTATTGCATACCATCCTTTTGCTAAACCAGTTATATTTATAGTCGGAGACGTTAAAGATGAAGAAGTAGCTGCTGGTGATAAAGCTAATATTTCACCTTTAGTTAAATTATTAGCATCTTCTCCTGTTCCTAAATTATATCTTTTTATTGCATAAGTTGCATCAGCATCAGTATCTATTGCTGCTACTGCAGAAGGAAAAACTTCTGCTCTAATAAATATTTTACCATCACTCTCACCAGAAGCAGTTGCATGAGTAACTTTATAACTTTGTATATTAAATAACTCTACACCTAAACTTCTAACTGTTGTTCCGTCACTTAATCCAAATCCTAATGCGTTATATGTTTCTCCTCTAGGTCCATTTGATTTACACCAAATACATCCAGAATTATGGTCAGCCCCTGAATCATAATTTAAAGCTCCACTATCAGTACAACCTAATAATAGTCCAGGTAGACTAAGAGTTTCTTTATCTAATTGTATATATACTATTTTTGAACATCCATTTGCATCTGTAACTTTAATTTTAAATGGGTACTCAAGTTTATCTTTTAATGTTAAAAGTGTAAATTCATGTTCTGATTTATCAGACGATACAGTTGCTTTTGATGGATGTATATAATTATTCATACTTGCTCCTTGAGAAGATATTGTATAAGTATAATCTGCTGTTCCTCCTGTAACATTTACTTTAATACTACCGTATACATCATTATTTTTATATACATTTTGAGGGCTAGTATTAGTTACAGTAATTTCAAAATCATCACATAATACATTGCAACATTGTCCATCTAAAAATCTTGCTGGTTGTGATCCATCTAAATAATCACCATCAATAGCTACACCATCACAATCTGTCTGAGTAGTTCTAAAATATGTAGAATCTTCCTTGTTTAAACAAACATAGTAGGTAGGCGCATTATCAGGTATATTAAAAAGATTTTCAGTGTAAATAAAACTAGAAGTAAACATATTAAACTCTAACTCATTATTAAATTGAGTAGAAGTTTCTATATTTTCTCCTCCTAATAGTTGTAAAAAATGTATTTCTTGTATATCTACACCTCCGTGTATATTTCCAACTCCTCTAGGTGAAATTCCTTTTTCAACCTTAGGATTAGAAGAAGATACATCTGCATGAACTAAAGCTTCATTTAAAGATTCTGAATTTAAATAAAAAGCAAAAGGTAAATCTTGTCGTACTAATCCAGAATAATTATATACGCTATAAGGATCTGAAACTTTATTTATTTTAGTTAAAGATCTAGTATCTACTGAATTATTTTCTAATTCTATAGATAATATATTTTGATAAGGGGATTCTGTTAAAACAGATGTAACGTTTTCTACGTTAGAATTAAGTTGAGAATTTAACCCTGGAACTCTTAAGTTTATATTTCTTTCTACTCCTGATGAAAAAAGTAAAGTTAAATTAAATATAGAACTTTTTTTTCTTCTAAAGTTTTTATAAGTTAAAGATACACTTGATTTACCGCAAGTAGAATGATTAAACTCAATTGTATTTTTTAATCCTGAATCAGTAATATTTGTTATAACATCATATCCTGCATCATCTTTAAAAAACACATATATTTTTAAGTGCCCATTTGCTTGTAAGCAAGATGCACCTTGTACAAACCTAGGCATAGACTCTCCAAATCCTGGAGATCCTATTAAATTAGTACCGTCAGAATTATACTGAGTATAATTGTCCCAATTTGCTGATGTTTGATTTGATGTTACATTTGCTCTTTTTGCCATTATTAACAATTACAGCCGCAGCTAGTTAGACACATTTGTTTTGCTTTATCTAATATATCCATAGCTTGAGATTCTATTCCTGCATTTAAACTTAAATCAGAACCTGTCTGCCTTAATAATGTATTTATTGATTGTATATATAAGAATAATTTTTGGGCTTCTTGTAATTCACCATCGCATTTTGAGCTTTCGCAATCACAATTTGTTAATGCTAATGTCTTTTTTGCTAGACAACAATCTATTTCACATGATGCAAATAGAGATGCTCCAGTAGTTCCTGGATCTTGCCCACCTTGACATCCGTCTTCTGCAGGAGGCTCATCTGTAGCTGTAACTGTAATTATACCAGGATTTTCAATACCTAAAGAGGTTAATGAATTACTTTGTGTAATTAAATTAGGAGTACAAGAAGTATTATTAACAGTATATAAAATACCAAGTGTTTCTACTAATTCTCCGTTATTAAAATAATTAAGTGTACCATTTCCTGCAATTCCAGTTGTTTTTACAACTAGAAATCTACAATCTGGTGACATTGAAAGTTCTATATTTGTCATGTAAAAAGATTAAAAATAGATATAGGGGGATCCTAAGACCCCCCTTAATCTATAATGTATAGTTATATAAATTATACTGTTGATGTAGCGAAAGTTGCATTTATAGCTCCTGAACCTAATTCAGAACCTAAAAAGGACATTCTCCATTTACCATCATTCTCACAGAAAAATGCTAATTCAGCACCAATCTCTGTTTGATTATTAGTTGCTGTAGCAGCTATTACAAGCGTATTGTGTGTCGCTGCAATAGTCATTTCACCTGCTCCTACGTGATTAACTACAGTTGGATTCCAACTATGACCTCTGATAACTTTTCTTTGATCTGTTAATCCGTCTCCATTATTAGTTACAGGTATAACTAAATGCTGCGCTTCAAACGTATCACCAGTACCACAAGTAAATGTGATATTTTGGCCACCGTCTGCCGCTACAACTTGTCTGAAAACTACTAAAGCTCCAAGATTAGCTGCTGGTAATACCATACTTGCTGCTGCACCTGCGCCATCCCATTGGGATTCATAGATGTAGCCGTCAACCATAGTAAAGCCCGTATCTACACTACCATCTGTATGTGTAGAAACAGTCATTCCATTCCAATCACTAGTAGAAAATTTTATAGAATTCTTAGTATAATTATCTAACTTACCTATTGAGACTCCGTTAGATGCTCTTGCTGTTCTTGCCATTTTATTATTATTTTATAAGATTAATATTATAATGCAGTTATTGAAGGTAAATTAGGAAACAAAGTGTTTAAATTTACCACAAAAGAACTTGCATTTCCGAATAACGTAAGTGATGCTGATTTAGAAGCAATTACTATTTCATCCAGATTATCTACTCCGTGAATTTGACCTGATGCACTACTACCGTCTTTTGTTGCTACGATACTAAGCATATCGTAAGTACTTCCTACTTTAGTTGCTAAATCAGGAGTATTAGGAAGGCTACGTCTGTTGTAGTACCCATACATAATACCTCTCATTTTTTCTTCAAAATCTTTTGTGTCTGCATAAGAGCCTACACCATTATTACCAGCAGTTTCATTTGTAATTGTATAAACTGTACTAGCGATATCATTTTGAGATGTAACGATTAGAGATATTTTAGATACATCACCATTAAAAGTATTACCTGAAGATGTACTTGTAGAACCATTTGCTTGTCCAAAAAACCTTACGTTAGTTGCAACAGGAGCTGCTCCACCCGCAGGATAATTTGTAGCACCAGCAATTACACAAGTGTCCCATAACCAATCTGGTTTTGTTGCTGCGTCATACGCAGATTTAACTAAATCGTCTTGAGCCGCTGCAGTTACTATACCATTTGCAGGTGCAGCTAAATCTACTTGTAAGTGAAAGAATTCTTCAACTAATCCTCCTTTTCTTACAAATTTAAGATCTAGTACCATGTTTTTAACTGAACCTCCAGAAACTAGAGTTGAGTTAGTGTCAATATCTAAATCTACAAACGAATAAGTTGCTGCTGCCGTAGCACGTCCATCCCAAGAGATAACGTTTCTAGGGTTAAACCAGTTAGAGTAAACGTTTGGTCCTGAAGTAGTACCTTGAACGATTCTAATCATATCAGGATTAGGTGTAGTAGCTGAGTCATATGATACAGGTCCAACATCATCCGATGGATGTAAAACTTCAATATTTAAAGCTTCATCAGTTAGTTTCCCGGCAGAATAAGACGTACTCCATTCTTCTCCTATTAAAAATTGTCTTGCCATTTTAAAAATTATTTAAATTAATATTCAATTGTTATTCCATTTTTCCCACCTCTATTTGGTGAGTTTGATATCTTGGATCTGAAATACCTTCCAAGATACTACTTACCGCCAGTTGTACAATTTCTTCATGCGTGTGAACTGGTAGATCACAATCTACATTTGGAGCTTCTACAATTTGCGGCTCTCTTATATACGTTAATCTTACTGAATCAACAATAAAAGTTTCATCTGTATATAAATCTATATGGTTTCCTCTCATTGTAGCAAGAGGAGAACTATATTTTGTTTTATTAAAAGGGTCTTGAGTCATAACATATACGTCATCAAACTGTACCACTTTTACTGCATGTACTTCTTTTAAAATACCTGCGTTTGTCCAAGAATCATTAGTGCTATTATAAGCAGTTGGATATCTTTTAGAACTAGTTTCTACTAATTTTTGTAGTGGAGATTTGTAAAGTACAGTCCCACTAGCATCAAATCCTATTATATAACTTAACCAACCGTTAGATAAATCTGCACTATAGATATCATTACCTTGATCATCTGTCTCATTCATCATTTGTGTCCATGGTATAATTATATTATTAGGCTCATATATATTTAAATTAGGTATATTTTCATAATCTGGACCTACATAATCTTGATACTCACCTGGAATAGGATTTAGACCAGTAATTGGATTACCAATTAATCCATTCATACCATATGTTAATATATCTCCTAATACTTGGTTATAATTGCTAGGATATATTGTAATGTCATTAGTACTTGTAAATGCATTATTATTGTTATTCCAGCTGTATCCCCATTCCCAAAAATTTGTCCATAAAATTGCATCTCCGTCTGCATTTATACTAAGATCTGCTGCAGATGGTTCTGAACTTGCAATATTATAATATTCAATATATTGTGTAGATAATCCATCTATATTATTTTGTATTCCTGCAACTTTATCTATTAAAAAATAATAAGTGTCTTCAGTTGCTTGTGTCATATAAGGTAATCCTACACAACGCTTAGATCTCCATAGATCAGCTTGTACATTTATTTGATACATGTAATCATTTGGTAAACTACAAGTATCTAAAAATACTGGAAAATCAGAATCATAATCATTAAGAATTTCTTTAAATATAGTAGGTATAGTAGTTTCTACTACTAAAGCTCTTAGATCATCTCTTCTTTTTTGAGACTCTTCAAAACCATGTCTATATTTATTATTCTGCTGAAATCTTGTAGTTATAAATCTTTGTATAGCCTTATTCAGCTCTAAATCAATTTCTGCAGAAAGTAATGTATCAGCGGTCTGCGCGTGTACTTTATCCACGCCTTGCATGACCGCCTGATGCATTTGTATAATATCCATTTACTATACTAGTTCTTTAAGTTTTGCTCTTAATATTGTTAATTTTCCAGAATTCTTTTTATCTTTTAAATGTAATATTGTGTCATCTAATGTGTCACCTAATATTTCATCTATAAAAATAATTTGATTACCAATTTTTCTAAGAACACCTGCACTTACCATTTCTTCTACTTCTGCTTTCATACTTAAGTTCTTATCTTTAGCAATCTTTAAGAATTTTTTAGGTTCTTTTTCTTTTAGATCATATAAAGAATTTTCTAACTGTTCTCTACTCATAATGTCTGGATTAGTATTAGACATTAATCTTAAAGTCCAAGCCATTGCTTTTTTATCAGAAGCAATTTTTATAAATTCTTTATCTGCATCTTTTTTAACTTGAATAACTACATTTCTTTTTAAATCATCTTTACTCGTATCTTGAATATAGAATCTTTTTTGAAAATTATTATTCATTTCTTCTTCAGACAAAGCTACATGAGGATGTCTTAGTGCAAAATGATATTGAATAAAATCCATAAGTTGTAATGGTTTACCACTATCATCTGTTCCTATTTCCAGCTCAACGCCTTCAAATCCTACTTTAACTGTCATATTGGTCCAAAAATCTTTTGCGTATCTTGGCCAATGTTGATTTGCTGGATCTACATCTAACAAACCGTTTAAATATTTTTTTTCATCTTCTAGATCAAACCCTTTTAAAGGTTGTCTATCAACAAAAACACTGCTAAGTTTCATAACCGACTCAGCGCGGACTTCTTCAGGAAGAAAGTTATCTATACTCTTCCTACGTAAATAAATTTTTTTACTTGACATAATTCAGTTCTTTTAAGGTTAATTTTAGGGGGTGGAAAGAATAACTCTCCCTGTGTAGGCTTTAGCGGCTGTAGGGATTTCTCCCCACAACCTAACTAAAAACCAATTTATATAGACTTCACGATGCAACGTGAAAATAACATAAGTATCCTTATGCTACACTACGATGCAGTACACGTAATATCTAGAGAAGTATCAAATCTCTTCAATACAATACCAGCAGTCTTTAACATGTGAACGGATGCACCGTCAACATCAGACGCTCTTGAGCTTGAAGCATCAAATCCTCTAGGTACTACAGACCCAGCTACACACCATCTCATCATTTCACGTCCTTTTTTAGAAAGCATTTGTAAGTTTGCTTGACCATCATAATTAGATTGATCAACAAATACCATTCTGTAAGACTCTAATGAGAATCCTGTGTCAGGGTGTTTTCCTGCAGCTTGAGCAACAGGTCCATGATCAAATAAAGGTAGTTTAACTACATTTACTGTATGACCATCAATGTGCTCATAAGATGTAAAGTATCCTGTCATACCAAGAGATCGGCCTGAACCAGTGATAAACCTATTTTCTCCACCTATTTTCCAATTACCTCCAGAAGAAGTAGTGTTAGTAAAGTGTCCTTTTAAAGCTTCATCAAATTCACGCATACCACCTGTACCTGTATACAGTGTTACTTGTTTTTGTTGAGAATCAGTCATTCCGTAGAATAAATCACCAATAATGTTTTTGATCTTAGTCTCAGTCATTGAAGAGTAAGAATCTTTATTAACGATTTGTTCTAGTAAACCAGGTCCAACGATTACTGGTTGACCATTCTCGTCTTTCATTGCAGTATTACCTGCGCCGTTGTATGTTTTTTGTCCGTACCAGTAGAACATCTCACACTCTTCTTTAAAGTTAAGCATGTGCTGATATTCTTCATAGTCCATCCATAGTTTAGTCATTTTACCACCTTTAGTAGGTAATCCAAACTCAACAACATAATCTCGCGCGTGGCCAGACATGTGATAAGATTTTCTTACTGTACCAATTTTGTTTCGTACTAAACCTGGAGTTTCCCAGTTTGAAGCATTTCCTCTAGAGAAATCAACTC